>Ga0233429_1005060_pt1 | contig 11196 bp, 11 predicted proteins | sample SI_118_April2016_3_FD_179879 | JGI IMG/M metagenome (GOLD analysis project Ga0233429, IMG submission 179879) | Seawater microbial communities from Saanich Inlet, British Columbia, Canada - SI_118_April2016_135_MG | ecosystem: Environmental > Aquatic > Marine > Inlet | place: Canada: British... | reverse complement strand
TTAAGCTCAGCGGTACGCGAATCACTTTGGTATCTTCTTTAAACTTACCCGAGTTTTTCTTACGGCCAGCGCCTAATCTAGCACCGCCACGGTTTTGTGTATTTGTAGTCATTTGAATATTGTAACATTATTCAAATGACTATTTTTTATTTAATCCAAAGTGGCAGTTGCTTCTTTTTTCTAAATAGCTCGCTAAATATTCTTTTAAGAAAAAAACTACGCTGAATTTTAAAAGGAACATTAGGTAGTACAATTGTGTGTATTTGCTCTAATTCAATAGGGTCTGGATCAGGATTTATATAACTAATATAAGGCGTTATCCTGAACCCTTGACGCCCTATCGATTTAACAAATTCTACATGGTTATAGCTGTCATCAATCAACATATCGCCATCGCCAAAGCGTATATCTTTAGGCTTTGCCCTCCCATAACCTGCATCAGGATCGTAATCATCACGATACACAAAATCAGTAAAGTAGTCTTTTAATCTTAGATTGCTAAGAATAGGTTCGGCGCGATCACGAACACTTGCTGTCCAAATAGATAGCTTCACACCATGGCGCTTAAATGAAGTTAATAGCTCATGCATACCGGGGCGCACATTATCACCAGTTTCATCAATAATAGTATTATCTAAATCAAAGTAAATATGCATCAGTCAGTACCCCACCTAGCAGAGCCAATAGCCCCAACTAGAACTGGGCAATAATTAGCAGGACCTGCAAAATCAATTGACCTATTTATTGCTTCATCTAAATTATCAGAATTCATTAAAAAATACATGGCAGCTGCAAGCACATTTGGCGCAAAACCATCTCCACGCAAATCATCAATTTGATGTGACTCTAGCGCTCTTTGCGTTTCTACCAGCCTACCTTTTCGAACAGAAGCAATTGACTCGTGCCAATCTTCACCATGACTCAGCTTTCTGCACAGCAGTACAGTTGCCACTGACACGTCAGCAGCCAGAGGGTGCCAGTGTGTCAACTTTGCCTCTTGAATAACAATATCTATCAGTTCTTTCTCATCCACATCTAATATAGCCAATGCTGCCGCTCTATGTGCGGGGTTACACCCTGCAGTCATGCCATTAGTTTCAAAGTCAACCTGCTCACTTGCTTTATGAAAACTCATACCTTTTTCAACTAATTGGAACACTCTGCTAGCTGTTGGTCCAGCATCAAAGCCATCGCGCTTATGCCATCTCATATAAGATTTGGCAATATCATCGATATCAAAGTAATTGATGCGAATTAAGCTACCAGCAAGGCCAAATGCCATGCCAGTTGGGCCACCATTCTGATCACACTTTTTCAGGGTGTCAAATAGGTTCTCGATATATTTTAAAGCTCTCATGTTTTATTACCTACTTAAACAAATCTTTTTGTCGATCGGAAGTTAGGTATTCACTTACCGATACTTCAGATTGCTCTTTTAAGATTTGCTTAGAATGGGTATAGGCACTCGTATCCATCCAGATTAATTCAGATAAGTCTAGATCTTGCTGTACACATCGACATTCCTGATTGGTAAATTCTTTAGAAAAATCAAATTCCAATCCTGGCTTTAATGAAGGCGCACTACCCTTAAAAATATTAAACAATGATCCAATCATAAATCAAACAAACCTTTAAATTTTTTAGCAAATGAATCTGTATCTTTATCATAATCAGTAAACTCTTCTTCGGAAGTGGTTTGATGCTCACTCACCTGTTTAGTTTTAATAACATTATCATTCTCATCTTTAACCACCATCTTCCAAAATACCTGTTGCTGCTCATGAAACTCATCATTATCAGTATTAGCCTTACTAACCACAAATTGACCAGCTAATTTATGTGCCACTCTAATTGTTTCAGAAGGCCTGTATTTATCATAAAACTTATAAACTACATCTCTCATCTGTGGCGTCAACCTATGCATTGCTTGTGCCGCGACTTCGTGTGGAATGTCACCATAAAACGCTTCAGCAATGCCACCGGTAATACACGTCAACGTATCACTATCACCACCTAACGATATTGCACATCTAATTGCATCCTCAAAATTAGTTGAATCTAAAAAAGCAACAATCGCTTCTGGCACCGTTCCTTGGCAAGATTCATTAAACTTATAATCTGGTCTAATATCATCAATAGTACGATCTAAGTCATACTCAAACTGTTTGCTAATGTAAGTTCTAATAGCCTCTTTAGTAGCACCCTTTCTAGCCATAAAAATACAAGCAGATGTTGCTTGGGCACCTTTAATACCTTCTGGGTGATCGTGTGTAAATGAAGCAAAATATTTGGCTTTTTCTAGTACATCTTCAATAGTGTCATAAGCATAACCAACGGCACTAGTTCTCATAGCCGAACCATTACCCCAACTATTGTAAGACTGATCAGATTGATACTTACACCAATGATGAAACCTATGTCCATATCCAGCGTGAGGATGCTGGGTGTAATACCAATGCATGGTTTTGCCATAATCCACATTACGATCAATCGCATCCATCAGTGCAACCGTTAGAACACTATCATCTGTAAAGAAAGATCTCGGGCTAAATAGAGGTTTAAAGTCTTTATGTTTGATATTGTTCCATTCGTACACCGAACCAACAACATCACCTGTAATTGAACCTAACATTAATTATGTGTGTAAATTCTTCTTTCAACTTGCCTTGTAGAATCCATCTCTGTTGGAAAAGCCAACATATCTTCTTCAAAATCACGAATCACTCGATCAGAGATTTTCTTAAACTGCATTCTTGCTTTTTCAATATTAATTTCATCATTATTATGAAATGCCATTGCATCAACTAACTTACTAAAAGATGCTCTAATTTCCCTATCAATATTCATTATCTCAACCACAGCATGGCCTTTGGATCTTCTAATCATTTTCTTCTCCAACTTGTTATTTATTGTTTAACACTTAGTGCTTGGTTGCACCCTCTGATTCCAGGAATTCACACTGCTCTACAGCTAGCTGCAATAACTTTAAAATATCCATTTTATCAAGCTTGCTATAAGCCTCTTCGTTACTACTTGCTGGTACTGATAGCACCACATCCAGCGTAACATTAATCTCTTTTATCTCTTCCATACAACCTCCAAAGTTAAGAAAAAATACCTCAAATTTCAGAGAATAAAAGCCCCTCGCTTATTTATGAAAAACAACGAAAATATATGAAAATTAGACTTTAAATTCGAACTGAACTTGCGTCAATTGTAGAGCAAATTTAATGAAGTTTTGATGAAGTTTTAATATATTTTTTGACCAATTCCTGCAGGTCAATTGGAGCTTGATTTACCATTAAAAAAAATAAAAATATCAATAATAATTAGAAGTTAAATTTAAAAACCGCACTCAATAATATGCAATAACTTGTATGGTTAATTGCTCAAATTATTCTAATATTTTGTGTACTACTCCATAATGCCTCAAATCATTAATGGATGGGTACCACATATCATCAGCTTCATATTTATACATTTGATCTGTAAAAGTTTTGCTAGCCCCTCTTCTTTGAAAGAACTTTGCATCTTCTTGTTGATCATGCAATAAATCTAAAAGTGTTAATTTATCAACCCTAGCACTTGGCCTAGCGATACTATATTGATGAAATCCTAAGTCAGCATCTTTATAAATATATCTTGTATTGCCTGAAATATAGGCGATGGTACATGCAGATCGACAGCCATCGTTGGTGTGTGTATTAAGGCTATTTAATAAGATTAGTTTGGAAAGCTTGTTTGCCTCATAGAGCAAACCACCATCACTATTAAGAATGATAAATTTAATTGATTGATCATTTTTTAGTATTTTCTCCACTTTATCTGAGATGCCATAATCAAAATCACCATTAACAGTAATAATACTTTTTTTAACGGATACATCGTAATTTTTGGCTTTGGATAATACAAAGGCATCGTAATACAATTGTTTGTACCATTCTTTGTCTTGCATTTCTGAACCAAAACTTCCTAAAACACCGATGATAACCAGGAATTTAACAATACGTGGCCAGAAGGTTTTTCCAGTATTTGCTGTTGCGTTTGTTGCGCTACGCCATAGGCCAATAATTTGCCAAGGGTAGATAATAAGATATATAACGGCCATTATAATGAGCATAGTTCTTGAGTAAAAAACTGGATTCTCATTAATAGAGAGAGTAATCCAAAAAACCACGATGAATGTAAATACAATTGATAAGAGCCAAAAATTAACCCAGTAAGATTTGGCTAAAGAAAGCTCTCCATGCCAATGCCTAGAAAAATATCCTCGTCTAGGGACTGGGGCTTGATTTTCTAACTGCTCATTTATTGTCATTTATTTAGATTGCAATTTATTTTCATTACACCGGCAATATTATCTTAATTCATTGTAAAAGTTGGTACTTCGATTAACTCTGATCTAAGAATTCTATGCTTACTTATTTGCTAATGCTAGCTTGAAACAGCTCTGTAAGTGTCACCGCAAAAGGTCTGGCAGCATTAGCCCTATCAGAGGCATAACCTGATAACTTTTTAACATCCCATATGGCATTGTTAAAATCGCCTTCTTTTGCTTTTTCAATTTTATAAACTAAGTAGTTGGCACAACTTGGTTCAGATGGGTAGCCTTCTCCTAATAAATCTTGTTTACTCATTATTTCTGGATCTTTGCCAACTATCCTCCAGATGTCACCAATTTCAAATTGGCCAGATGCTCTAAGTAATAAATATTTGGCTCCAGCCTCTTTCACACCAAAAGTTTTCAAACCTTTTGTATCTAATCGAATATTGTACAAACCCTTGCCTTCTATCCATTTATATTGCCTTTTATCTTTGTAAAAACCAACCAAAACAGTTGCTTCACTTGGTGGGGGTGACCGTGTACCTTCTAAATTAAATTCAGGAATTGACTCATTAACTTTATACCTTTTATCAGGCTTATCTTTATGAACATTGTATGTACAATAAGTCAATTGTTCGCGCTGTGAAGCTCTATTACTAACATGATCTACCACCTCCAAAATAAAAGATTTAACTTCATCCAAACCTTTACCATCATCTGAGGGTGAAATTGGGAAGGCACCTAACCCTGGGACAATCTCATGAAAGCTCTCAAATGTATTTGAGTTACTCCCAGGATATAAAACATAAGCGCCGACAGTTCTTCGAATTGCATCTTTATAAGCGTGCATTTTTAACAAATCAGCCCGCTTATATTTTCCTTGTTTTTCTTGTTGTTTTTCTTCATTTAGATCATTACCGCTATCTGTTACATTCGAGTTTAAATACTCTAAATCATCGACTCTATATTTAGCATCAAAATGCACATGCACCATTAGCTCTTGCTTCTCAGCCTCTTCATCTGAAAATTCTGAGGGCCATATTGAAAGCGTATAATCTGGTCTCATTTGCCTAGTCCAGCTTCCTGACTTCGGGTAGTCAGATTTATTAAATGTTCTGTTATAGCTGTAAAGTATCTCTAAATCTCTGCCTTTGTGATTGTATGTACCATGTATGGCTACATGCTTACCTTCTTTTAATTGCAAACCAAGTCCATCTTGTGTTTTTCCTATTAACTTACTACTTGCTTCATCATGCTCAACATCAAAAATATCTTCAACTAGGTGTAACAATTTAAAAAATACCCAATATTCATACATAGTAGCCACATCTCGTTTTCCAACTTCATATGACTCAGAATCTTGCGCACTCCAAGATAATTTGGCAGCTAAATCATACATGAGCCAAACTCTGAGAACTTCTCTGTAACCTTCTTTACGTTGTAATACAGGATTATTTAAAGGTAATGAGTATAAATTTCCAACCTCATGAAAAATATTATGACTAAGGTATTCAGAAAATTTATCTTCAAGAATTTTTACCTCTGTGTAAATATGCGGCTTGGCTTTATCGATATATTTATTCTCAATTTTTCGCATTAATACCCCGAAAAACCTTTCAAACTCAATAAGTGCGTACTTTACAAATCTATTCTCAACAGTGTCAACAGTATCAGTTTTTGTTGCCACTGACAATCGCATTGGAACTTCAGGAATTCTATCGTACAACAAATGAGAATTGGGCAATTTAATTCTATTTCCACCCGATGATACTATCTGCCTAACAAGCTTTGAGTTAATTCTTCCCGCTCTTCGTACATCCCCGTATTCCGAAACCTCTTTCCAAGTTGTAACAGGCATTGCGACAATTCTATGTATCGCATTACAAAAATTTTCAGAATCAATAATAGATCTAACAAAAGAAAATTTTTGGTAGTCTGTCTGCGATGGGGTGTTATGATCTACTATTACTGATTGAGTAACTGGAGATGAATGTTGCATTAGCAATTCCATACACTCATTGGCAATATCTTCCACCATAGAGCGATAATCACTACGATATTTAGCCTTGGTAGAGCGAACCTCAATACCAACCCCTATTTCAATTCCATTTTTTGAAATAGCAGTTAATTCTAGCCTACCTACATAGTTTCCTGGAGTAATTCTACCCCTATTTTTCTTTGAGCCTTTTGATGGCTTTAAAACCCTAGGTATTGTCTTTAAATACCAATCATCAGAGCTAAGCTCATATTCATAGCTATAACCCTCCAATAATTGAACCAATTCTTCACCATTATCATTAGCTTCACCAGGTGCAATCTTTAGTAGCGAGTTTTTATCTATACTAGAATTTGGATAAATGATAAGTTCACAATCATAATCATCATGCAATCTTATAGAAATTTCTTCCTTAGAGTACTGAGAAAGATTTGTAGACATTATGCCTCAGCAAAACTCGTAAAGCCATCTGTCATAATACGCCTATACATTCGCTCCAACTTCTCATAAGAAATCGGATACTTTGCATCTTCGAATTTAGCACTTTCAGAAAAAACCTTTTGGCCGTCATTTAGACATAATCTTGCTAAAACTTCCAATGTACCTGCTAGCTTGTTGCGCGACCCATGAAGTTTTGGCAATAGTTTTTGAGCTATAGCAGCATCTATTGCCCCATTTCCATTGGCAACTCCATTCATTTTATTATACACACTGATAAATCTACCTATCTCATAAGCTGATCGATATCCAAACTCTGCACCAATCTTTTGTAAATCATTGAAAAATGGCATTAACTCATCACCCAGACTTAAACTATCTACTTTTTCTATTTTACTTAACGCCATTGAAACAAAATTTTGAGCCATGTGAGCACCCTTTCCATTGAGACTTTTCATATTAAGCTCAGTTGAAGAGTTAAAATAATCATTCATTTCATTTTTGGACACGCGAAATTCAATAACATTCGCCCTATCTAAAACCTTAGGACTAAACATGTATGTCGTCTCATCAACATTAACAGTGCCAATGATAAATAAATTTTTTGGAAGTGTAATCTCTGAAGGGACGCCACTCCAATCTTTATCTCCAGGATGGAGTGATATGGTTGCATTTACAGATTCCATTGCCGATAGAAAGTCAGCAAAATATCTTTCAACATGTGACATATTCATTTCATCTAATATTAAAAAATATGGATTTTTAGAATCAGCTTGCGCATTGAGAATTAAATCCAATGCCCCAGACTCAGGTCGAATATACTCACCAACATTTAAAGCGTTTGGGTAGCCAAGAAGTGGCTCTCTGTTTGTCCAATCCGCACCAACTGGGATCATGCAAACCTGTTTCTTTAGATTGGATTTAAAATTAACTTTATTTCTTGATGCAGCTTCCTCCAATGCAAGAGATTTTAAGATACTATGAAATGAGTTGTGAGTTTTTGAATATGTCATCTCATCCTCATATTTTTCGAGAACCTTTTCTTGTATAGTTTGCGATGGTGTATCGATATCAAAATTATTATCAACCATTATATTGGTCCAAAATTTAACTAACTCAAAAGGAATTACCGCCTTTGATTTCCCTTCACTTTCCACTGTAATATTTGTATCAGATATATCTCGAACAATATAGATAGCTTTTTTTGCCAACAGCTTCTGATCTTTTGTAAACACTTGCTGCATGCCAAAATCATTTACCATCCAACTAGAAAAAGCCTCTGCTAATTTTGTTTTACCTGAGCCAGATAAGCCACTTAACAACACAAATGGCTTGGTTGCTAATGAGGAAACGTATCTTGTCACTAATTGCTTGGAGTATTTTAGATTGACGTTTGCGCAATCTTGGTGAAAATCTGAAATATTGAAATCTACCTGATAGTCTTCAGATGTAGATAGAGCTTTGTTATTTTGAATAGTTTGATTCTCGCTTAAAATAAGCTCATGATTTCCATTTAAAAGTGATTTATACGAATTGTAATTAATCGTATTTTCTGGTACAAACATAAATTCAAAAGAGTTGTTTTTCTTTTTATTAAATACGATAATATCATCAACTTCTGCATTCAAAGAGTCTCTTATAAATTTCTTTAATTCACCATCAATTCTAGCTTCACTACCTGCTGCGTATAATCTTGTATATATAACTTTATCATTAAAACCATGGTAAACAGATGAATAATCATCCTCTTTAAAAGTGAAATTAATTTTTTTATCAGGATCCGATTTACTGTAATCAAATTCAAAGAATAAATTTGAAGGCTCTTTTGGAAAGGCTATTTGCTTACCATCTCTTAAATCTTGTTTAAATATGTTTCGTATATATTTCATAATTTTAATTTATTATTTTGACCATTGTGTAACGATAGCATCGGCAAAGCCTTGAAAAGTCTTACTCCTTAAAGTTCTCCTTTGCTCTGTGGATATTGATGTGTGGAAAGAGTCAGAATACCACTTAGGCAATGACTTGCCACTAGATAAAACAACCCTTTCTCCTTTTCCCACTATTCTCGTTGGGGTGAGTTGAGGTAAGTTTTTTAACCATAAGCAAGTTGCCTTAGACGCCTCATCTCCAAACATCCATGGATGGACGGTTTGGTCTGGCTTTTGATAACGAGTGCTCACAATCCCAACAGGGTTTTCAATTGCAATTTTTTCAATATCAGATTCAAATAACTTAATAAAAAACTCCAGAGCATCTTCTTGGTGTTTTCTTCTATTTGGAAATCTAGGGTGAGGCCTTCTTTCATGAGTGGGTAGGTGCTTATCATCGGGATGGTAATACCATCTTGCGCCACTTACAGAAAGATAGGTGCACGGAGGGTGTGCCACCATCAAGTCCCAATTTCCATCAATATGTAAAACTTCTCCATTTTCTAAAATCCCACCCTTATCTTCTATGATTTTAAATATATCACAATCAAAATGCCACTCTGGGTGTCCTCCACTAGATGGTAGTATGTCGCAACTATACGCATTAATACCAGATTTTCTAAACGCCCTACAGACAGTTTGACTTTCTTCACATGCGATTAGTACATTCATTTTTCTTCTGATAAAATATTAAAAATTGACTCGCCAATTACTTTAGAAAAAGCAACAGGGACAGCATTCCCGATCATTTTATAACAATATGCATTTGAACCAACAAATTTATAGTCAATCGGGAATGTCATTAATAAGGCCGCCTCTCTTATTGTAATGCTTCTTGCTTGCTCAGAATCCGGATGAATAAACATTAATCCGTCTTTATAAAGGTGGGCAACAATTGTGTAAGATTGCTTATCCCACTCCAAGTTTCTATATTTACTATATAAAGTATTTCTTCCTGTTTTTCTATAATAAAAATCAACTTTCTCCTTATGCGAAATATAGTTCATTTTATTATCTACCCATTCTCTAAAAATAGAAACATCTCTGCTGTTATTGTATCTAGGGATGTGGTGTGAAATATTATTATTATCCGAATAATGAGACACATTTTTTCCTTCTTTTTTTATAGCATTTTTTAGAGGATAAATTTTAGGTAGCATTCCTATTGCATCTTTTACAGATTGCTTGTTTTTTTCATCTTTATTTTCATTAATTGCCTCATAAAAAGATTCAATTTTGAATGGAGAATTGTTTTTAACACCTACAATTAAAACTCTTTTTCTATTTTGAGGAATGCCGAAATTTGAACAGTCAAATATAGACTCATTTAATTCATTACCTTTAAGAATGTTATAACCTATCTTTTTAAAAGCATAATAAATTCTTTCTGTTACAAGGGTTCCTCCCGGCTTTGCACTTAGGATACCAGGAACATTTTCAAAAATAAAAACTTCGGGCTTGAAAAAATCAACTATTTTTGCAAAACTCTCAAATAAATAATTTCTGTAATCATTTTTCATTGATTTCGAATCAGTGGCTCTGCCGTGTATTGAATAAGCTTGGCAAGGTGGACCTCCAACAATAAGATCAACTTTTTGCTTGTCAATTAAGCCTGTCAATCCATAATTAACAATATCAACATGATTACTTGAGGAATAGAGCTTCTTAGAATCATTATTCCAATTTCCGTTAATTAATTCATCTGTTTTTTGTATGTCAAAGTGTACAACTCTTTTTATCGAGTCCGATTCTGAATGACCCCATTTCTGAATTAGTCGATTTCTTAAAGTGTTTACCATGGGAAGCTCCCACTCAACATGAGCCAATGCTTCAAATTTATTTGAGGACAGTAAACCTTCGCTCAACCCCCCACATCCGGCAAATAAATCAATAAATGTATATTTATTCTTCATTAAAATAATTGAAAAAGATTAAAAATCTAATTAATTTTATATTAAAGTTTTACTACCTTACCACTTCTTTCTGTAGCGGTCTGACAAACTGCACATGGGAACAGTAATTTCATCTTTCTCCAATTATTTATTGGTCTGCTCTAACACTTCACTATCATTCAAACCATTAGGGTAATATACCGCGCCACCCCTACTTGAAAGTCGTCATCTGCCAACGCCTCTAAAAAGGGTTATCTATACTGTTGTTTATGTACTCCGGTTTTCCAATATAAAAAAGTTTGGTCGGGCATTCAGTTGCTAGTTTAAATTTGGATTTTGTTAAATATTGCGTCATGCCACCTCATCAAAAAAAATAAATAATCTTGCACTAATTGAAAACTACTACAACAGTGATATCTCGATACTTTACAATCTCAGTCAACTTGCAAAGTATTTAACTAGTCTGTTTATTTCTTTCTATAGTAATCCAATACTGGATCAACAATATTGGGTAACTTTCATAACGACCTTTTAGATTAAAAGCCACTATTATCAAAAATAAATGCTAACTAAAAATGAAGATTGAATGTTTTATTACTGAAGTTTGTTGAAAGC
>Ga0233429_1005051_pt1 | contig 11206 bp, 24 predicted proteins | sample SI_118_April2016_3_FD_179879 | JGI IMG/M metagenome (GOLD analysis project Ga0233429, IMG submission 179879) | Seawater microbial communities from Saanich Inlet, British Columbia, Canada - SI_118_April2016_135_MG | ecosystem: Environmental > Aquatic > Marine > Inlet | place: Canada: British... | reverse complement strand
AATCGAGTAGTGTATACGAAGTGGCAAAAAAATTAAATAGAATGTTTAAAGAATGAATACGAGAACACCAATATTTAATCCCGAAGCACATAAATATATCAAAGTCGCATTGGCAGAAAAAATGTATAAACTTCAAAACAAAGAAGGTTGGGAAATATACTTTAGACCATTAACAGATAGGTCGATAGAAGTAATCACTTTCTTTCAAGGCAAACCTCATGTTAATCCAAAGAACTTTGGACATGTATCCCCTGATGATGACTTAAAAAATATAGATGTATGGTCTGCAACAGAAGCAAGAGATAATTGGCAAGAATGGGTAGAACACCATCAATTTGAAAGAGTAGAAGTAGAAGATTTTCTCAGGGGTGGCAGGTCGGAATGGGCAGGGGAAAGTTTTAATTATAGAAAAGAAAGTAAAAGTGCATCTTGGTGCATACCAGAAGACGGTAACGGAAATGTTTAATGATTATAATTGATTATAAACTAGGAACATACAAAGAACGAGATATTGCCGAACAAGTAGTTCAATGGTGTCTTGAATACTTTAAACTTGAATTGTATGGTATTGATATCAACATGGAGATTTGTAGGCATAAAACCTACAAATGTTGGGGTACTTGCGTAGAGGATGAAGAAGAAGACAATAAATTCCATATCACCGTTGCAAACAATCAATCTATTCGGGATTTCGTTGCAACTATTACGCACGAAATGATTCATGTGAAGCAATTTGCAACAGGAAAATGTCGAGGCGACGGAGAGAAGGAATGCGAACGATTACAATACAAACTTGCAGACAAATTATGGAAAGAAGGAGTAATATGAAAATAAATCAGAAAACACTGATTTTACCCTTGACAAACGTCAAAAACAATATACAATCTTTATTGTCCTTATAAAGCCCCCCAATATACATTAAAAGGAATACAAAAATGAAACTCAAACAAAGCCCAGAACAAATAAAAGAAACACTTCTTGATGGTATATGCGAAATTACTTTATTAAATTCATATTCAGTAGAATATCAAAAGAATCTAACATTATCTCCTATACATTTACTAGAACCTTATGAATATACTCCATCGGTTTCTGATGAATACAGAACAGAAGTGTGGGATGTTGTAAAAGAAGAATATTATATTCTTACATATAATGATATTATAGAAATAGAGCAACTTACGGGATTATATGCACCGTGTAATCAAAAAAAATTAAAACCCAACGAAGATTACTTTTTAGAAGAAATATGGGATTAAGTGACTATGACAAGACTGACAAAAAAAATCGGAGAATATTGAGTGAAAGAGATAAAAATACAGTGGCAACTCGACGAAGAAGAGAAATCAAGTAAATTTACTACATTTTATCGTTTAGAAGGTAAAAATATAGAAATCCGAACCATAAATAGTGATGGAATGCATGTGAGTAACGAAATAATTAAATTAAATGATGCAAAAGAAGCATGGAAGAGTTTAATCAAAATAAATCGGTATATGAAAGAAATAAATAATTGTTATGAATGATAAAATCGAAAGCAGCAACGGAATTGGGTGTTTGACAGTTGTATGGATTGTTTTTTTTATATTAAAACTGTGTGGACTCGTAAATTGGTCGTGGTGGTGGGTCATGAGTCCGTTTATTCTTGGTATTACTCTGACAATTCTTTTGGTAATATTTGTTGGTGGAATAGTAGTAATGGAGCATACGGAAAGTAGTAAAAAGAATGAATAGTGGCTTTATTATGATGATAATTGTGTTAATAGAATTATTTATTGTTGTTGGATGGGCATTATTTCTTACTAAATTCTGTATAAAGAATGATTATAGATGTAATATATACAAAACCAGAATAGAAATGATGGAAAAGAAGTACAAAAAATCAAAAAAAGAAAGTGATGACGATAATCAATGACAATGGGACTTAGAAGAGGCGAGACTTGGGACGATTATATCAATAAAGAGGTGTTTGTATCTACAGATTTCTGTGAAACAGGATTTGATGGTATACTCATAGAATGGAATAAAGATAAAATAGTTGTCAAGCACAAAGATACAGGTAAATTACACGAATGCAAACACGGTAATGTATTTGGAGAGTGGTGGTTTGATGATTGGTAGATATTATACATAATATATGATTGAAAACTTTAAAAAATTCAGTATAAGAAACCTAGTAGAATCTGCAAAGAAATTGTCTCTTCTCATTGAAAAACTAATCATAGTTGGCAAGGGTGCTAAATATGGTCAGGTCGTGTTCCTTGCAGGTGGTGCCGGTTCGGGAAAAGGTTTTGCAGCAAAGAACTTCATGGAAGGTGAAAAATTCAAGATTCGTGATGTTGATGAATGGAAAAATATATTTCTTCGCATTGCAGTCTTGAAAAAGAAATACAAAGAAATAAGACATCTGAAAATGAGAAATCCAAACGATGTGGCAACATTACACCAATGGATTGAAGACAAGGGTATCAAAGATAAGACATTGACATTGTTATTGAAAGATGCACGACAGGGAAGACTTCCGAACATAATGTTCGATACTACATTAAAATCTCGTGGAAAAATTACAGGGGTTCTTCCTTCTCTTCTTGAAGCAGGGTATGACCCAAAGAACTTGCATGTTGTATGGGTTCTTACAAATTGGGCAACAGCAGTCAAGCAAAATAAGGACAGAGAACGAGTTGTTCCTGCTGAAATTATGCTAAAAACCCATGTTGGTGCTGCCAACACAATGTATAACATGATTTTGTCAGGAACACCCAAGGGTCTTGATGGAGGAGTATATATTGTTCTTGGGGGTAAGGAACACAATGTTATGTGGACAGATAAGAGCGGTAAACCAATCAAGACAGGAAAAAACAAGGATACTTTTGTTATAAAAGACTTTTCATACTTGATAATGAAAGAACCAGGAAAATCTATGACAAAGGAAATTGGACTACAAAAACAAGCACACGCATGGATTATGAAACAAGCACCAGAAGCATTTAAATCGAATTGGTTTAGTAAAACCAAACAAGAAAAAAATAAATAATTTATAGAAACGGAGATATATTATGGAATTTAGAAAAAGAGAAGTGAAAAAAGTAAAGAATATTGCACCCAATAAAAAAGAAAATATACCCAAACAACATCAAGAATATTCGTTTGATAATAAAGTCATAATGATATCCTTGATTTGTGAAGTGTTTGAATTTGAAGAAATAGAAAAAATTGCAAATCTCACATCATTGAAGTTTTCTAATAGTGGATATAATATAGAAAACAGAATAAAAAGTTTTGTTTATCCAATTAGTGAGGCAAAAGATATTCAACATATTACTTCACATTGGAATTCTTGGGTAAACAAAAACAGTATGAACAAAAAAATAAAGTTTTCTATCAGACAGGTCAATAATCCATCAAAAGAAAAAGTCTCAGCAACATGAGTTGTAAAAGATGTAATAAAAAAATTAGAAATATGGAAGTAAAGACAAACGCTCAGGTAACTGATATTATAAAAAAATTAAAGGAAGGTCTTTGTAAAATATCTGTAAAGAGAGTGAACGAAAATGCTGTGAAAGATATTTATTGCACATTACAGTCGGATTTTATTCCTAGTAAAAATTCTCATCTGTTTAGAAATTTTCCTACTGTAAAAGAAGTAAAAAATAGCGGTCTTATATTGGTTTGGACAACAAATTCTAATTTAAATGAAGGTTTAAAAAAGAAATCTGGTTGGATTAAATTACCAATTGAGTTTATAAAAAAATATGAGTTTATAAGAAGAATACCCGTAATATGAGATTAAATGTTCTTAGTAATGAAAACACAGATTTTGAAATTGAAGTAAATCATAAAATTGCTCCGTTTGAAGTAGAAATTGACCCAACAAACACTTGCAATCAGGATTGTTATTACTGTAATGTTCATGATTTTAGGAAAGATTTTCCTGATAAAGCATCAACAGAAGATTATGTTAATTTAATAAGAGGATTACCAGATACTGTTGGTAAGATTGTTTTTTCTGGTGGTGGAGAACCAACTGTTCATAAAGATGCATCGATTCTTATAGAAGAAGCATGTAAGAAAAACGCGGAAGTTGGGTTAATTACAAATGGAACAATGTTATACAGACTAAATCTATCAGAAAATAATAGACCCGATTGGATGGGAATTGATATTGATGCAGTAAATGATGAGGATTATTATAAAATAAGAAAACATAAATTTAAGTATGTTTTAAAAAATGTAAAAGAAGAAGTTCCAAAAATAAAAAAATACGGAACCAAATTAACATTTAAATACCTTATCACAGACTATAATAATACTTGGGAACATTTTACAGAAGCAATAGATTTTGCGGTTGAACATGGGTTTGATGAATTTTTTGCTCGAATTGCACATTTTAAGGATGGTCATGTTATAGAACCCATTACGGATTGGGATGATGTACACAACAAATTAGATATATACTGTAAGGAAAAAAAAATAGTATTTTTATCTGCATTTGCAAAAGAAAAAGATTTTAGAAACACAACAGAACCAATTGAAAAGTGTTTTGGTCCTATGTTGTCTGTTATTTTTTGTGCTGATGGTTATACATATTGGTGTACTGAACATCGAGGAGTTCCTGAGTATAGACTAGGAAATTGGATTAAAGATGGTTATAATTCTATTTTCAAAAAAGGTCTATTAAAAGAAATGGATAATTTTAGAGATTGTCATTCTTGTTCGTTACAGTGTAAGTATTTCTATCTAAAAAATAGAGATGGTTCTTGGAAAGGAATTAATATAGATGCCTAGACAAATAAAAAATCCTAAACCGCAAACACTAGTAAAACACCTAATGAGTGATATATGGGTTGTAAGTTTTTATAAAGTTTCTGATAATAGTCTACGACATATGGTGTGTACATTATTGAAGGATTTTGTGGGTGCATATGACCAAAAGGCTGCTATTGAATTGGGAATGGAAAGAGGCGCACTTCCTGTATATGATTTAGAAAATGAAGGTTGGAGAAGTTTCAGATTTGAAAGTGTGGTTTCTATGGTTAAATATGAACCACAGAAAAAGACTAAGAAAAAGACTAAGAAAAAGACTAAGAAAAAGACAAGAAAAAGACCTTGACTTTTAGTTAATATATGATATATTATTTATTATGAAAAGAAAACCAACAATTTATGTTGCAGGCCCTATGCGTGGATATGAGGATTTTAATTTTCCTGCTTTTGACCGTCAAGCAAGAATCCTCAACAAACAAGGATGGAAGGTTATAAACCCAGCAGAAATGGATAGACAAAGTAAATTACCATCCAATGAACCTATGGTGTTTGACCCAGTTGTAAATTATGAAGATAGAGAATTTATGCGAGATGCACTGAAGCGTGATATGACAGTCATTTGTAATGACTGTACAGCAGTATATATGATGTCTAATTGGGAATCTAGTAGAGGAGCAAAAGCAGAATATCACCTTGCGAAAGCATTGGGGCTTGATATTTATTATGAAGCACCCCTTCCAAAAAAAAAATAATTAAAATATAAAGGAAACAATTATTATGAGCGAACTGTTATATATTATGAACCCAAATTGCGGCTGGTGTAAGAAATCAGACCCTGTGGTTCAAGAATTGGTTAGTATGGGTCATATGATAACAACACTAGATGTTTCTAGTGCTGATGACAACAAACGAGCAAACGAAGTAAAGGCAAAATATAATGCACAATGCGGAACACCGTTGTTTATTGATGCTGATACTGGAAATATGGCTTGTGGTTATAGAGAAAAGGATATATTGGAAAAATGGGCGAAGGGAGAAAAAATTCCTCAACCACCACCGCGACAGCCACAACAAAGACCACAGCAGCAGCAAGTTCAGCAGCAGCAAGTTAATGCTCATGTAAAATCAGAACTTCTTTTTAGGGCTTGGCAGGAAGCAAAACAATTTTTTACTGATAAGATAAATTTTGAAGAAGGTAAATCAGGTAAAAAACAATTAAAATTTCCTACCGAAAAAGAAATAAGTTCTCTGGCAGAAAAAATTTCCCAGTTTGTTCAAAAAAACTCTTGACAAACAGTATAATTGTAATACATATAGATGAGAACAGTGTGTTCTCGTAGTCATACATACATCACACATACATAAAGGAGAATTATTATGGCAAACCCTTACGAATTACGATACGACATTTATCAAAATGCATCACAAAGGCTGATGGACAAGTTTTATCAAGACCATACAATATGGCAGGATTTTGATTGTTGGAAGAGAGACCAAGAAGCAGATGGTAATACTGTTACTTCTGTTTGTTCTGTAAAAATTCGACCAGCATTTCCTACTCATGAAGAAATTCTTGTAGAGGCTGAAAAAATCTACGATTTCGTTCAAAAAAACTCTTGACAAACAGTATAAGTGTACTATAATATAGAAAATAAACAAGGGAATATGATGTGACGGTGAACATCTGTTGATTCCCAAACAAAAATCACCGAGGAAACTGGAGTATAATTTATGAAAACTCTCACAAAGAAGCGTAAGGTAATTAACTATCTTACAAACGGAAAAAAAAGAACTTTGACGGCTGCTCAGGCAAAGTCAAGGTTTGGTGTTGCTAATCTACGAGCAACCATTAGTGATATTCGATACACTGTGGAAGAATTTGGTAATTGGGAAGTAAACACCCAAACCACTCGTACAGGTAAGACTGCATATTCTATTGTTGATACACATCCAGGTCGCCGTTCATATCGTTTTGATAAAAGCGGTAAGCGACATATGATTTAATTAAATTAGTTGTTTGTTGTGTTTTCTGGTGATGGGGGAAACCCTATTGCCAGATTTTAAAAAGTGAATAAAAATGTGCAGGGGTCATGTCCTGTGCAAACTCCGTGACTGAACAAATTTTCGTCATGCGGATTAAAGTATACGATTCCCTGTAGTGGGGTGGAAGACGGCCAAGAGGTATATATTCCAGTTAGGTAACTCTGACAGTTGTAGTGCGAGTAGGGTAATTAATCATATTAGTTGACCTCGAAAGTTGCAGGTATAATATAGTCCTGCCGGAGTACAAATGATTGCGTTCTTGCTGAAAAGTAAAGGCATTTGTTGACACCTTCGGGTGTGAAGATGATGTAAGATTCATTACAGTGTAACCCATACGGCCTTGTGGGAAGAACGATTATGTGAGGGTAGGGAATTGTGTTATACATGAAACCCTACCCTTTTAGATATACATATATTGTATAAATTATTTAAGGAGAATACAATGGAACTGAATGAACAAATAATCCGTGGTCTGAAAGCAAAACTTTTATATGAATCTTGTACATGTACACCTAGTGATAAGTGTGAATGTGACAGAGTAATGGAAGATATTGTTGTTGCGAACGAATGGATTTCTTCCCTTGAAGGTGAAGCACAAGATTGTTGCGATGATGTTTAATGGAAGGAAAACATAGTGCAGGTAAGGGCAGTAAGTATCGTCCGGTAGACCAAAATAAATATAATGAGAATTGGGAACAGGCGTTTAGAAAAAACAAAAAGAAAAAAACTAATAAAAGAAAGAATAAAAAATGAGTGAAATTAAAATTGTTCGGTTACAGACAGGTGAAGAAATCATTGCAAAATGTAAGGAAAATAAAGATTCGGTGGTCTTGAAAAAGATGGCTGTTATTATTCCTGCGGGTCAGGGCAGAATTGGACTTTCTCCGTTTTTACCCTATTGTGATATTCCTGATGAAGGAATGACATTTAATAAGAAACATGTTATGTTCATAGTAGACCCTGTTTCGGAATTTATAAATGAATATAATACAGCATTTGGTAGTGGTTTGGTTGTACCAGATTCGGGAGTTGTTGGTGCTGTTCCTGATTTGAAACTTACAACATAATAAGAGATATAAATGGCAAAACAAACTATACAACAAGATGCACATGTTTCAAATATCAAAAAAATAGGGAAACCTAGAACATCAAAAATATTTAGAAAAAAAGGTAACAAACCTTCTGTAACTTCAAGAAAAGGTAATGGTAAACGAATTAAATAATCTACCTCTGCAAATTCAAATACAATAGGAGATAATGATGAGTGAAAATGAAGTTTTATATTTTATTTTGGGAATAATTAGTATGTTGGTACTATGGTTTGGTTTTATGATGTTATGTGTAATTTTTGAAAAAGATACGACAAGAGGCTTTGATGAGTGGTTGAATATGTATGAGAGTATGGATTCAGAAATCCCAAATAAACATTCTCCTAATATACTTTTGGGTGGTGATAGTGCATATTGTTTTATTACAGGAAATTTTATTGGTGCTGATGTTATTGACAATGGTGATGCAAAATATACAAAAGAATTTGATTCTTGGGTATCAAAAGAAGGTCAGAAAATTCTTCACGAAAGAAATGATAACGAAGCAAAAATTATATTAGAAGAATGGGAGAACAATGATGAAAGAAACATATAATTTAGGTGAGAGTGTAGTACATAGAGATAGTCAAAAAATGGGGAAGGTTGTTGATGCCGTAGATATTTCTGAAGATGGTACTACTGAATCTGTACAGGTTCAATTTGAAGACGGAACAACCGAATGGTATTCTATAAATGAAGTTTCAAAAATGTTATATGGTTAATATTATTTTTTAGTATTTTCTATTTTTATAGGCTCTTGTGTTTCATATATAACATCTGATTTGATGGTAGAACATTGTCTTAGGTGTTGTATTTTTATAGGTAGACCTATTGTACTTTCATTACGAATTATTTCTGATAGAGTTATTTCAGTCATATCATCATTAATATAAATAACCATAGCATCATTTTCATCATTATATTTAGTTCCAATAAATTTTAATTTATCTCCTGCCATTATTCCCCAATTATTAAAGTTGGGTTTATATATTAGATTTGTCAGTTTATCTATTTTTTTAGAACTAAAAAATTTATTTGTAATTTCTATTTGAGGTGTTTTTATAAAAAATTGACCTTTCCATTTCATTTTATCGAAGTTGCCAATATTAGAAGATGATTTTGCAACGATTAGATTATTGTTCATGAAATTTAGAAATTCATAATTCCCATCTATCGTTATATCAATAGAAAATTCGTCTTGAACATATCTAGCGTTATTTATTGTAAATGTACTTTGCTGTGGTATTAATGTTGAGAATGTTGCGTGAAGTTGGTTAATATCATCTTCATCTATAACTTCACTATAATCTAGTATTATTATATTTTTTTCGGATAATATTATATTAGGTCTGTTTTTTAAAACGGTTAATGTTGATTGTGTATTGTTTATATTTTTTTTGAATATTAAACCGGGAAATACATTTTCATTTAATAAACAAAATCTAGAAGATTCAGTTTCGTTTGTGTTTTTTGGTTTTTTTCTTTTCTGAAAACTACCTCTCGAAAATGACATATTAAGACCCTATGCATCGAACTGTTTGATTTCCGCTAATACTTCTTACATATATTTTATTTAAGTTTGATACTTGTAAAAATACATTTTCACCGGGAGTAAGAATATATCCTGATGCAGAATTTTTTTTCATCATTTGGTTTCCTACCATAATATTATCTGTGTTACCTGCATCGGCGGATACATATACTCCGTTATATACAACTGTGTTGGAGTGTATTTGGTTTGCACCACTTCCTACCACGATACTTGTTGAAATCAATTCGTTTGGTTGATATACTCTATGAACAGCAGTATTAAACATTATTCCGTTATTTGGAATAATTTGATTACTTATACTCATAGTACCTTTATCTTCAAAAGTATCTACATGAGTATTTAATTCCGAAACGGCATCTTTAATTCTCTCTGTGGTTGTTTGAATGCCTCCAAGTCTACCAGATGCGGTGCTTGTATCTGTTGTAATCTTACCGAGATTTTCTGAGGCTGCACCACCAAGACCCACAACATCGGAACTTGTTAGGCTTCTGATATTGAGACCTGATGGACTTGCTACCTCTAATGCACCACCGGATAGCGGTCCCTTTACTACCACCTCATCGGCTGTTACACCCTTTATTGCAAGACCCTCACCCGCACCTGTTGCATTTCTTACATATACATTTGTGCTAAGAGTTACATTTCCTGTGAATACACCGTTATCGATAGCAACTTTTAATGCACCATCACCAGATACACCAAGAGGATTACCTGCCGAGTCGAATAATTTTACATGTGTGCCGGTAGTACCGTCTGCACCCCATACTGCTACGCTATCTCTGTTAGCAATAAGATTTCTAATTTCCAAACTTCCACCCGCAGGCATATGTGAGAGTCTGATACCGCCAGTTACTTCAATTGCCCTTGCACCTGTGACACCATGAATACCAACAGCATCTCTATCATATCGTAATTTTCTTATATTAAGTTGACCTTGACTCATAGTTATACCAATAGGAAATCCACCAGATATACCTTGGACACCAACATAGTCAATATCTCGGTCAAGTATTGATGAGTTTTGTCCTGCACCAGGTTTTGTTTGAAGATTTATACCCGTATATCCTGTGTAACCAATAGGTCCACCATACAATCTTCGGATTAAACCCTCACCCAATCCTTTACCCGGCTGTCCACCACCATATGTAATACTAACTGGATATGCGGCAGAGTATCCTTGTATAGAACCTGTGACTTTAATAGGATTGAAATGATGGTCCCTTGTATGACCAGGTCCGTATGCAGTAGGACCACTCTTACCAAATGTTGGTCCTACAAATTGAACAATCCCACCAACAACAGGATGGTTCCATCCATCTAGTTGACCGCCGTGAATTTTTAATGCTTGGTTGATGTTTACACCACCAGTGATTTTTAATGCATTATTATCACCATCAATCAATGCACCAGTAGTTCCTTGAGAACCATCAAATAGTTGTACAGGAAGTGGTTTTAGTTTTGTTGTTCTATAAGTGTTATAATTATCACCCCATGCAACTTTAACTATTTGTGCGTGGGTTAGGGTAAACCCAGTTCCTCCGGCAGAACCCCAATCTGTAGAGATGGCATAGGTTGAACCACCTATTATTACTCCGTCACCTGTTTGTCCGTTGCCGATAATTATGCTCATTTATTTTTCTCCGATGTGTAAGGTTACTACATATATTATGTATTATGTATAAAATATGTCTTGAATTTATTTTAAGTTGTGCTATAATACTGAAAATATAAGGAATTGGAATATGTCATTATTTATAAA
>Ga0233429_1005049_pt1 | contig 11208 bp, 9 predicted proteins | sample SI_118_April2016_3_FD_179879 | JGI IMG/M metagenome (GOLD analysis project Ga0233429, IMG submission 179879) | Seawater microbial communities from Saanich Inlet, British Columbia, Canada - SI_118_April2016_135_MG | ecosystem: Environmental > Aquatic > Marine > Inlet | place: Canada: British... | reverse complement strand
GTCCTGCCCCAGAGGCAGGTTGACCTGTACCGACGGCGTCGATGGCATAACCGTTTGGCTGGCCTGCATTGTCGGCGCGACCAATTGTGGTGCTACCAATTGCGGTGCCACCAGCTGTGGTGTTGTAGCAGAGGCGACCCGGACGGGTGCGCCCGGTGCCGTGGGCCCAGCTGAGGTGGCGGGCGGAACCGGTGTCAATGTAGCTGGTGCGGCAATTGCAGGCGGTTTCGGCAACGCTGCGGTAACCGGTAAATTTTGTAGCGCGCCGCTATCCCCAGCCCTTTGCACAATTTTCGGAATGGGCCCCCGCGAATTCGCCGTAACTGGCGTCGGGGGGGGCGGTAGACCGCCCCGGCGTTGCACGATGGAAGGCACCTTGGTCAAGCCACTGCTGCCGTCGGCGACTTGGGCCATGCGTTTCGGCGACGTAGGTAAAGACGGCGATGCGGGCTTTTCAGCCGTGCCCTTAATTGTTGGGATGGCCGTCAACTTGCCTGTGTCCGCCGATGTCGAGGGCTGCTTGACCATGGAGGCCGGTTTTGTTTTCGAGACGACCATGGGTTTCGGCGGCGGCGGTGCGGCGGCGAGGCGTAGATCGCCAGCCCGTAGATCCTGGTCCGTATAACGGGCATTATCACGGTCCGCGACCAGGTTATTGGCGATTTTGGTCCGTTCGGTCGCTGAATTGAGCGTCGCCGGTGCTTTCGGTGTGTCACCGAGTTTTGGGAACGGTTTGTCCGCGCCGGGGACTTCCTTCGCTGTTTTGACGGGCTTTGGTGCCGGGGGCAATGTGCCCACATCGTCACTGAATATGCCGTCAAACATGCTGCCCATGCCATCTGCCGCGCCATCAACCCACTCAACCGGATTGGCCCAGTCAGGGACTTGCGAGCAACCTGCCAGGGCTAGGGCCATTGTCAATGTCAGCATCGGGGCACCAAGACGCAATTTGATGCGGCGTCTCTGTGTCAACTTGCCTTCATATTCTGCTGCGTTCTGTTGCTTCATCCCGCATACGCTCCCTAAATAGTTGGCAATTTACTTGGCGACAGCCAAATAAATTATCGCCCTGATTAGCACAACAATGGCCATTGATATAGATTTCGGCTATCTATGCCAATAACAACGGAAGTATTAAACGAATCACTAATGCATTGTATGGCGAAGCAAGCCTACGTCAAACTAAGGAACGAGTATCCTCATGACGCAAGATAGCGGAAACGATGCCTCTACATCGCCCCCATCGCCAGAAGATCAAGTCGCGGAATTCTCCGAGAACATGATCAAGGTGGCTGAACAATGCCAGAACCTGGTTAACGACTTCCTAGCCCAGCAAGCTAAAGACGGCGGTCAGGTCGACACCGATCCCTTTAAAATCGGTGCCGCGTTTATGGAACTTACGTCCCAAATGATGGCCGACCCGGCAAAGTTGGCTGAGGCGCAGATGGCCCTGTGGAAGGATTATATGAACCTATGGCAGAACGCTGCCCAAGGCATGTTGGGGCAAGGGGCGAAGGGGGGCGCGCAGGGGGGGTCAACCCCAGTCGCTGCGCCCGAAAAGGGAGACAAACGCTTTCGCGGTGAGGAATGGGAAAGCAATCAGATATTCGATTTTATCAAGCAATCCTATCTACTGACCTCCCGCTGGGTGCAAAACACCGTACATGACGTCGACGGCCTGGATGATGCAACGGCCCGCAAGGTGGATTTCTATACCCAGCAATTCACCGATGCCATGGCGCCGACGAACTTTGTCGCCACCAATCCAGAGGTCCTTCGCGAAACCATTGAAAGCAAGGGCGAAAACCTGGTCCGGGGCTTAAGCAACATGCTTGATGATCTGGAGCGCGGCAAAGGCAAGCTGGCGATCAGAATGACCGATGACGAAGCTTTCACGGTGGGTGAGAATATCGCCGTCAGCCCGGGCAAAGTTGTTTGGCAGAGCGATCTGATACAATTGATCCAATATGAACCAACCACGAAACAAGTGAATAAGCGGCCCTTGTTGATCGTGCCGCCCTGGATTAATAAATTTTATATCCTGGATCTAAAGCCGCAGAATTCTTTCATCAAATGGGCCGTGGAACAAGGCCTGACCGTCTTCGTCATATCCTGGGTCAATCCCGATCAACGCCTGGCCGAGAAAACCTTTGAAGATTATATGTTTGAAGGCATTTACGCCGCTTTGGATGGCGTCAAAGCCGCTTGTGGTGAGGATGACGTCAATATCATCGGCTATTGCCTGGGCGGCACCTTAACGGGCGCAACCCTGGCCCATATGGCGGCCAACGACGATACACGCGTAAAATCGGCGACCTTTTTCACTACATTGGTGGATTTCACTGTCGCGGGCGAGCTATCCGTCTTCATAGATGATGAACAGCTGGATCAGTTGGAACAGAAGATGGAGGATCAGGGCGGCATCCTGGATGGCTCCACCATGGCGACCACGTTCAATATGTTGCGCTCGAACGATTTGATCTGGTCCTTTGTCATCAACAACTATCTGATGGGCAAGGACCCTTTCCCCTTTGATCTGCTGTATTGGAATTCAGATTCCACCCGCATGCCGGCCAAGATGCACAGCTTTTATCTGCGCAAAATGTATCAGCAGAATTTGCTGTCCCAGCCGGGCGGCATCGAGTTAGGCGGCTGCGCAATAGACCTTCGCGCGGTCAATATTCCGGTGCACATTATCTCCACCAAGGAAGATCATATCGCCCCTTGGAAAGGCACCTATGTGGCCACACAACTGTATAGCGGGGAAACGACATTTACCCTAGCCGGTTCAGGCCACATCGCGGGCATCGTCAATCCACCATCAGCAAACAAATACGGCTATTGGAGCAATGGCGAGAACCCCGCGACGGCGGATGAATGGTTTGAAGGTGCAACCCAGCACGAGGGGTCCTGGTGGACCCAATGGGGAGAATGGGTTGCCAATCAATCGAGCGAAATGGTCGAGGCGCGGCAGCCGGGCAGCGATAGCGCCCCGGTCTTAGAAGATGCACCGGGCAGCTATGTCCTGGTTCGTTCGGACGGAAAATAGCTGACAACTAAGTGGTGGGAGTTCAGTGCAAACCATGAGCAATGTCGTTGAAGTCGAACGTAAAGGTGAGATCGCTATTCTGCGGTTCAACCGGCCTGAAAATCTGAATGCTATTTCCGTCGCCTTGGCCAAGGGCGTTGCCGCTTCGTTGATCGAATTGGACAACGATGACAGCGTTACGGGCATTGTCCTGACGGGCGCGGGGGATCGGGCCTTTTGCGCCGGGGTCGATCTGCAGGAAGCCCGCCACATGCAGGTCGCCGATATCGAACAATGGTTCGGTGGCGCCTGCAATATCTATCGACAGATCCTCATGACCAACAAACCGGTCATTGCCGCTATCAACGGCATCGCCGCAGGCGGCGGCTTTCAAATGGCCTTGGTATCGGACCTGCGCGTCTGTCATCCTGGTGCCCGCATGGGCCAGCCGGAGATCAATGCGGCCATACCATCCATCATGGGTTCATATTGGATGTCCCTGCATTTAGGTTGGTCCAAGAACCAGGAATTGTCCATGACCGGTCGCCTGATGGAGGCCGGCGAGGCCCACGACCTAGGGCTCATCAACTATATGGTTGAGGCGGATCAGGTTGTCGCCAAAGCCTGCGAAGTCGCGGAAACCCTGGCCGCCAAACCTGCCGTCGCATGGGCCCGGACCAAGGCCCGCTTTCGCGAGATTGCCCTGTCCGGCTTTGATGAGGCTTTCCGCGCCGGCGTCCTGGGGCAACAGGAATCCTATGCCAAGGGCGAGGCCCAGGCCGTGATTGAGGCCTTCCTGGCGAGCCGGGGCAAATAACCCCGCGCCGACATTGTTAACCGCTAACCCGGTGCCTCTCGTGTGCGGAACAAAAACAGATGCGCGCAATAGGTCACCACGACCAGGACGGCAGCCGCCATATAGCTATATATGTCCGTATAGATGAACCCGGCTGCCGCGACCAGCAAGGCGATCCTTGTGGGCCATTGCAATTTCCCAACACCATACAAATAGCCCTCGAAGCCAGCCGACATAAGAAGTACGGCGGCAACGCAGGCCGCAATAGAGATAACGATCGCACCGGGCTCCCCCCGCATAATCAACGATGGGGTCAGTACAATAATGAACGGCAATATGAACTTGATCGAACCCAGGCGCATGGCCAGGAATGCCGTCTCCATAGCGCCGGATTTGGCGATCACCGCCGCTGCGACAGCCGCCAAGGCGACGGGCGGTGTAATGTAAGACATCATGCCCCAATAGAGGATGAACAGATGAGAGGCGATAGGGTCCAGGCCGAATTCGATCAGGGCAGGCCCCATGACGATGGCGAGGAAGATATAACAGGCACTGACCGTGACCCCCATGCCGAGGAGGAAGGAGGTCAACGCCCCCATGGCAAGCAGAAGGGGCAGGTTACCGTCCGCATAGCCGAGCAATTCACGGGAGAAGGCCCCGCCCACGCCTGTGAAGGCCAAAGACCCGACAATAACGCCAATGCCCGCCAGAATGGCGATAATGCTGGCAATGATCGATGCGGATTCGATGATCAACTCGCGGAATTTGGTGAAATTGAACCGTCGTTCCTTTTTCCTGAAAATCGCGGCAGACGCCAGCAACACCGCCGTCGCATAGTAGGGGGCATAGAGTTCCATTCTTGCCCAGACCAGCAGATAGACAAGCAACAGCAGGCTAAACAGATAAAACCAACCATCCTTTAAGGTGCCCCACAGGCTGGGGATTTCCGAGGCGGGTTGTCCTTTCAGGCCCTTGACGGCGGCATAGCAATCGACTTGCAGCAGCAGGGCGAGATAAAACAGAAACGACGGCACGGCAGCCGCAATGACGATGTCCCGGTAAGGAATATTCAGGAATTCCGCCATCAGAAAGGCAACTGCCCCCATCACCGGCGGCATCAAGGTCCCGCCCGTGGACGCGCACGCCTCGACCGAGGCCGCATAGGCCGGGGTGTAGCCCGCGCGTTTCATGGTCGGAATGGTCAATTGCCCCGTGGTCACGACGTTGGATATGACGCTGCCGCTGAGAGAGCCGAAAAATCCACTGGAAAGAATGGCGACCTTGGCCGGGCCGCCCCTGGTCCTGCCCAACAAGGCAGCGGCAAAATTCATGAAAAATTCGCCGCCTCCCGTGACCACCAATGCAGCACCAAAAACCAAAAAACCAATAAGGATATTTCCCGCCACCCGCATGGGCATGCCGACGATACTCTCAAACCCCATGGCATAAGCACGCACCAGCTCTACGGGCGTTTTCCCCGCACCCCATAAAAAGCCCGGCGCGAAGTCCGTCCACAGGGGAAAGGTGAAAAACACCATACAAACGCCGAACAATATGGTGCCGCCGGCCCGGCGCACGCCCTCCATGGCCAGAAAGCACATGATAGCCCCGCCGTCGTCGGTCCGGGCGGGGCGACAAGGTCCCAACCTTTGTCGATCATGTCGCCGCCGTGATAGGACAGGAACAGGGACGTTGCCATGGTTACGGCGAACAAAGCCCAATCATAGAGGGGCACATGCGAGGCGTCTTTTTTGCGCGCGGGAAAGATCAAAAACGCGAGAGACAGGAAGATCGCAATCAGAAGGTAAAAATATTGATTGTCGATGAGGACAAAGTTAAAGGCGTTCAGACTAAAAGTCTGATTGATCGCCACAATGATACCAAAGCCACCCAGAAACAGCGTCAACCAGTAAACGACGCCGGTTACCCGCGCCTTGCCGATTTCCTCGTAAACTTCCAACGGTGGAGCGTCATCCATATTTTCGGACTGTCCATATTGCTCCACCATGGAAAAACTCCTGTTACGCACCTAGTGGTCCGATCCTAACGGATGGTACCCATCCGCTAGGATCGGACCACTAGACTCTTAAGAATCGTGGTGCGCGAGACACGAAACAGAAGGACTCTTCTGTTTCGCTCGCACCACTAGCGGATTTAACATACCCCGCAAATTAACCATCGCCTCGTTCAGGTCAATCGGTCAATCACCGGCACCTTCTTTCGCCACAGCGGTGAAGACTTCATTGGCGATGACCATGGCCTCCCGGATCGCCGGCACGCCGATATAGCCGCCCAGATGCAACAGAACTTCACCCAATTCATCCTCTGTCCAGCCTTGGCGCAGGGCCATGCGCAAATGAATATCCAACTCGGGCCAACGGGCCCCGCAGGTATCTGAAATTACGCAGATTAATGTTCGCAGTTTCAGATCGATGCCAGGACGGGACCACAGCATGCCGAAGATGGCTTCGGACGTGTACTGGCCGAATTTTTCCATGGTTGGGTTATTGTAGGTGTTCGCGGCCATATCCTTGACCATTGCCGGACCCATAAGTTCGGCCCGGATTTCCCGGCCTTTTTTGTAGTTTTCGCTGTCTGACATGGATATTTCCTCTCTATAAACCTTGTTTAAATGATCAAATTCAAGACAGATGCAAGCGCATCCTGGCCCGCGGCCAAGCGTACGTGACCTGAGCCTCAGCCTCAAACACATCAGAGGCGTCACCACGCGAGATATGACGCGCGACAATCGCATCACCGTTTGCCAGGCTGGCCACATGGGATGTCGCCAGGCCCAGATAGACCGCCTCTCCATAGGTTGCCGGTACGCTCTGCAACAGGGCATCGGGTGCCTCACCCCGGCCCAATACCCGCACCAGTTCAGAGCGGACGGAGACGGAAACATTGTCACCAACCCGTGGCGTCTGTCCATGGGCATCAACCGTCAATATCGCAAAACCCAGATCGACATCCACCCCGCCGCTGGTCAACCCGGACACGCGGCCGTCAAAAATATTATTCTCGCCGATGAAATCAGCCGTGAAACGCCGCCGGGGGTTTTCATATAAATCTTGCGCGGTACCGGTCTCCACAAGTTCACCATTGGCAATGATTGCCATATTGTCGGCCACAGTCATGGCCTCTTCCTGGTTATGGGTGACATGGACGAAGGTAATGCCGACCTGTTCCTGTAGATGTTTCAACTCCAGGCACATGTCCTTGCGCAGCTTGGCATCCAGGGCGGCCAAGGGTTCATCAAGCAGCAGAATATCAGCCTCCAACACCAACGACCGGCCCAGTTGTACCCGTTGTTGCTGGCCGCCTGAAAGGGCATGGGGCATACGACCCGCCAGCGCCGAGAGGCCGACCAGTTCAAGCATGGCATCGACCCGGCTGGCAATTTCAGCCTTGGGCAAACGGCGCAGACGCAAGCCATAGCCGACGTTCTGGGCCACGGTCATATGGGGAAACAGGGCGAAACTTTGAAACACCATCGATGTGGGCCGACGGTTCGGTGGCTGTTCCGAGACGTCCCTTCCATGCAAAAGGATCTGGCCCGCACTGGGCCGGATAAAGCCACCCAGCAGCCGTAGCAATGTCGTCTTGCCGCCGCCCGAAGGCCCAAGCAGGACAAAATATTCCCCCGCCCCAATCGACAGATCCACCCCGCGCAAAGCCTGCACCGCGCCGTAGTTCTTGGACAATCCACTGACCTGGACAGCAATTTCGTTTGGCTGGTTCATATCACTCCATACTACGTCGACATCAGGGGTTGCGCCTTGGCCCGGGCCTCACGGTCCAGGCGGTCGGTATGCACAAGGGTATAAAGGATGATGCTGCCGATCACGGCGATGGCGATGAAACTGATCAGGCTGCTCATGGCATAGGATTGTTCGGACATACCTTCGTTCAACATTTGCGAAATCAGCACCGAGGTAATGGTGTCATAGCCGCCTTTCAGCAACGATGTCCGGGTGTATTCGTTGAACGTTAGGATCAGCGTGAAGGCGCAGGCGGAAAAAACGCCGGCGCGAATTTGTGGAAACTCCACCTGATAGAAGGCTTGCCAGGCCGTGGCACCACAACTGCGCGCGGCCTCGGACTGTTGTTCCTTATAGCGGCCCATGGTGATCAGGATGACCACGAAAATGTAGGGAATGGTATAGATGATCAAACCGACCAGGGCCGAGAAATAGCCCAGTTCAAACCAGGTATCGAACCAACTGATGCCCAGCCACTCCCCCACCGTGGCACAGGCAATGTTCAGGTTCTTGAAAAATACCAACAGGGCGGAACCCAATATGTCCGCCGGCACGAACAAAGGCGATAGCAACAACGTCACCGTCAGCAACTTAGCCTCCGTGGCCTTATAGAAACTGGCGGCGATCAAGCCCAAGGGCACTGCCGCCAACATGGTGATCGCGGCCAGCAACATGGTATTGCCCAAGGCATTCATCAACAACAGATCAGAAAAAATATCGCCGTACCATTCCAGGGTGAAGACGTAGTCCCGCGCGCCAAAGCCATTTTGGTTGAAGGAAATATAAATCACATAGAAAACCGGCAGCATAAGGGTGAACACCACCAACAAGGTGTACAGCCATTTCAGGCGGTAGGTCCAAAGCCTTGTATAGTCGTCGCCCATAATACTCCGTTGCCCCTTAGTTTATGGGTGACAAAATGCGGGTCAGGTCAAACAGACGGTGCCCCAGATACAACAGACCTAACAAGGTCGCCATCATGATCGCGCTTACCGCCATGGCCAGGGGAAAATCCAGCGCCGAAATGGCTTGGGTTGCGATCAATCCCGCATTCACGGCACCCGGGCCCCCAAGGATATTCGGCAACAGTGCCACGCCCAGGCCATTGACGAAAATGAACACGCCGCCCGCGAATATGCCTGGTGCCGCCAGGGGCAGGATGACATCGAGGAAAACCCGATGGCGTGGCGCGCCCAGGTCATCGCAAATTTCGAAGATATATTTCGGCACCGCCTCCATGGCCAAAAACCCGGCAAAAACGATAAAGGGCAGGAACGACATCACCTCGCCAATGATCACCCCCATAGGGGTGTAGAGGATCGCGGTGATAGGTTCGGATATCACGCCAAGTTCCAATAGAACCGTATTGACCAGGCCCGTACGCTGCAACACCGGGCGCAGGGCAAAGATGCGAATGATCTCTGACACCATGAAGGGCAGAATGAACAGTAGGATGACCCGATGCTGGGCCACTTGGGGTATGCGCCGCCGCACGAAAACCGCAATAGGAAAACCAAGGACGAAGGACACCACCACGGAAACGGACGAATGCATCATTGAGGAGAGAAAATTTTCCAATCGGGCGGAGAAAAAGAAATTCTCGTAAGCAAACAAGGTAAACCCAGGCTTCATCCAGAACATGGTGCGCTCAAACACGCTCCACACCACCGTCAGAGCCAGGGGCAAGGCGAAAAACACCAGCATGAAGATGATCGGCAGTAAAAACAGCGCCCGGCTAAGGCGGCGCTGTAGACGCAGGCGCGCAGCCGGGATGGGCGCAGTGATATCGCTGCCTCCCATCCCGCCCAATCGCGGACTAACTTCAGTCATCTAAGTACCGTAGCGGTTCGTCGGGCCTAGGCCGCCTGTACCCGCGCCCACCAATCCTGATAGTCCCGAATATGGGTTGGGAATACGTTCTGCCAGGAATTACCCTTCACCGCGTAACGATCTGCCTTGCCCGCCAAACGGGCCGCTAAAAGCGCTTTGGTCTTGGCATCAAAATCCTTGGGATTGGCCTCCACATATTCATTCACGCCCTGCATTTGCGGGCCAAAGCCAAAGGTCGCCAGGGTACGGGCCCCGAACCATGTGGAAAGATAGACGTTCATCAACTTATAGAACGCATCCGATTGACCCCGTGCCTGACCGCCCTTGGTCAACATAAAGGCATTGTTCCAGGTCTGATGACCTTCCTTCATGGTGCCGTAGCGGATATCCATCTTGGATTTCTTAGCCGCGACGATCTGGATCGGCTCCCAACACGAGGACACCAATACTTCTTCCGAGGCCAGCAGATTGAGGCCATTGCCAAAACCATCCCAGAATGTGCGGAACTGACCCTTCTTCTTTTGCGCAATGAGGAACTGGCATACGCCCTTAACTTCCGACGGGTTCATGTTTGAGGGATTATCGATATCCTGTTTACCGCTTTCCTTGAGGTAAATCGCAGTGTTGGTCAGGGTCGGCCCAAAATCGTTCTGCATGGCGGCCCGGCCTTTGAATTGGGCATCGAACATGGCTTCCCAGGAATCTATATCGGCACCGATCTTGTCATAATTATAGGCCAAGCTGTCGGCGTTCGAGATGTAGGGCACGGCCACAACCTTGCCCTTGTGGCGGATGGTCTCAGCCGCCGCGCCGCCCGGGTTATAGATGGGCAGGATATTCTTCCAGTTCGGAATTTTCGATGTATCCAGCTCCACCACCGCGCCTTGGGAGGCAAGAGCATCTTCCATTCCGCCGCCGTTGTCCGACATGGCGTCATATAATTTGGAGCCATCGCCAACGACCATTTTCTGAATAGCTTCATCAGCCCGCGCGCTTTTGGCATTATAGGCAATTTCTATGCCTGCCTGGCCTGCCATGGCGCTCCAATCCTTAGCACCTACTTTGGCAATACCAATCGTCCAAAGCTTCAACGGACCAGCGGCCTGCGCCGAACCCATGTTCAGTCCACCCGCCGCACCAATTGCAGCCATTGCAGTGGCGCTTTGCAGCAGCACACGGCGATTAAATTCCATCTGTTTCATAATTTTTCCCTGTTTGTCTTATTTCGTAACGATCCGACAGTTACGTTTAGCACTTGTTAGCGCCCTGAATGATACACCTTTATATCATTAGGTAAATATCGGCGCATGCCAATCTCCGGCGCATGGCTGTATTGCGGCGTTAGCGCAGGTAAAGCAGTCCGTATTGTGGCACTACGGGACATGAACGTATTGGGGCCCCAGGTTTAAATGACTAAGTTGCACGCGATTTTCGCTGCCTCCAGCGGTAATGCCAAGGGTATTGCCTGGATGTTCCTGACCGGCCTGATCTTTGTCGGTGTCACCGGTGTGGTGCGCCATGTCGGCAGCACAATGCATCCGGTGCAACTGGCCTTTCTGCGCTATGCCATTGCGTTGATTTTCCTGATGCCCATTATTCTGCGCGAGGTGAAAAGTTTTCGCGGGCGCAACCGACGCTATGGTCTGCATGCCGCTCGCGGCTTGTTGCATGCCGTGGGTGTGGGATTATGGTTCTACGCCATGGCCCATATCCCCGTGGCGGAAGTGACCGCGCTGGGCTTTACCGCACCCATCTTTGCCACCATAGGGGCCGCAATTTTCCTGGGCGAAAAG
>Ga0233429_1005043_pt1 | contig 11210 bp, 5 predicted proteins | sample SI_118_April2016_3_FD_179879 | JGI IMG/M metagenome (GOLD analysis project Ga0233429, IMG submission 179879) | Seawater microbial communities from Saanich Inlet, British Columbia, Canada - SI_118_April2016_135_MG | ecosystem: Environmental > Aquatic > Marine > Inlet | place: Canada: British... | reverse complement strand
GTTCGTCATCTTCTAACGTGTTGCCTTTGGTGATGACGCTTTCTCGGCCATGGCGTTGATCGGTTGCTAAAACACCAGCTGCCAAGGTGCGGATGGCGACTACGCCGACATCGAATTCTTCGCAGGCGTGCAAGATGCCGGTAAAATCCTGGCCGGTGCTTTTCTTTTTTCTCATCTGGCTGGAGCTATGGCGGGGTTGAGCATGGCCCGCCGTTGGATTGATCATGTTAAAATAAACTTGCGCGGTATCTAATCGACCAGATTCAATCATGCGCTTGCATAAACTACTGTCGCCCAAAGCCGTCATGCCAATCCATTTGACAAGGCCCTGATCACGCAGGCGCTCCATGCCGTAGATTGCGCCTTCTCGGCCCAAGATATTGTCCGTGCACAGACTACGCCCGCCATCGACGCCCTCAATGCCGTTATGAAGTTGGATGAGATCGATATTATCCAGTTGTAGGCGTTCCAGACTTTCGTGCAACATACGCTCAACCTGGCCGGGGATATCGTCGGTGTTTTCGGGATCAATGCGCAATTTGGTTGAGACATAGGGCTTGGCATCAAGCTCTTTGAGAAGGCGTCCAAGATTTTCTTCGGATTTGCCATCGCCGTAACCGGCTGCTGTATCAAACCAGTTGATGCCGGCCTCCAAGGCTTTCTGAACCGCCGTCTTCATAACGTCTTCATCGCCACGGATCATAATGCCGCCAACATTGCCGCAACCGAAGATTAATTCGGATACTTCCGCATTGGTTTTGCCTAATCTTCTTTTCTTCATCTTCCTATTGGTTCTCTCATTTGGAACTCAAGATTCCATTTTCTGATATTTCCGTACGAGGTCGTCTGGATTGAGACTATCAACTTCTCGCAGTTCTGGAAATATCTTAGCAAATAATCCTGCAATAAAAATAGTCCCAACGCCACCGACAACCACTGCCGGGACGACACCCCACCATTCCGCTGTAACACCGCTTTCAAATTCTCCGACTTCATTAGAGGCGCCAACGAAGACGGAACTGACCGCGCTGACCCGGCCCCGCATATTATCTGGCGTGATAATCTGGACTAAATTATTGCGCACAAAGACACTTACCGAGTCGGCCGCACCCAGCACAAAGAGGGCGCCGATCGACAACCAGAAGCTGGTCGAAATACCGAAAACAATAATGCCTGCGCCAAAAATCGCCACTGCATAGAGAAGTTTTTTTCCGGCGTGACGCGAGATCGGGTGCTGGGTCAAGATGAGCGCGGTGGTAAAAGCACCGACCATATGGGTTGCCCGTAATGCGCCGAAGCCCGCCGAGCCGACGTTTAGAATATCGGTTGCAAAAATCGGCAGTAGAGCCGTCGCGCCGCCGAGCAGAACGGCGAAAAGATCAAGACCAATTGAGCCAATAATAATTTGCCGCTTCATGATAAATTTAAAGCCAGCAAGTATATTTTCGACATTAATCGGCGCCCGGCTAATAACCTGGGTATTGGTTTTGATGAAAAATGTAAAAATCGTCGACAGAAAAAATAGGATCATCGCTGTACCGTAAACCCATTCTTCACCGGCAATGATCATAAGTCCCGCGATACCCGGACCTGCAATTCGGGCCATTTGAAACCCGCTTGCGGTCCAGGCGACCGCATTGGCGAAATGCTCTTTTGGAACAAGAAGGGGAACGATTGCTTGTTGCGCGGGTGATTGAAAAGCGCGGGCGATACCGAGAAAGATCAATATGGTGAAAATCGTTGGGAAGTTTGCATTGCCTGTCATCGTCATAACAAAGAACGCGACGGCGCAGAGGGTTTGTATGGAAACGCAGATCGACATAATTCGTTTGCGTTGGTAGCGATCAGCCACCGTGCCGGAGACCAAAAACAGACAAAAGAAGGGCGCGAATTGAGCGAGGCCAACCAATCCTAAGTCCAATGGTTTGCCGGTGAGCTGATAGACTTGCCAGCTGACGGCGGTGATTTGCATATCAATGGCAAAGACGCCCAAGACCCGTGCCAGCCAGAACCAGCGATAATCAGCGTGTTGAAACGCAACGCGCCCGGCTTTGGTTTTAATGGTGGCTTCGGATGATATCTCGTCGCTCAAAGTGTATTCCCCAGGTTTATTTGTTATTTTTGAGGGCGGAGTGTGCGCTTTTTCTACCGCATGTCTAGCTGGATTTTAAGGCTAGTGAAAATCTCTCGAACCCGGTGTGAGTTTCTTATTGGCATTTTGCGGTTTGAGTTTGGGGGCGGACGGGTTGTCACGCGTTCCCGCATCAGCTTCGGTCAAATAGCCCAGCCGATAGGAGAAATCATAAAGCTTTTCGGCGACAATGTGGGTCACAATCCCTTCGCGTTGCAGCTTGCCCTCAACGCCCAGCAAATAAGAGCCAATCACGGTACGGCGATAGCGCTCCATCTTATGCGGCCAGACAATCAGATTGGCGATACCGGTCTCATCTTCAATGGTCACAAAGATTACCCCCTTCGCACTCCCCGGACGTTGGCGGATCAGGACGACACCGGCTAGGCGGACCATGGTGTTTGGCTTTGCTGTTGCAAGCTCGGCGCAGGTGATGATTTTCTCAGGCTTAAAGCCGTCTCTAAGCAATGCCATCGGATGGGCTTTCAGTGAAAGTCTGAGCGCTTTGTAATCAGCCGCGACATTCTCGCCACGGCTCATATTCGGTAGCGTGACCGAAGGCTCTTTGCGAAAGCGATGTTCGGGTAAATGCGCGAAAAGCGGTAATGGTTTTGCATCGCTTAGCCCCTTAACTTCCCAAAGTGCCTGCCGGCGATCTAACCCCAAAGACTGAAAGCAATCCGCATCAGCCAACTTCTCCAACGCACCCCGCTTAAGGCCCGCCCGGTCTTTCAACATCGGAATCTGCCAATAGCCGTCCTCGCGGGTTGAGATGAGATCATCTGCGGCATCTTGCTTGAGGCCCTTGATCTGGCGGAGACCGAGACGGAGGGCGGTGCTTTGGTCATTGACGTGCCGCCATTTACCAGTCCCCCCACCCCAACCCTCCCCCTCAAGGGGGGAGGAGGAAGTTGTTGCAAGACCTCCGATTTGATTTCCCCCTCTCCCCACTGAGGGGGAGGGTTGGGGTGGGGGGGATTCCAGAGCATTTGCATAAATCTCCAACGTACAATCCCACTCACTATCATTGACATCAATCTCGCGCGCTTCAACGCCGTGATCCTGCGCATCGCGGACGATCTGCGCGGGTTTATAGAACCCCATTGGCTGGCTGTTCAGCAGGGCTGTCGCAAAGGCCGCGGGGTAATGACACTTAAGCCAGGATGAGACGTAAACCAGCAGTGCAAAGCTGGCGGCGTGGCTTTCTGGGAAACCGTATTCGCCGAAGCCTTCGATCTGCTTAAAACAACGCTCGGCAAAATCTGCGTCATAGCCGCGCTCGACCATGCCGTTGATCATGCGGTCATGGTAGAGCGGGATATTGCCGGTATGGCGGAAGGTCGCCATGGCACGTCTGAGCCCATCGGCTTCGCTGGGGGTAAAGCCTGCCGCGACAATGGCGATCTGCATGGCTTGCTCTTGGAATAACGGCACGCCTTTGGTTTTTTCCAGCACATTGCGGAGATCCTCAGACGGATATTCAACTTCTTCAGCACCGCTTCGCCGCCGCAGGTACGGGTGCACCATGTCGCCTTGGATGGGGCCGGGGCGGACAATCGCTACCTGGATTACCAGATCATAGAAACAACGGGGTTTGAGCCTCGGTAGCATGTTCATCTGAGCCCGGCTTTCGACTTGGAAAACACCGACCGAGTCGCCCAAGCACAACATGTCGTAAGTTTCTTTGTCGCCGGACGGAATATTGGCGAGGGTCAATTTGACGGCATGATGGCGCTCGATCAACTCAAAGGCTTTACGGATACAGGTCAACATGCCGAGCGCCAAGACATCGATCTTCAGGATCCCCAAAGCATCAAGATCGTTCTTATCCCACTCGATCACCGTGCGGTCTGCCATGGCAGCATTTTCAATCGGCACGACGCTATCGAGCGGACCTTTGGTGATGACAAATCCACCAGTATGCTGACTGAGATGACGGGGAAAGCCGGCAATTTGCTGGGCTAGAGCCAGAACCATGCGGAGCGTTCGGTCTTTAGGGTTAAGGCCCGCCTCTAAAATCCGCTCATCACTAGGCCGTCCGCGGCTGGGACTGCCCCAGGATGAGCCGGAAAGCGCTTGAATGGAATCCTCTGAAAGCCCCATGACTTTGCCGATTTCGCGGAACGCACTGCGTGATCGGTAGGTGATATGGGTCGCCGTAATACCCGCCCGGTCGCGGCCGTATTTCTCATAGATATATTGGTAGACCTCTTCGCGGCGTTCATTTTCGAAATCAACATCGATATCCGGCGGCTCGTCCCGCTCGGCACTGACAAAACGCTCAAATAAGACATCGATGCGGGTCGGGTCGACTGAGGTGATGCCCAGCACGTAACAGACCGCCGAATTCGCTGCCGAGCCGCGTCCTTGGCAGAGAATATCGCGCGATCTGGCAAAGCGGACAATGTCATGCACCGTTAAGAAGTAGGGTGCATAGCCAAGCTCGCCGATCAGTGACAGTTCATGCTCGATCTGCTCACGCACTTTAAGCGGCACGCCGTCGGGGTAGCGCTCTTTCATGCCGAGCCGGGTTTGGTAATCGAGCTCCTCTTGCGGACTGCGGCCCAGGCTGGTCGGATCAATCGGATATTCGTAGCGCAACTCATCCAGATTGAACTGGCATTTGGCGGCAATTTTTTGCGTATTGGCGATGGCGCCGGGATAGTCCTGAAATAGCCTAGCCATCTCGTCACCCGGCTTTAAATGGCGCTCTGCATTGCCATGCAGACGGAAGCCCGCCTCGTGGATGGTGCAGTGCTCGCGAATGCAGGTCAGGACGTCCTGCAAGACCCGGCGTTCAGGCGCATGTGCATGGACATCATTGACCGCAACAAGCGGGATAAAAAGCCCTTTGGCGAGCTGGGAGAGAGTCTCTATTCTTTGATAATCATCACCATAATAGTTATGTTTTACAGCTAGATATAGTTTTTTTTTAAAGTTTTCCTTTAAATTTGAAAGGTGGTTGATATAGCCCTGATCAGGTGGTTCATCAGGCGGCAAAGCAATGATGATTTGTCCCTTGCCTGCCTTGAATATCTCGCCCTCTAATAGGTCTTCCAAATAAAGCTGACAGCTTCCTTTTTCAGCCCGGCGTTTGCCCAAGGTGAGGAGTTGCGAAAGCCGGCCATAGGCAGCGCGGTCGGTTGGCAAACAGAGCAGGCTCGGTGCATCTTCAAGATCCAACCGCGTGCCGACAATGAGTTGGATATTATGCTGTTTCGCCGCCACGTGTGCCCGCACGACACCGGCTAATGTATTGCGATCCGTAATCGCAATCGCCGTGTGTCCAAGCGCAGCTGCTTGCAACACCAATTCGTCCGGGTGCGATGCGCCGCGCAAGAAGCTGTAATTACTGGTGACGTGGAGTTCGGCGTAGGCGGTCATTAAGCAAAAAATCCATGTAGGTACCAACCGGGTGGCTTATCCGGGCGGTAGAGGCCTTCGCGGTAGACCCAGTAGCGTTGGCCGTCCTGGTCTTCGAGGCGGTAATAGTCGCGGGTTTCTTGGGTGAGTGATCTAGAGCGCGTTTGCAGCTGGGTTGGACGCCACCATTCGGGGGAAATGCGTTCCGGTCCCTCGGCGTGGGCGATTTTATGCTGTCGCCGGCGCCATAAAAACATCACCGGCGGGCCATCCGGCACTGGGGCCATGACATCAATGGGCAGTGGCTGGGTCAAAAGCCGAAGCGGGCGCTTTTGGGCCACTTTCCAGCTGATAAGAGAGGATTTTTCTACTTGTAGGCCTGGATTGAGGGCAGGGCGGGTTTCACTGGCGCGTTCCGGCAGATAGCTTTCCACCGGGCGCAGGCGGACAACATTTCGTAGGCCCAGTCGCCCCGACAGCCGATCGACCAACTTGGCCGCATTTTCATTCGCTTGATGAGCGGTTTTACCGGCAGTATCGATTTGCCGGGCGGTGAGCGTATTGGTCTCCAAGGCAGCCAGAATAATGACTTCGACGCCAAAGCCCGGATCAAGGGTGTCGAGGTCATCTTGGAACAAACGTGCCAGATGGCCCGGATCACGCGACGCCTGGCTGGTGCCGATGGCGAGGCTTGCCCGGGTATTATCAACCCGAAAAACGCTGAGTTCCAGACGCCGGGCGCCAAGGCTGCTGTCTTCGAATTTTGGGCAAAGCTCGGCCAGGAGTTTATCCAGCGCCAGACCAATATCCTCGGTACGGCCAATCGGCTCGGCAAAGGCCAGCCGGGCAGAATAGAGGGGCACGGGACGGCGGGGTGAGATCGGCTCTTCCAACCGGCCCAGCATTTGATCTAATCGTCTGAGTGCCTGACCGCCAAAGCGCGACGAGAGCGGCCCCCTTGGCATTTCATAGAGATCACTAATTTTGCGGAGGCCCAGGCTTTCCAAGCCCTCAAGCGTTTTCGGGTCAAGCCGCAGCGCCGCGATTGGGTAGGGCGCAAGGCTGTCCCGCTGGGCTTTGGCGGGGATGGTCGTGCAAACCCTATCGCCATATCTAGCCGCCGCCCAAGCCGCCCCCGGCGTATCAGCGAGGCCAATCCGTGGCTGATAGCCTGCGGCCAGGCAGCGGTCGTGGAGGTCTTTGAGGAGAGCATTTTCAGCCATCCCCCCACCCCAACCCTCCCCCTCAAGGGGGGAGGGGGATTGGTTGTGCAGATGTTGAGAGTCTCCATTGTTATTAAAGTTAGAGAATGAGGGGTTTACAGTACTTCCCCCTCCCCCCCCACGAGGGGGAGGGTTGGGGTGGGGGGGCTTCCAGAGTATCTGAAAACAAATGCGCACAGCCTGTCACATCGAGCCAGAGGCCGCCGCTGCCGCTCATATCGGTGAGCAGGCCACCGCCCAGGGGATCAAGTGAAACCCAGGGGGTATAGCGCTCACAGGCTTGGGCCAGTTTGTCGAGGGCTTTTAGATCGGCGGCCGGGTCTGATTGCGTGACGGCGAGGTCCGGGAACAGCGCTTTCGCATCGGCGAGCGAGAGGCCCGGCTTAATGCCTTCTCTATCTGCTGCCTGATTAGTCGCCGCAATCCGCTGCCCGCCATGTTGTAGAGTAATTGTGGCAAGCGGAAAGGGGCGGTTTCTTTCAGCCGGTTTGTTGTTTCCCGTACCGACCCCAATCTGGGCTTTTGCTCGGGTGCGGCTGAGCCGATCCGTTGCGAAGGTCGGTAACCACAGAGAGATCACCCGTTTCATGACACCATTCCACCTGCCAGGAACTTATCCGCCCCAGCTTTTTTTGTTTGTTGTCGTGTTTTTGTAAATTAAGGGCGCTGTAGCGATAGCGCTGTAGTTCTAAATTCCATTTCGGTGCGCCGAGCCCAAAGCCGCTCGCCGGTGTAATGCTGGGCGCGGCGGTAACATGCCAGCGGGTCAGCGCTGCACTGGTCGGCGATATAGTTTGATTTACCTTGGCGCTTTTGTCTTTAGGCCTGAGCAGGAGACCCGGCACGCCGTTTTCTTCCGCTGCCAATTGTAGCCGTCGCCCGGCGATCGGCGGGATTTTGTAAGGCATGCCGATCACGGCTGCGATGCCGGAACTCCTGAGCCCTTCTTCCATTGCCCAGAGAATATCAGTGTCGCTTTTACCCTCAACCAGGATCAGTCGATCTGGATCAATGCCAAATTCCGCCAGTCCATGGCCGCAAAGGTCCGGCCCGCGTTGGCACCAGAGGATCGGTGCCTCAGAATCTGCCACCAATTTATGGATCAGCGCGGCTGCAAACCCATGTGCTGCCGTGTCGCCAAAAATCTCATGCAAACCCGTAATCGGCAGCCCGCCCCAGGGTAGCGCCGCATCAATCTCAGGATCACCTAACGACACCGTTGGCTCGCTTTCTGCCGGGAGCAAGCGGCCTTTTTCCAATTGGCGAATTTGCGTGCGTAGACTGTCCAAAACCGCAGGGTTCGGGTGAAATACTGTTGTTGATGTGGGTGCAATATCCAAAGCTTCTGCTCTCATACCGCCCTCCTTCATTTTCTGTTCTCACTAATGTTCTTTTTTTGTTCTAATTTAGAACAGAGCATTTGTCAAATGGAAAGCGAGGCAGGGGCAGAATTAAAGGGACATGTATTTTTTACGTGTCCCTTTAATTCTGCGGTATATCAACACCGTAAGAGGGGACACCTACGCGACCGATGAGAGGTCAATAGGGGGTGCCAAGAAGATGTCCCCAAAACAGGTCGTCATCCTGAACTTGGTTCAGGATCCAGTCTTTTATCGGTTTATTTGTTGGTAGGTTGTCTGGATTCTGACTGCGTCAGAATGACGGTGGGGGCAATCCCTCAGAATCTCTCCAACCCAATATCGCTGATATCAATTGTCGGCTCACGGCCAGCAACCAAATCGGCGGTGAGTTGGCCGGAGCTGGCGCACATGGTCCAGCCGAGGGTGCCGTGGCCGGTGTTCATGATGAGGTTGTCATAGGGCGTCTTGCCGATGATCGGCACGCCATCCGGGGTCATCGGGCGCAGACCTGTCCACAGTTCGGCTTTTGAGAAATCGCCGGCATTGGGGAATAATTTTTGGGCCGTATCGCGAATGGAGCCGGCGCGCTGGTCATTCATCTCGGTGTCGTAGCCGTTAAACTCAGCCGTGCCCGCAACCCGCATGCGCTCGCCGATGCGGCTAAAGACCAGCTTGTGATCATTATCGGTGAGGCTGATGGTCGGTGCGCCATTATGGCCTGCGGTAGGCACGGTGACAGAGTAACCTTTGACCGGCTGGATCGGCGCTTTGATACCGAGCGGACGCAAGAACAGAGGCGAATAGCTGCCCATGCTCATGACATAGGTGTCGGCGGTGTAGGTGTCTTTATCAGTTGTCACCGAGGTGATCTTCGAGCCGTCTTTGTTGATCGCTTGGACGGTCTCGCCATAGCGAAACGTCACCCCTTGATCGGCACAATATTTTGCCAGACCTTGAGAAAACTTATGAGCATCGCCGCTCTCATCGATTGAGGTATAGATACCGCCGATGATCTTGTCGGGGCTGGAATCGTAAGCGGGCTCCAATGCATGAACGCCAGCCTTGTCCAAGACCTCGTGCTCACAGCCTAATTTTGCCAGTTCATCATTGAACTTGGCGGCTTTATCGAGCTCTTTTTGATCGCGATAAATCTGCAAGATACCTTTTTCGAGGCAGTCATATTCAATGCCGGTCTCTTGTCTGATCGCCGGCAACAACGAGCGGCTTTGCAGCGACAAGCGAAGGTTCTTCACCGTATTGGTCATAAAATTGCCCGGCGTGCAATTGGCGAGGAAGCGTAAGCTCCAGATCCAAAGTTTCGGGTCGAGGCGCATGCGGTATAAGAGCGGCGCATCATTGCGGCCGAGCCATTTCAGCATCAGGAAAGGGACCTCCGGCGCGGCCCAGGGATAGGCTTGGCTGGGCGAAATTTGGCCGCCATTGGCAAAACTGGTTTCCAGTCCCGCCCCGTCTTGGCGATCAATGACCGTAACCTCGTGGCCGTCTTTTTGTAGATAATAGGCGGCTGTCACACCAACAACGCCCGCTCCGAGAACAAGTACTCTCACAATTCAGACACCTTAAATAATCTAATGTGGGTTATATCGCCGAAACCTCCCTCTAGCCAGTCCATAGTTACCGAAGGTGGAATTTTGCTCCTACTTGCGAAACAAGAGTGAATAAGACTAAGTTAGTACTATGAATCTCTTGAACAAATCCGAACTCCTTACCGTCGAAGAAATGAGTCGGGCCGATGCCTTGGCCGTAAAATCAGGCGTGCCGAACCTTGATTTGATGGAATCTGCTGGGCGATCAGTATTTAGAGCTTTGCGAAAACGCTGGACCCGGCGGCGCGTTGTTGTGCTGTGTGGTCCCGGCAATAATGGCGGCGACGGATTTGTCGTGGCACGGCTCCTCAAAGAGGCGGGTTGGCCGGTAACCCTTGGGCTTTTAGGCAATATTAAAAAACTCAAAGGCGATGCGGCGGCGAACGCTAAGCTTTGGCAGGGTGAGACAAAAGCGTTGTCGGTCGATCTGTTAAAGGAAGCTGATCTCGTTGTTGATGCATTATTTGGCGCTGGTCTGACGCGCGATATCGATGGTGCCACGAAAGAAGTGATCGACGCGATCAATGCTCAGGGCAAAGATTGCCTTGCGGTGGATGTGCCGAGCGGCGTTGACGGCAATAGCGGACAAATCTGCGGTGCGGCCCCTGCGGCTCAGCTGACGGTTACTTTTTTCCGTAAAAAACCCGGGCATCTGGTGATGCCAGGACGCGAATTATGCGGCGAAGTTAAGGTCGCCGATATTGGCATTCCGCAAACGGTGTTGGACGAGATTAAACCAGAGTCACATGAAAACCTGCCGGCAAACTGGCTGGCTGATTTTCCAAGACCAAAGCTCAAAGGTCACAAATATGCCCGTGGCCATGTCGTCATTTCAGGTGGTGCGGAATTGACAGGAGCAGCCCGATTGGCGGCTCGGTCGGCACGCCGGGTTGGTGCAGGGCTTGTCACGATTGCCGCCGATGAGGTGGCACGCGATATTTATCTGAGCGGTGATCCCGGTTGTATGTTTTCGCCCTTAGGGCCACAGACTTTTGAAGAAGCCATCAGTCATCTCCGGCGAAATGCTGTGCTGGTCGGTCCAGGAAATGGGGTACACCAAGAGACGCGACTACGGACGATAGCAGCTTTGCGCTTTGGCAAATTAACCGTCCTTGATGCGGATGCGCTGACGGTTTTCGAGGATGATCCAGACACTTTGTTTGGTTGGATCAAGAAATCTGGTGGGCCGGTGGTGCTAACCCCACATGAGGGAGAATTCGCCCGCCTGTTTGATACGCCTGCCGACAAGGTGACAAATGTTATCGCCGCAGCGCAGCAGAGTGGGGCGGTTGTTCTCTTGAAAGGGGCGGATACGATCATCGCGGCGCCGGACGGCAGTGTCGCCATAAACAGCAATGCGCCAGCGACTTTGGCGACGGCGGGCTCTGGTGATGTGCTGGCCGGCTTGATCATAGGATTAATGGCGCAAGGTATGACGGCATTTAAAGCGGCGTCGACTGCCACTTGGATGCATGGCGAGGCGGCAAATATCTTTGGTCCGGGTTTAATTGCCGAAGATATAGTT
>Ga0233429_1005040_pt1 | contig 11213 bp, 9 predicted proteins | sample SI_118_April2016_3_FD_179879 | JGI IMG/M metagenome (GOLD analysis project Ga0233429, IMG submission 179879) | Seawater microbial communities from Saanich Inlet, British Columbia, Canada - SI_118_April2016_135_MG | ecosystem: Environmental > Aquatic > Marine > Inlet | place: Canada: British... | reverse complement strand
AAAATATCTTTATTTCTGTATATGTATGGCGTAACATGTTCACGCTCATCAGAATCTATTGCGTTTTTATTTGCGTCTGCAAGCGATTCGATAGAGAAGACCTCAGCATGAAGTCCAATTGGATAACCTCTTTCTAAAATGTTTGAAACATAATCATAATTAGTAAAATTAATAAGATAATGATTAATAAGACTATCAACCACAACATGATCAATAAGAGGGCAATCTGAATTTATTCTTACTACACACTCTGCTTTATAATAAGTTGCTGCATCATAATATCTTGAAAGAACATCAACTTCTGAGCCTCTATAAACACAACATTCTATATTATTGCATAATGATACAATCTCATTATCACAGCTGTTATTGGAAGTTGCAATAACTATCTCATCAGCATTTTTAACATTTCTTAAGCGCTCTATTTGGTACTCTAAAAGAGTCTTGCCCATGACTTTCATTAAAATTTTTCCAGGCAATCTGGTTGAACTCATTCTTGCTTGAACAATTATTACAGTTCTTATTTTTTTTTTCATACAGCTAAATTACTGTCAATCCGCCATCAACAGGTATCACGCTTCCGGTTATGTAACTAGAAGCATCAGATGCAAGAAAGAGAGCCACACCTTTCATATCATCATGCTTTGCCATTCTGCCTAAAAGTGTTTTTTTAACATACTTATCTACAAATGGCTTTGGCTGATTATTAAAAAAACCTCCAGGTGATATACAGTTAACACGAATATTACTCTTTGCATAATAAGATGAAAGGTATTTAGAAAAAGATATAATACCACCCTTTAAAAAAGGATAATCAGGTTCAGTTTCAAAACCTGAGTCCTTATAAATATTCATATCTGGTGCAACCATACCATATATAGATGATATATTAATTATACTCCCTCCGCCATTAATCGCCATTTCATTCCCAAATTCCCTGCACGTGATAAACATTCCACGCGCGTTAACCTCCATAGATTTATCCCAATTTTCAACAGTATCATTAAAAAACCTTGTCATTGGTCTACTACAACCAGCATTAATCAAAATGTCCGGTGCCCTGTACTCTTCTTTAATAATTTTTATTGAATTATTAACACTATTCTCATTTGATTGATCTAAAGTAATACCTTTTACATCTAAACCCTCTATTTTTAGTTTTTTTACTGCTAGATCATAATTATTTTTATTTCTTGAAGCTATATAAACCCTTGCTCCAGCCTCTGCTAATGCTTGAGACATGGGAAATCCTATCTTTCCAGAACCCCCAATGACCACTGCACATTTACCTTTTAATGAAAATAACTTATCTATACGCACCACAGACTCCAAATAAAAAAAATTTAACTATCAATATAGTTAAATTAACTGGTATTTTGACAAAACTGATTTTTTTTCCATGTACCAACGAGTTTCATGAATGAATTTCATTGAGCTAATTTCATCCGAAACAATAAATTTATTATATTTATCTATCAAACTTTTAAGTTCTATAAATTTTGACGTTCCAATAGGTTCTAAAATTCTACCTATTGGTATATGCGCCCAATTTGACTGCTTCTCTGAAATGAAATCTAATTTTTTTTTACAATAATCTCGAATATTAAATACAGACCTATTTTCATCATACCCTCTTGCTACAATGCACCCATCTTGGTTAACTTGAATTCCATAAATAGTAAACAAAAATGGCTTATTTCTTATAAAAGAAAGTTCTTTTTTAATTAATGCCACCCGTGATTCATCAAAATTGTCATCTGGCCACTTAAAAACACAGTACTCTAGCCCAAAATTATTATTTTTTACCCAATAATGGAGAGAATTACCCAATATTTTTGAAATCTGTTCCTGTACTGATACTAATTTTTCTGTAATTTTTTTACTGAAAGGGAGTCCAGATAACAATGCATACACCTCTAGATTTTTTGGAACTGGCTCACGCAAAAGCAAGCTTTCATCATTATAATAACTTCTCGATATATTAATTGATGCTTCTGAAAAGTCATTATTTTTCCATGTACACTCTCCCACTTTATCATACGATTTTTGAAGATACGAATAATGCATGTTTTCACTTAAATTCATATTAAACCTATATATCTCTTAAATTTATTCAATTAACTCATTGGATTGAAGCATTACATGAACATCCGAGTCTGTTAGTAAGTTCCTATCTGAGCGTAATGACTCTTTAAGAGCAGGTAAAATTTTATATGATTTTTCATAATTATCTTTCATCGTCTGTTGCATTATGTCCAATGTATCTGGAATTATGATATATACATTATCTTTAAGAACAGTTCTCTGAACCTCACTCTCTGTAACCAGTTCCTCATACAACTTCTCTCCTGGCTTTTGCCCTATAACATTGTACTTAAATGGTTTATTGTTACATACTGCCTTCGCTAAACTCATAATACTGCAACACCCCATGTTCATAATAAAAACCTCTCCACCTATAGAGTTTTTCGCAGCATACAAGCAGAGCTCAATTGCTTGATCCATAGTAATAAAAAATCTTGTCATGTCTATAGATGTGATTGTCACTGGTATATTGTTTTTTATTTGCTCTCTAAATATATGCAAAACAGATCCATTGGTATTCAGTACATTACCAAATCGAACACTTGCAAATCTTGTCTTATGATCACCCGCATAATTATGAGCAGCAGTTACCAACCTCTCTCCTAGAAGTTTTGTTGCACCCATCGTACTAGATGGGTTTACAGCCTTGTCACTACTAGTAAATACAACACATTCTACACCTGCCATTATAGATGCATTTATAATATTGTTGGTACCAACAATATTAGTTTGCATCACCTCAAAAGGATTGTATTCCGACAAATAAACATGCTTAAGGGCCGCGCAATGAAATACAACATTAACTCCTTCCAACGCTTTAAATAATCTATCTTTATCACGAACAGTTCCAACAAATAATTTAAGTTGTCCCCCATGCTTTAACTTAAATCTTTGATCTAATTTAAACAAACCATCTTCACTTTGGTCGAATGCACAAACCGTATAGCCATCAATAAGCAGTCTTTCTACCAATTCAGAGCCTATCGAGCCACATGCGCCTGTAATAAGAATTCTAGAGTTTTTAGGTGTCATTTAAACTCCTTTTATTGTAAATCAAATTATATTGCTCCATTTTATATGCTCTCCAGATTTAACTTCTCTTTTTATAGTTTTTCCAATTATATTTTCTATTTCAAATGGCGGTATTCCATCGTCTTGACAAGGCCTTAAAGCAGTTAAATCTTGCTTATTAATTTTAATACCTTCTTTAAGTTTTTTTACTGCACACAAACTACGTCTCTGCACAATCACAGTCTCCTTCTCATTTTCTTCAATTTTTTTATGTCCATCACCTAAAGCCGCTTCCAACTCTCTAGTCCTGCTAATCATCTCTTTCCATGTTACGGGTGTCATAGAGAATGAATGGTCTGGACCATGCCTGTGTATTGAATCTGTAAAGTGCTTTTCAATAACTCTGGCCCCCAATGACACCGCACCAAGCACTGAAACATGGCCAGGCATATGGTCACTTAATCCTGTAATTACCCCTGGGTATTTTTTTTGATATTCAGTTATTACATTTAAATTAAGATAATTAAAATTATTTTTATTTTTAGTATAATTTGTATTACATTGCAGTATTATTACATCAGGTGTGATTTTTAAAATAGCGTCTACAGCACGATGAACATCCACCATATTAGAGGCTCCAGTTGCAAGCATAATCGGCTTTCCTTTAGATGACATATGCTCAATAATCTCTATCCATGTAATGTCTCCAGATCCAACTTTATATGCCGGCACATACTCATTAACATAATCTACTAATTCAAATGAATAAGGACTTGTAAAAAAAGATATTCCTGCATCTACGCATGTTTCTTGTAAAATTTTTGTCCAATCTTGATCCAACATTGCATCTTTATATGTCTTATAAACTGATTTTTTCCATTTTGATTGGTGAGATTGCAAAGATTCTTTACTTGCCATTTCTTTAAACTCAAAATCACTGACTAGTGATTTTGCTGCATAATGTTGAAACTTAGCGGCATCAGCTCCCGCCTCTTTTGCCATGTATATTAAATCTTTTGCACGACTCAGGTCGTTGTCAAAATTAGAGCCTATCTCTGCAATAAAATAAACAGAATCCTCCATACTTATGTTTTTTTTATCAATAGATATTTTTCTAGATGGGTTTAACTTTTTCATTTTTAAATTAACGTGCCTCCATCTCTTCTATTAAACCTAAAAACACACTTTTTCAAATACAAATTAAACATATTCTATCTATACTTTTAAACTTTTCCAACCTTGTTTTGGCACATCCGCAGCATGATTCAATCCCTTTGATATAGAGAGCCATTACAAAACTATTCTTACCGTTGCGTACCCTGAAATACCTTCTGGAATGCCTCTCATTAATCAAAATACACTGAATCATTATACCTATACCGGCCATCAAAATACATTGTACGCCAGATTGAGCATAAGCCTTTACCATCTATGGCGCCACACAAAAAGTACAGATCCTGCCGTAAAAATAACTTTCACCAACTTCAATTTCACTTTTTAGTTGAGATCAATTTTAGCAATACTCAGATTTTCAGAAATATAAGAATAAATCACATACTTATTTTTCATCTGACATAACAATATATTTTTATGTTTCTAAAATTATTTAGACCCTTGTATTTTTGTATGCTATATATTATATTGAACTATATACTACCCTATACCTTTATTTTTATTTAACCTATTAATGATATCATTAGCAACCATTTCCGATGCCCCATCAAATGGTTCAAAAATCTTTAAATAACTAGAACTAAGTGGCAACAATGCCTCTTTGTAATTATTTAAAATCAGATTTACATGTTCCTCAAACTCTTTATTATTACTAGCACCAAGAACTAGTTTTTTATACCTATATTGAAATACCGGCCCATTACTATTGTCCCTTAGTGAATCGTTATTATCATATGATTCTAATCCATTTAAATCAAGATACTCTATTGTGGGTTTATCAAGTGCTAACATGTCTATTGATAAACTTGAATAAAATGAAATAGAAAAAAACGATTTTTTACCCAAAATAAAAGGATGTCTGTCTGAATAAATCCATTTTTTTCCATAGTTTTCAGCACCTAATGCATCCATATAAATCTTACCATCAATATTATCAAGGGACTCTTTAGGATGTGTTTTTACAACAAGTTTTAGTTTGTTTTTATTGCAAACAATATCATAAATATCCTCTAATGCTTTTTTTTTCCTGTTGGGCGTATTGTACGGAGATGCCGGTCTACCTATAATAAAAACAAATGAATCAAACGCATATTTCTCAGCAGAATAATGCTGGCTGCAAACAAATTTAATCCAGTCATTATCATGTTTTGGTATTCCTGCATGAACCATATTACCATATAGAATGCCAAAATATTCCTTATACCATTTTTTTTCAAAATTAGATATGGCATATACAACTACATCCGACCTATCTTTTACCTCTTTTCTGTTGTTGGGTATATCAATCGAAATCCAACGAAGATCTGTCCCATGTGCTATAGAAAATTTTGCGATATATTTAAGTTTATCCATTAACTCATTGTTTTCAGATTTTTCCTCTAACAACACATCATATAATAAACCATTTGCACCCCTTAACAAACCTATATCATACAAATCCTGTTTACCTAAATTTTCTTTTACATGTGCAATATATTTAGCCACTATCAAAAGATATTCTCCAATTACCCTCATAACAAGATATTTAGACAATGCTCCTTTTTTGAGTCTACTAGAAAAGCGTAATATTTTTTTATCGAGACTACCATACTTAATCCCATTACGAGCTTCAATTAATGAAGAAGCTGTAAACCAACGTCCAGAATAACCTCTAAATATAATATTATCTACAAATGTTTCAGCAAGATTAAATAAATCGCTGTTTTTTTCTTCCAGTCGTAATGAAGATGGTTCCGGGAAGATGAAATCAATTATTACATCCTCTCTTTCTCTTAATTTTTTAATAACGGGTAACCATGCATCTATCAATCCAAAACCAGGAGAGCACAATAATAATAATTTTCTTGGAGCAGACATTTAATAATCATCCTTAAGTAAACTTTTTAAATCTACCCATGGCTTGCCTAATGTATCTGTGTTAAACCTATTTTTCATTATTAAGAAAATCTACTACCTATCTCTTTTCAACTGATGATCACTTAAATATATTCGGATATTCGCTTACTAAGTGACTCAAAGCTTTTGATGCCATTGAAGTTTCCAGATTGACAGACTTAAAAGTATTTTTATATTCTGGAATATCGATAGATGATTCTAATTGAGCATTCGAAAGTGCAACTCTTGATTTACTATAATCATTTTTAGATGGTGGATTTTGTATAATTCTGTTTATCACTTTATTTGTTTCTGAATAATTTGAAGCATAATAAACAGTAGGAAGGTGATTTATTACTTGATGTCTACCGAAAGAAATTACTGGTTTTTCAAAATGAACTGCTTCTTGACCAACAGTTCCAGTAATAGTTGCAACTATATCAGAAAATTTTATCCACTTCCAACTATGGAGATCAGGATGTGATAACACCACATTTGGCATTTTGATCAATTGTTTGTAATACCACTTTGACCGAACAGCATATGAATTTGCTTGTTCTTTTACAACAATAATATAGTTAACAGGGAGTGATTTAGATATCCAGGTAATTATCTCCATAGAGTTGTTAAACTCTGGAGATAAAGACTGTAATGCAACTTCTGGCTCCATATGAAGCGTCAGAAAAATCACCTTATATTCAGAAAGGTTATCAAAAGTTACCGAATTTTTCTTTACATAATTATAGTTATGTACGCTTCTAAATACACTTGGAAGCCAACCTAGGTAATAATACGAATCCTTCTTATTAATTCCTCTTATAAAATTCTTTGAATCGTTTATTATTATTTTGATAGCTTTATTAACAGCTGCAATATATGTGTACTTTGCAGATTTATTAATTTTTTCAGTTCGCCTATTTATCTCATATTCTATTGTATCTTTGTTATCACATATTACTTTGTATTTATTCAATCTGTCAATATACCTACTTCCTGTAATAAACTCATTATCAGACCAAAATACCCGATCACCAAACTTTATAGGGATAAGTGAAAAATATGCTATATCAAATTTTTGATAAATCATTGTTGATATTTTATTTGGCCATATTTGTATTGCAATATTGAACTGTTTAAATAATTTTTCTTTCTTAACAATATCAATTACAATTTCTCTAGTTTTTTTCTCATGTGACCACCAAGCCCTTTTAATACCTGGAACTTTCTGCACATTGCTTAAGTAACCCTGTCCTAAAGCCCTGTCTTCCGACATAAGCATAGACAACTTTACCCCATAATCATCCTCAATCCGTTTTGCTTCTTGAAATATAGAAGCAAAATTTTCCATATCAACTAACAACTTGTTGTAATTAATTACAACTATTTCACTGTCACTAGGTAATATTTTTTTAGCCAACCTATAAACATACTTATCACTTGCAATAATAGTTACCTTGAAATTAAATTTTTTTTCAAATTGATACGCTAATGCAATTAAAAAACCTTTCTGCTCAGTTGCAACATAAACACCTATTTTATCCATATGTATACTATCCACTTGTAATTCTTTTATTTTTAACAATTGCCAAAAATAAAATCCCTGTTGTTTAAATTTAAATTTTCTTAGTGGAAAATCCAACTAATCGATATAAAGCCGTTTATTATATACTTGCGTTCTAAGGATTGAACATACTTAATTAAATCAAAGATGTGTATGTTTAACTACTCACTAATTACCACCCTATTAAATCTTTCAATACAGAAGTTTTGTGTTGGTTTGCTTAGTAGATATACATTAATTTAACATCTACTATTTGCACTCAACCTTGTAGCTCTTTCGACATATATTCTAGCATGAATAAACTATGACCCTCTAAAATAGAGCATTAAACTTCTTTTGATGGTATTTATTCAAATTCTTTATATGCCTAACTATCTTTAATGAGGTACCTTTTTGTCCATATAAATTCGACTGTTTATATCTGCCATGGTTTAATTGTATTTTTACTTTTTGTATAATTTCTTTTCTCTTAGGTTTTGATTTTACAACTGCATCAGAGTGCTCTCTTCCATCTTGCCTTGAGCCAACAAGAACTATTGGTGTACCTAAAAAAGATGCGTCCCTAATAAAACTAGATGAATTACCAATTGCACAAACTGCATTACCTAGTAAAGGTATATACTCCTCAGGTTCAAAATTTTTATACGCTCGGAGTTTAATTTGACTGTTCTCTTCTCTAAATCTACGTATAGCTTGTGACAAACCGTCCGAACCTGCATCTATATTTGGCCAGATCAACACTGTTTGCATATTAAGCTCTTTTATAGCACTCAACACCTCTTCCATTTGTTCTTCAGAGTCACTAAATTCTGTCGTAACAGGATGAAACAATACAAGTAAATAGTCGTTAGATAAATCTAATTTTGCTCCAACCCCCATATTAAGTGATGCATTAGAAGATTTTTCTTTAGAATTATACACTACATCTGCACTGGGACAACCATACGGAAATACGCACTCTTCACGTTCTCCCATTTGTACAATATTTTTTCCTGCTTGTTTTGTAGATGGAAAATGGTAGTGCGATAGCTTTGTAATTGCATGTCGTGCAGACTCATCAATTGAACCTGTTACCTCACCACCTTGAACATGAATCAAACAAAAGTTTTGATATACTGCAGCAATTGCAGCACCGAGCGCTTCACTACGATCGCCAATCAACAGAACGAAATCTGGTGATTGCTTTTGAAATACATTAGATAGCTCTATAACTGCAAGTCCAATTGATTTTGCCATCGTACTTGGCACTGAACCTTCTAATTCAACATATATTTCTTCAGAAACATCAAAACCTTCATTTTTCACTAAATCAACAGCTCTGCCAAACCTGTCGAGTAGCATTGTACCTGTACAGACCAAATTTAACTCTATATCAGGATCGACACGCATTATTTCCAGAATTGGCTTAAGACGTCCATAATTCGCCCTATCTACTAGAACTGCAGTTATCTTTAAAAGCTTCATACTATGTTGTTAATTTAACAAAATCACTCTGTATTAAGAATTCAGCCCATTTTATATCAATTGGTTCATCAATATTTACAATATGTCGATCGACTAAAAAAGCCCTGGTTTTATCAGTAATAACACCTTTATTACTTAACAAACAATTTTTATTGATGGCATAACAAATACCATTTCTTGCGTAAAGATTTTCTAACTGCTGACGAACTGTAATATCTTTTCCTCTTTGTTCATAATGTTGTAGCCTACCACTTTGTACAGTTAATACTTTTGCTGGATGGTGTTTAGTATCCAATAGACTCACACAAACTACTGAATCTGCATTGTTTTCAATCAACTCTTTACAAGCTCCTTCAATATCTGAGCTTATTCTAAACGGGGATGTTGGTTCAATAATAAGCAATATATCAAATTCTATATTGAATATTTTTTCCGACTCTTGAAGAGCGTGAATCATTGTATCTATTGCTGTTGCATTATCACTGCTCAAAAAATTTGGGCGTAAAAATGGAACTTGTAGGCCATACTTTTTACCTTCATCTGCATACCTATTTGAGTCAGTAGAAAGTATTTTTAAATCAATCCAGTCTAATTCATTCAAACATTTGGCCGCTCTGGCAATCAATGAAAGACCCCCAAGAATTTTCATATTCTTGTCTTTTATACCTTTACTACCACTTCTAGCAGGCACAACGGCTAATACTTTTTTTCCTAAATACATATAATTAATTTTTACACGCCCAAACAATATAACTCATAGGAAATGCCTTGTCTGGCTTTGCTAAATTTTTTCTATATTTTTGATCCATGTCTTGCAAATATGGAAAGTGTTCGTTATAAAACCATTCTATTTTTTCTTTTCTAATGTCTTTAGGTAAATATTCAAATGCATTCTGCCAAACATAAGCTATAACATCAAACACACCACTACCAAATTTATAACTATCAAAATTTAAACCATTTTTTTCGAACATAACCTTTAAGCCCTCATGTGTATACCTGACATAATCATCTGGCATATGATGAAGTTCACGAACCAAACCTTCAAAAATCAGGCACTTTCCATATTTTTTAAGGACCCGATTAAACTCTTGAAACATTTTATCTTGATTTTTTTCATGATGAATAACATTTGGAACAATCACATAATCAACTGATTCAGATTCAATATCAACTAAATTACTGATCCCATTAACAAAATCTGGTCTCCATTTAATACACCTGTCATCTTCTAACCACGATTCTTGCTCTCCCCACCTATCATTCTGATCGTCAATTACACAATCGACAGATACGACATTTTGTTTATGAAAAATAGGTGAGAACAATGTCCATCCTCCATAAAAATATGCCCTTTCTAAAATTAAAACTGTTTTATCCGAAGGTATTGTTTCTGCCAAATCTCCTAACGACTCAAATAAAATTTTAAACTGCGGCCATTTTGTTTCTACTTGATAAAATTTTTCTTTTAAAAAATCCACGTGATTCAACATAGAGTCACACTCTAAGTCGCCTCTATTATCAAGATTATTTGTCTTATACTTCATAATGTATTTATATTAGAGATTTCATTTATCTTAACCACTCTTTCTTCATCGGAACTTATACGGCATGCTTCAATTATACGCATTACATCAACGCCTTCATTAATAGTACATTTATTAGCAGGGAGTCCATCGATAATTTTTATAAATTCTTGTGCAATATCAACGAACATATCATTCCTATCAAGATTAAATTTCTGCTCTTCCCAATTATGCTCCATACTTTTACTGTATCGAATTTGATTTGGATCAAAACTCCATTCCAAAGTACCATCATCTCCAGTGACTGAAATATACTTCTCATGTGGGCGCCCATACAAATCTAAATGAATCATAACCCTCAACCCATTCTCATATTTTATTACCATATCAACATTATCATCTGTTTCTATATCGAGGTCGCTGATCTTTTCAACACTAGCATAAACACTTTCAGGCAAGCCGAACATCCATATCATTAAATCAATAAAATGACTCTCATCCAATAATGCACCACCACC
>Ga0233429_1005034_pt1 | contig 11224 bp, 11 predicted proteins | sample SI_118_April2016_3_FD_179879 | JGI IMG/M metagenome (GOLD analysis project Ga0233429, IMG submission 179879) | Seawater microbial communities from Saanich Inlet, British Columbia, Canada - SI_118_April2016_135_MG | ecosystem: Environmental > Aquatic > Marine > Inlet | place: Canada: British... | reverse complement strand
GATTACCAAGCTCGTAAGCTAGGTATCAAAGTTGTAACAAAAGAAGGACGGGAAGTTGTACACACATTGAATAATACTGCAATTGCAACATCTCGTATTATGGTTGCTATTCTTGAGAATTACCAAACAGCTAAAGGAACCGTTAAGGTACCTAAAGTATTACTGCCGTATATGAAGGGTATTCAAGAATTGAAGAAAGATTAATATACTACTATTCTCCAAACTTCTCTTTGATGTATGTTATAAAATTCGGTGGCTCTAGATTACGTCCAAATAAAGACGTTGATCAATCTTGTGTTGATTTTCTCATTTCACTTGTTAAAGATCATCCTAAAGAGAAATTTTTATTCATAATCGGTGGTGGATATCTAGCAAGAAAACTACAAGAAGAAGGACAAGACCCACTAAACTCATTATTCAAACCAGATGAAGACCTTATTGAACAAGGAAGAGATCTACTTGGAATAAGAGCTACAAGAGAAAACGGAAGATATCTTATACAAGCAATGAAAAAAGCTAATCTCAACGTATCACCAACATTATTACACGATCCAACTGAATTACCTGAAGATAATTACACTATTTACATAGCAGGTGGATGGAAACCAGGTTGGAGTACGGATTATGTTGCTATGAAATTCGCACAGAAATTTAATGCGAAAACTGTAATTAAAGTATCTGACTTCAAATATGTAAGAAACGTGCCACCTTTATCCTTAGAAGGTATGAAGAAAGAAGATATAGATGAACAAATAAAAGACGCAGATGTTTTCAAAGACGTTTCTTGGAAACAAATGGCAGACCTTGTAGGCACTAAATGGGTTCCTGGATTACACACACCTTTAGACCCATTAGCAGCAGCTCTTGGATTAAAGAACAAGGATATTACATTGTATATAATAGAAGAATCTCAGATTGTAAATGTGTTAAATAAGAAAGAAGTGAATGGAACTATTGTTAATGGGTAAGGTTATAGCATAATTTATATAACTCAAATTCTTCTTAAAATTAAAATCCAGTTTATCGGGAGATATACTCACAATGAATAAAAAAGAAAATAAAATTCTTATTGGAACAATTTTAATACTGATTTTAATTGTAGCTATTATTGTATTTCAAAAACCAGACTTACTTCAAGAAAAAAATATTGCAGGTGAAGCAAGTAGATTTGAGTTAGATACTTCACCAAGAAATGAACTTGATCCTTCAGCAAGAGATTCTGTAGGAAGACAAACTCCCAATTATGTCCCTTTAGAAGGCCAACATACTTTTGATCAATATTTTACAGGAGATGGGAGAATAATATTCTTAAATTTTATTTATGATTTAAATAATGATATCCCTCCTTCATTAGAAAATGGCAATAATTTTTTTGAAATTAATTCTGCATTAAAATATGATCAGAAAGTTAAAGGGGGAATTGATTGTAGTGACAATTTTGACTCTTCTAATGTTTTTGTTGTTAAAAAAGAGAAATCAGGTTCAAAAGAAGGGACTTTTATAGAAAAAGTTGTAAATGGTTGCTCATTTGATGCTAGCAAATTTGAAATTCTTAAAGAGATTACAAACCAAAACGAAATTTATAGCACTTGTATTGACATGAGTTGTGACATTATTTGGCAAGATGCTAGCGCTTTAATTTTCGCAGGAAAACTCCATACAACTTCAGCAACTATATCTGCTCCAGTAGAAGAAGTACCTGCTGGCTAATTTTTTTCTTTAACAAAACTAACCACACGATTAACAAAATTCTTAAATAGACCCCCCTCCCAACCATATTATGTCATTATTCAAAGATATGCTAAAATCAGGAGAATCGTTATTTCGAGATACTATTTTCTTAAGCTACGATTTCCAACCAAAGATACTTACAGCACGAGAAAATGAACAACAACGATTTGCTGTAGCCATCAAACCACTTCTTCAAGGTCATAATGGAAGAAATCTTTTTGTCTATGGCGCTCCAGGTATTGGAAAGACAACCGCTTGCAAGCATGTATTACGAGAATTAGAAGAAGAAACTGATGAGGTAACTACCATTTACATAAACTGTTGGAAGGAAAATACAACATACAAAATATATCAAAAGATTTGTGAGGAAATTGGATATAAATTCTTACAAAATAAAAATACAAATGAATTATTCATGCTTATTAAAACAAAACTAAACAAAGATTCAGCAGTATTCATCTTTGATGAGATAGATAAATTAGAAGAAACAGATTTTTTATATACAATCTTAGAAGACATCTACAGAAAATCAATTTTCTTGATAACCAATTACAGGGACACATACGCAGATATGGATGAACGAATACGTTCCAGGCTAGGACCAGAATTTGTTAACTTTCGAGCGTATAATCAATCTGAGATAAAACTAATCTTAGAACAACGGAAGGAATACGCATTCGTACCTGGCTGTTGGGATAATGAAGCATTTAATGAAATAATAGAACGATGTACGGATGCAAAAGACGTTCGTGTTGGACTTTACTTAATGAGGGAAGCAGGAAACATAGCAGAAGAAAAAAGTTCTAGGAAGATCACAACAGAACATGCAGCGGCAGCTATAGTAAAAGCAGAAGATTTCCACATAAAACCAAAAGAAGCACTTGAAGATGACTTACAATTCATTCTAGATTTAGTTAAAGATAATAATGGATTAAAGATTGGAGATATGTATAAGAAATATTCTGAAACTGGTGGAGAATTAAGTTACAAAAGTTTCCAAAGACGGGTGAATAAATTAAAAGAAGGACGTTTTATCTCAACAGAAAAAATGTCTGGAAAAGAGGGGAATACAACTATCTTAAATTATACAAAGAAACTAACGGATTTCTAATGGAAGAAATAAACAAATTACGAAAATTTTACCAATTAAAACATGTAGAGAGAGCTGGACCAGTAGGGGATAGGATGGAAAGTTCAGCAGAACATACGTGGAGTGCGTTAATACTAGCAGATTATTTCTTATCAATAATGAAAGAAAAGCTCGATAGATTGAAAGTCTATGAACTATTAATGTATCATGATGTAGTTGAGATTGAGACAGGTGATATCCCTGTTCATCATGTTAAAGAACGGGAAAACAAAAAAGAGAACGAGAAAGCAGCAGCACACATTCTCAAGGAACATATCCCTCCAGCATTAAAAGATAAATTTATCAAATTATTTGAAGAGTTTGAGGATGCAAAAACACCTGAAGCTAAATTTGCAAAAGCAATAGATTCATTAGATGCGTTAGTTCACTTTTTAGATTATAAAGAGGCTTGGAAAGGTTGGACTGAAGAAATGGTACATGAATTTCATGGCAAAAAAATAACCTCATTCCCAGAAACAAAAGAAGCATTTGAAAAGATGTTAAATTACTGCAGAGAAAACGGATTCTTCAACCAATAATTTATATATCTCCACTTCTTAACATACATAATGGTAATCTCCATTAAGAACCTAACAAAGACGTTTAAAATAAAACATAAAAAAGAAGGACTTAAAGCCAGTTTCTTTTCTTTATTTAAATCACATTACAAACAGCTTCATGCGGTTAACAATATTTCTTTTAATATAAAAAAAGGAGAGATTGTGGGTTTCATTGGGCCTAACGGAGCAGGAAAATCTACTACCATTAAAATGATGGCAGGTATTCTTTTTCCAACTTCTGGTAAAATTTCTATTTTAAATCATAACCCTCAGAAAGAGAGGAAGAAATTATCATATAAAATTGGAACGGTCTTTGGCCAGAAGCCACAATTATGGTATCATTTGCCTGCAATAGATACATATAACCTCTTTAGAAGAATCTTTGAAATACCAGAAAAAGAATTCAAAGAGAGACTTAATAGATACATTAAATTATTTGAAGTTGAAGAAATAGTTCATCAACCAGTTCGTAAACTTTCATTAGGACAAAGAATGCGATGTGAGATGATTGCATCGTTATTACACAATCCCCAAGTTCTGTTTTTAGACGAACCAACTATTGGAATGGACATTATAGTAAAAAAGAAAATTAGAGAGTTAATCAGAAAACTGAACAAAGAAGAAAAAATTACAATAGTATTAACTTCTCACGACATGGAAGATGTAGAACAGATTTGTAAACGTCTCATTATCATTAGTAAAGGAAAGATTGTTCATGATGGGTCTATGAAAGATATCAGAGAGAAATATCTCTCTAAAAAGAGAATTGTTGTCATCTTACAAGATAAAGTTAAAGAAATTTCATTACCTGGAGCAGAACTCATGTACCGCGGAACGTATAAACACGCTCTTGAAATCAATACAAAAGAAACAAGTCTAAAGGAATCTGTAAAATCCATTGTATCTAAATATAACGTAGAAGACATATCTGTTCTTGATCCACCAATTGAAGAAATAATTGAAGAGATATATCAAAGATAATGGGACTGATAAAATACTTACATATAGGACGAATTTCTTTCAAAAATAATCTTGCATATAAAACAGATTTCCTTGTTGGTTCGTTATTTATAGCATTAATCATCTTTATACTAATTAACCTCTGGCAAACAATGTATGCAGATAGAGCAGTTATAGAAGGATTTACAATCACAATGATGATTTGGTATCTTGTTATGACAGAATCAATTGTAACAAGTCCTGGCAGAGTTATTGAACAAATGGGTGATGAAATTCGTTCAGGAGATATAGCACAGAAACTAAATAAACCATACAACTACGTCTTATTTCATTATGCGGAATCAATGGCAAAATCTGCACAACGATTTGTTCTCACATTTTTATTTGGGGGGATTGTTACTTTATTACTAATCGGTCCTCTTACATTCAACCTAAACCATTTTTTCCCAATTCTTCTTGTTGTAATACTAGCACTAACACTACATTTTACTTTAATGGCATTAATTTCAGTCTTCGCTCTCTGGCTTGAAGATTCAAAATCCATGCATTTCATTTATCAAAAAGTAGTATTTGTCCTTGGCGGGATGCTTCTTCCATTAGACATATTTCCTGATTGGTTAGCATCTATTGGGAAATCATTACCATTTAGTTTTATAGCATATTTTCCCGCAAAATTGTTTGTTGGATTTAACTGGAATGATTTTTTAATATTAATAGCAAAACAAATTGGGTGGATTTTAATCTTTGTTGCATGTACAATTATAGTATATAGAATATCATTTAAGAGGATAAGTATCAATGGTGGTTAGTCATCTCAAATTAATTATAGAATACATGAAGATTAACATAGCAACTGCAATGGAATACCGTTTTAACTTTATTGTTCAATCTCTTTCAATGGTTGCAAATAATGCCATCTGGATTCTATTCTGGTGGATTTTCTTTCAGAAGTTTAATATTGTTAACACTTGGACTATGAATGATATGATTGGGCTTTACGCAGTTCTTACATTTTCATTTGGAATTGCTGGAACCGTTTTTGGAAACAGAAGAAGGATTGCAGAAGTAATATCAGAAGGAAGGTTGGATTTCTTCTTAACATTGCCAAAAAATGTCCTCTTTCATACATTAATAGGAAAATCTTCATGGTTTGCATTTGGTGATGTGATTTTTGGATTAATCATGGCGACAATTGCATTTCAATGGTGGCAATTTCCTCTGTACTTTTTACTATGCACTTTATCTGCAATAATCTTGACTTCATTTGCAGTAATTGTTAGTTCACTTGCATTCTACATGGGTGATGCCCGTTCTACTTCAAGACAACTAGATATAGGGTTAATGTCATTTGGTGGATATCCCCTCTCAATATTCTCAGATACTGCAAAAATCCTCTTAATGACTGTAATCCCTGCTGGATTTATATCCACAATACCTGTAGAATTACTTACGCAATTTCAACTAAAATGGTTTTTAATACTTCTTGGATTCACACTATTGATATTTGTAATAGCAATCTTTGTATTTTATAGGGGTTTACGTAAATATGAAAGTGGAAGTATGATTACAACTAGAATGTGATCAAACACTAAACATAATGAACAACAAGACTAACAACAAAACCCAACACGCTTCCAACAAATACCTGTAATGGAGTATGACCAAGAGCGAAATGTGGTTTTTTCTTCATCTTTAACTTCTTTGCCATCTCAGTTAACAATAAACCTTCTTCGCCAACACTTCTTCTAACACCAAACGAATCTCTCACAACTATAAACGCAATTACTAACGCAATGGCAAATGCTGTTCCAACACCATCTTCTAAGAAAATAATAGTAGCTAATGAAATAACGAAAGCCGCATGTGACGAAGGCATTCCTCCTGTAACAATTAAATCTCGTAATGATAGTGATTTATGATCAAACCAATAGACTATTAACTTAATCAATTGGCTACCAAAACCTGCCAACAATACTGCTAATACAACTTTATTCATACTAGAGGGATATTTTTTATGTTTATATATTTAGCGCTACATAGAAAATATAGCACCATAATAAATAAAAACCTCCCTCACTCATAACCAACATGACAATTAACATTCTATCAGAGGACCTCATTAACAAAATAGCGGCAGGAGAGGTGGTAGAACGACCTGCTTCTGTTGTAAAAGAATTAGTAGAAAATTCTTTAGATGCTGGAGCAACTATCATTGAGATAGAAATAAAAGATTCAGGGAAGGGTCTTATTCGAATAACCGATAATGGTTCTGGTATGAGTAAAGAAGATGCCGAAAAATCTATCATCAGACATGCTACAAGTAAAATTTCTAACTTAGATGATCTCTTTGCAATCTCCACTTTAGGGTTTAGAGGAGAAGCACTCGCAAGTATTGCAGCAGTATCTCAAGTTTCATTAATAACAAAACAAGAAGAAACAGATGGCATTCATTTAACTGTTGAATCAGGGAATATCATTAACTCAGATATTACACCTGCAGATACAGGAACAACGATTGAAATACATAACCTCTTCTTTAATACACCGGCACGAAAGAAATTTCTTAAAACAGATGCAGTAGAATTAAGACATATTATAGATGTAGTAACACACTACTCATTATTACATAATGGCGTGGCATTTAAACTCATTCATGAAAACCATACACTTCTTTCCTCACCTTCCTCAGAAGACCAACGAAATAACATAGCTTCTATTTATGGTGCTTCTGTTGCCAAAGATTTGCTTGAAGTAAACTATGAAGATGATAAGATAATTATTAATGGATTTATCTCAAAACCATATCAGGCTAGGAATGATAGAAACCAACAAGTGTTCTTTGTAAACGATAGATGGATTAAAAGTAGTGATTTACGAAATGCTGTTTATGAAGGATTTCATTCAATGTTATTTGTCAATAAACATCCCATTTTTGTTTTATCAATTCAACTTAATAACAAAGAGATAGACGTAAACGTTCATCCACAAAAATTTGAAATCAAAATTGAAAATCAAAGAGAAGTAAGTGATGTAATCACGAAAGCAGTTAAATCGGCTTTAGAAGAAGCAAACCTAATCCCTGTTGTTAGTATCCCAACCTCCTCAATCCCTCCTCCGCAGAAAAAACAAGTAAAATACGATTTTGATCCAAGTTCTCAAACACAGCTCGAAGTAAAAGAATCTCCGATAATCCTTACAGAGAAGAAACTTGCATCTGTTGTGCAAGAAGCAATGGCAGACCCAGTTGTACAAAGATTACCTCACCTAAAACTCTTTGGCCAAATTCATAAAACATTCTTTGTAGCAGAAACCGAAGGGGGAGTATATTTTATTGATCAACATGCAGCTCACGAACGAGTTGTATATGAAAAATTCATGAAACAATATATGGATGAAGAAATTTCAACACAAACTCTCTTAAAGCCAGAATTGCTTGAATTAACAGTAACTGAAGCCATGTTTGTTACTGAGAATATTGGACTATTCTTAAAATTTGGTTTTTCAATAATCCCTTTTGGAGGGAATTCATTTCAACTACAAACTGTTCCAGTAATCTTCAACAGATTACAGCCAAAGGACATGTTTCATCAACTTCTTTCCACATTATCTCAAGGAGGTAATTCAGTTATGGAAACAAAAGAAACCATTATTACTAGAATGGCTTGTCGAGCTGCTGTTATGGCAGGAGAAGAACTTAACACTGGCCAGATTCAGAGGATTTTATCAGACTTAGAGCAATGTGAGCATCCATTTACCTGCCCCCATGGTAGGCCTACAATGATAAAGACAGAAGCCCATGATTTAGAGAAGAAGTTTAGAAGGTGTTAATTATGATTTTTAATTGGAAGATTTTATAAAAAAGAGAATATGAAGAAATGATATGGGCAAAGTTATTAAGAATATATGTTTTGTTGTCTTAGTTGTAATAATTTTTATTGTTCTTCAATCAGTTATTTTTCAAACTAGCCCAACACAAAACGAAGTTGAACTTTTTTTGAAAGAAAATAGTTGTAACCCATATATGGAAGGAACTGACCATGTCACAGAATATCAATGTGCATATTACTTAAGAAGACACACAACCATGGTATTTGGAAAAATTGTTAATGCAAAGTTTCCTTTTTTCATATACACACCATTTCATTATTTTAATTACAAATCATCAACTAATGAGTTTCACACTTATGTTTCTGTGAATACAAGAGATAATGGACGTTTAGTTTATAATCCTGTTAATGGGTTGTTTATGGGTCTTCCAGAAATTTTGATACAAGGAGCTAACAAAGAGGAAGATAAGCCAGTAATTTCATCCAAAATAATAGAAGAGAACGACAAACTGCAATGGGCAAAAATGCCAGTTTCTTATTACATAACTAAAGATGTTTGCGGAATCTATGAGACAAATAAAATAAGACGAGCTTTTCAAAGAGTGCAAGAAGCAACAAACGGTGCCGTTTCTTTTGAGGAAATTGATAATCTTAATCAATCCAATATTTATGTTCATTGTTCTTTTTTAGAAGATTGTTACGAAAAAACTATAGATATACGTGAAGATTTGGGTGTTGTTTATTATTATGAAAGTATTTGTGATCACACTTCTGGCATTGCTCAAATAAAAAACATTGACGGAAATCAGATTATTAGAGCAGATATTGAAATGATTGGATTAGCTGGATTTTCTGAAACAGATAGAAAGGGCATGTCCGGATTCTACGTTGGAAGTTGTGGCCATCCAACAACCGAGATTCACGAGATTCTTCATACTTTCGATTATAATCATGTCAATGATTCTACTAGCATAATGTACCGATCAGGAGATATAGTTGGATATACCATACAAAATGAAGGTGGTTGCTTAGGAAGTGATATTCCAATTGATGAGTGGATTGTAAAAGATTTAATCCAAACTTATGGTTAGATTCTTTAATTAACCGATAATTTTATAAACAATTCCTCATTATACAGCCAATAAGAGGTTGATAAAACTTTTCTAGGTGTAATAAATATGGTAGAGAGATTAAAAACAGGTACAACAACAGTTGGTATGGTATGTAAAGATGGCGTAGTTCTCGCAGCAGATATGAGAGCAACGGCAGGCACTATGATTGTAGATAAGCGGGCAGAAAAGGTCCACGTTCTATCAGATGATTTTGCTGCAACAATTGCAGGAAGTGTATCTGAAGCACAGCTACTAATCAAATTAATTCGAGCAGAATTAAAGCTCAAAGAAATTAGAACAACCAAGCAAGCAACAGCAAAAGAAGCTGCAAATTTACTTGGTGGACTATTATATTCAAGTTTACGGAGACCGTCAATGTTTCCATCTGTAGCTCATTTCCTTCTTGGAGGAAAAGATTCAGAGGGAGTACATTTATATGACCTTTTCCCAGATGGAAGTGTTACCAAAGTACGTGACTTCATATCATCTGGTTCAGGAAGTGTATTTGCGTACGGTGTTCTTGAAACCCAATATCGTTCAGACATGACTGTCGCTCAAGGTATTGAATTAGCAAAGTTAGCTGTTAATACCGCATTACAAAGAGATAGCGCATCAGGAAATGGAATCAACGTTATTGTGGTTACAGAGAAGGAAATTAAGCGTGTGTTGACAAAAGAATTAGTTGCAACATTATAATTCTTTTTTTTTATTGAGGCAATTTGCCTTAGGAGATTAAAAATGACAAATATTTTAAAAGAAATAATTAAGTTTTTACCAGACGGAGCTATATCAGAATCCGCATTTGAAGGAGCAAATATTGTGCTCTATACTAAAGATAAAGACTACTTTAAAGACAATCAAGGTACTATTAGAGGTGCCGTTAAAGAATTCAAAAAAAGAATTGAATTACGGCCAGATCCTGCTCTTTGTTTAGAAAAAGAAAAAGCAGAAAAAATCATTAGAGAACTGGTTCCAGAAGAAGCAGGAGTTCAAGATTTTATATTTGATCCACCTCGAAGTCAGGTAATAATCCACGCAGATAAGCCAGGATTAGTTATCGGAAAGAAAGGCGAGGTATTACGTGAAATTAGCCACAAAGTATTTTGGGTAGCTCATGTAAAAAGAATACCACCAATTAAATCAAAATTAATTGAAAGTATTCGCTCAGTTCTGTATGAAAATACAGAAGAAAGAAAAAAATTCTTAGATAAAACCGGACATCGAATTTATGATGGGTGGTTACGTGCAAAGAAACATGAATGGATACGACTATCCTGTTTAGGAGCATCTCGTCAAGTAGGTCGAACATGTTTCCTGTTACAAACACCAGAATCACGTGTTCTTATTGACTGTGGAATTGATCCAGGTCAAGATGGGACTGAATCCTACCCTTATCTTGATGCGCCAGAATTTAACATAGGTGAGATAGATGCAGTAGTTGTAACACACTCACATTTAGATCACAGTGGGTTAATTCCTTACTTGTTCAAATTTGGATATACTGGTCCAGTATATTGTACTTACCCAACACGAGATGTAATGGCATTACTTCAATTAGATATGGTAAAAATCCAAAGAGCTGAAGGAAAAGAACCAATTTATACCAGCGATGAAGTACGACAAATGGTAATGAATACAATTTGTTTAGATTATGATACAGTTTCAGATATTACTCCAGACATCCGTCTTACGTTCTATAACGCAGGACATATTTTAGGGAGTTCTATAGTTCACTTTAACATTGGAAATGGATTACATAACTTCGCCTATACTGGAGATTTAAAATACGGACGAACAAACGTTCTTGAACCAGGAAATACACAATTTCCTCGTGTTGAAACACTAATGATAGAATCAACATATGGTGGTCGAGATAATGTCATGGCTGAAAAAGAAGCAGATGAA
>Ga0233429_1005024_pt1 | contig 11244 bp, 10 predicted proteins | sample SI_118_April2016_3_FD_179879 | JGI IMG/M metagenome (GOLD analysis project Ga0233429, IMG submission 179879) | Seawater microbial communities from Saanich Inlet, British Columbia, Canada - SI_118_April2016_135_MG | ecosystem: Environmental > Aquatic > Marine > Inlet | place: Canada: British... | reverse complement strand
TACGTATTAGAATTCTCTGTACATTTAATTTCCATGGTAAAATTAAAAACGGTTACTTTCAGGCTTGATGGTGTTATTTATTACCGCATTTCTAGAATTGCTTTCCATAATCTCTTATAGGGAAGAACAATGATGAGGGAAATAAATATAGATTGTTACGGAAGATTTCATTTGGACAAAATTTCTGTTGAGGTGAATGGAATTACCGTTAACTTTATCTATAATGATAGGGAAAAGACCAACCGGGAATTCATTCTGGGAATGTACTTTGATTACCACTCACTTAATAATCTCTACCTCAGATACCCTTTTGAAAGAAGGGTATCTGTCCTGATGGAACCTTTGGCAAGCCACCACTATCATAATGGCGAGAATCTTGTAGGGAGATATAAATACATTTTTACTCATGATAAGTTGCTGTTGGAACAGGGTGAACCTTTTATTGAACTATTATACGGGACAAATTGGATTGAGGGTCCTGAATTAAAAGCGAGTTTTACAAAACAAAAACTTTTATCTTTTATAGGTGGAGTACATCCTGGCTACAAAGGCGGGCATGGCTTCAGGAATGAAGTCGTTGAAAAGTTATTAAGAAATCCAAAGGCGGACTGTTTTGGAAAAGGAGTTAGAGAGATAAAGGGTAAAATAACCGGTCTGGCAGACTACGCTTTTTCAATCGCTATGGAAAATCGCCAGCAGGATTTTTATTTTTCAGAGAAGATTAATGACTGTTTCCTGTCTGATACAGTTCCCATCTACTGGGGATGTCCAGGTATAGGACAGTTTTTTGATAAAAGAGGGATAATCATTTTTAACTCGCTTGACGAGTTGTTAGAAATCATAGATTCGTTGGACATGGATTTGTATAACAAAATGTTGCCGTATGTCAGAGAAAACAAGGAAAAATCAATAAGAAATAAGTGGCATAGTCTTCAGGGAATATATGAACGCCTTGGACAAAATATAATAGAAAAAATTGAGTTCAAAAAACCTGTTCGTTTCAGGCCTGGATTTGTGAAAAGCATTGAGAAATTAAATCAAATAGTAAGAAAGTGGTAATCCACTGAGTAGTCTTTGTTGCCGAACAAAATTTAGAATAATACAATGTATAATTCTGGCAATATTCATATTCTGTCTATTTAACTTCCAGCCTATTCTATAAATTATATAAAAGAATTGTTTCTCCATATTAGAGTAAACCTTTGGGAATACAAATAAAGAAATTTATTGTCTTGATATTAAAATGTTCTGCACGGATTTTAGCATCCTGCATAAGGAGATGGCGTTGGGTAGATGTTGAACCTTTTTATAAGATCTTTAGGAAGTACGATTTTTACTTTCTTCCTAAACACTTTTTTCTTCCAATACCAGATGATGAAGATATGAAGTTTGCATGTGAGTCGGAACTCGTTGGTATTAACATGACATATCACTTCCAAAACCATACTCAATAGGTTATTATCACTCTCATTGGTATTGGAATGAACAGTATGTCTTACAAACGCTTTTGACAAATAATGATAAGCTTGAAATTGTATGGGCAGGGACTTATCTTTTTCATAAATATCCAGAAGAAATGTCAACCGTTTTTTCTCCTGGATACGACATGATGCGAAAGATTTATCCGCAGGCAGAACCAGCTAGTTTTTGGATTAGAGTTAAATAGATATTGTTCATGCAATAGGTTAAGACTGGCAGGTCGTTGTCTGTGCAGTATAGACGTAGCCATGGGAAATGTCCATGCGACAGAATATGTGGGTAAAAAAGTAATAGTAAACATAATACATAATACATACATTAAATGATATTATATTTTGCCGGTTTAGTAGCCATTTCATTAGTGCTTTTCATCACACTCGCCTTTTTCTTTAGAAAGGCTCTTCGTGGGCTATGGAGAGACCATGAGTTACTGAAAAAATCACTTGTTGATATTCAAAATAATAGCTTTGATCGTTACCGTAAGCTTTATGGTGAACTTGCAGGTCTTTTTCTTAAAAGAGATAGCGCAGTTCCTTTTCGAGCGCAGCATGGTGAGGATATAATACTATGGAATTTTTTTGAAAGAAAAGAGTCCGGTTTTTTTATTGAAGTAGGTGCATTTGACGGTGATCAAGACAGCAATACCTATGCATTTGAAAAACTGGGATGGAAGGGGATTCTTATAGAAGCAGGTCAGGTACAATATAAAAAGTGTCTTGCAAACCGTCCTGGGAGTAAAGTGATTCATGCTGCTGTAGGAGGGCCGGACGCAAAAGGGACAATTACATTCCATCAAGTAACCAGTAGCGAAAGATGGGGTGGTATGCTGTCGTATTTACAGGCAGATGAGAGGCAAAGCTGGCGTGTCAACCGGACAGGAACAGCCATTAACAAGGTTGAAGTCCCATATCGTTCATTGAATGATATCTTGAAAACTTGTGATTCAGGGCCAATCGATTTCATAACAATAGATGTGGAAGGTGGGGAACTTGATGTTCTGAAAGGTTTCGATATTAATAAATACCATCCACGTGTGATTGTTGTAGAAAATAACAATCGTCATGAGCATAATCGGATAGAGGACTACTTGAAATCATTTGATTTTCAACTCAGGTTTTCAGTGGGATGTAATGACTTTTATTTAGGAAGAGGAGATAAAGGCGTTTTCGTAGAATAATGGTATCAGTAGAATCAGGATTGTCTCTGATTCGGTAGAACCATCAAAACTTATGCAAACTATTCAGCATTACTGTAATCGACTTGTTCAGAAATTTGATTTACCACCCTGGCTATTTGGTTATCGTTATCTTCCCGTGGATCACCCTGAAGACTACACAAAGAGGGTGTGTTCTAAAGATGAAACAAAGTCAACTTTCAAGATTGTCGAACCGGAAACGGTTATAAAGAATGCTTTACCCTGTAATATTGACAATGCGGACAAACTTAATTCTCAACGCTACGGAAACTTCCCTCTAGCATTCAGTGATGTTCCATCACTGGAGATCGGACCATCCTGGACAGCCACCGTATACGATTGCTTCGTACTCCGGTACCGGGATGAGTGGAATAACGATTTCTACGCTGTCGTATCATCCGATAAACGCAGTATCGCATATCCCGGGATCGGATACCGTCCTGAACATGCACGGCAACTTCGACTTACCAATAAATGCCGTAATTTTGAAAAGGGGACTTGGATTTTTGGTATGTGGTACAGGAATTATTTTCTATGGCTGCTAACTTACGTATCACGCCTAATGCTTGCCATGGAAACAGGTTGCTCTGATGAAATTCTGTTTCCGGGTGAATCGGCCCTCTCTGCCTATAATATTCGCACTATTGAGAGGCTGAGAATACCAATGAAGAATATCATGCCTTATGATGAAGTGGTCTGGCATGTAGACAAGTTAACACTTGTCCACCAAGACCCATTTCGAGGCGACAGATTAAGAAAGTTTCGGGGATTTGTTAGCAACAATACGAACCGATCACCGTGGCGGAAAGTATTTGTCAACCGCGAAAAGGCACAGTTCAGGCGATTAATCAACCAGGATGAAGTCTGGCCAATTTTTAAAAGGATGGGATGGGAAAAAGTATGCATGGAAGACCTGTCCTTCGATGACCAGATTAAGCTCATGAGCGAAACAAGGGCGTTTTCTGGTGTACATGGGGCTGGATTTGGAAATATTATTTTCTGCCCGAAAGGTACTCATGTGTTTGAAGTTTCTTGTTATGGAAACGCAAGTTTTTATGCACTGGCATGCGCAATGGGACATCATTACTGGTTAGAAAAAGCCCAGCTTGCTGGAAGAAACCCCAGGCAAACTTTTGATGATATTGTAGTCGATCCTCATGCAGTTGAAACTATTTTGCATATGATTGAATATCAACTTACACAATAATATGACATTCAAATAATAGTTAATGATATGGTAAATTTTTGCTATGAATATTAAAAAAGAGTGGTTAGAACGATACCGCAATCGTAGTAATTATACTACAACAAAACGTCAAGCTTTTTTTAAACTTGCATCATATTATCTTCCCAAAGATAAAAATGCAATTATAGTGGATATTGGTTGCAGTTTTGCGGAATTTGCCAGACAATACGTTTGTAAAGCCAACTATAGCAACCTGTATCTCCTGGATTGTGATGTCAGTACAATTGACGAACTTAAGCTGGAATTTAAGAATGTTATTAACTATCGAATACCGGATCCTCTTCCGTTTACCGAAAAATCAGTTGCTTTTCTCCACTGTAGCCACGTTATTGAACATCTTAATCCTCATCAACTTTGCCAGTTGATACTGGAAATTGACCGTGTGACAAAGAAAGATGCGATTATAATAATAAGCAGTCCTCTTCTATCAGATGGTGGTTTTTACGGAGATTTAGATCATGTTAAACCGTATCCTCCAGGTTTATTAGCAAATATTTTTTGTAAGCAATGCAGAGTTCCTTCCATAAAGGATGAGCCAATAGTAAAATCGGAATATCGACAAATAGAACTTGTTGAAAGATATTCCGACAATGATGTTTTTTCTGATATAGGATTTAATAACAAATTTTTGGATTTTTTAGTGTTTATCCTTGGAAAGATGTTTCATAAGATCGGCTTGAGAAGCTATTTACCTACTGGTTATACATTAGTAATCCGGAAAGTAGTATGACCGCTTTAATTTCATCAATTGATGGCCTTGTCAGTTGTATTGTTCCAATATACAATAGATCTCTATTTCTCCAGGAGGCAGTCGAGAGCGCCCTGTTACAAACCTATCGTCCGATTGAAATAATTATTGTAGATGATGGGTCGACGGACGATACACCTCAACAGATTAAGAAGCTTGTTAGGAAGGCCCCGGAAGTGATCAGGTCAATCCGCATCGAGAACCTTGGACCGGGCGGCGCCAGGGAAGCAGGTTTACGAACTTCAAAGGGAGAATTCATCCAGTATCTGGACAGTGATGACTTATTGATGCCTCACAAGTTTGAGATACAGGTAAAAGCGCTTTGTGAAAAGCCGGAATGTGGAGTTGCTTATGGAATTACACGCCTTATCGATGAAAACGGTATAGAGCTTCACTGCCCGTATAAGTCAAGTGGAGAAAAAAGGGCTTTCTTATTTCCGGGACTGCTCGTGGATAGATGGTGGAATACACACACACCTTTATACAGGAGGTCAGTGTGTAAAGCCGTGGGCTCTTGGACCAACATGCGGATGGGTGAAGACTATCTGTATGATGCGCGTGTTGGAGCTATGGGGACAAGACTTGTTTTTTGCAACGAAATTGTTTCCTGTCACCGTGATCATGAAAGTGGACGTCTCACAAGAGGAGTACTGACAAAAGCAATTCTCAGGGATCATGTTCGTTTGATCCCTGAACTATATGAATGTGCCCGGGAAGCAGGTGTCCGGAAAGACAGTAAAGAGATGCAACATTTCTCACGCTGGGCGTTCCTGGTGGCCAGACAGGCTGGAGCTGTCGGGCTGGTTGATGGTGCAAAGAACTGTTTTGACGTTGCAACGTCCGCTGCTCTCACAGAGGACATTACCATGAAAATTATTGGAATTACAGCCAGGATAGTTGGTTGGGGGTTTACCGGCAGGTTGTGTTTGCTACGTGACTTGTTAGATAAAATCAGACTAAAATGATGTGCTTTTAGCTGAAGATAACATTTACTAGTAACGTTTTAGCCTTTGCCAATTTAATAAACTATTCCAAAAAATATTTTCTTCCATTTTAAACAATATAGATCACGTTAAAATAGGATTATCAAGTGATATTCATAGTCGGACGATACAATGAACTATGCAACCGTCTCTTTACATTTGCTAATATAATTGCTTTTGCTAAAGAGCATAATCACCGAGTTGTAAATATAGCTTTTGGCGAAGAATATAGAAAGTGGTTTCGGGGTACCGAAAAAGATGCCCTATGTCGTTTCCCCTCTGTTGAAACAAGCACAGTTGCCTGGCGTAAGACAATTCCGTATGTATTTCGTCTGGCCATATTAATGATGAAACTTTTTCATAGGTATAAAATATTCCCCTCGATCCGTATTGGAGGACAGGGTGTATTTTCCTTTAATGACCCTGAACTTCTTAATATTGTAACAAAAATCCATCTATCTAAGATATCCTTCTTTGATGGATTATACTTTATAGACAGGGAGAACTTTATCAAACACGCTGATTTTATACGGGATTTCTTTAAACCGATAAAAGAAATCGAATGTATAGTTGAGGCATTTATATCTAATATGAGAAATAATCATGATATAATTATTGGCGTACATATCCGTCACGGCGACTATGAGCAATTCTGTAATGGGTTGTTTTATTACACTGCCGAGGAGTATTGTTCCGTCATGGAGCAAATTTTAGAGTTCTTTCCTGAAAAAAAAGTGGCATTTTTACTATGTTCTAATGCCCATCAGGACTCCAGTGTATTTAAAAATCTGCCGTTTTATATGGGACCCGGCCATTATGTTGAAGATCTTTTTGCTCTCGCTTCATGCGATTACATTATCGGTCCTCCCAGTACGTTTACACAATGGGCTTCGTTTTACGGTCGTGTTCCCAGATACGTCATTAATTATAAGTGTGAACAGTTTAATGGAATTGCATCCAGAGAACCGCAAATAAGTGATTTTAATGTACTTTCTTGTGGATTTGGAAAGTACGATGAACATCCGTCTTATTAATTCAAGGAAACATAGTTTACGTCTTAGATGAGAAGTTTTGTATTAGAACAGTATAAAGCGCCGATATTAAGGAATTAAGGTAGTAGGCTGGGGAAAACGCTTCCATAAATTAATATTATGGATAGCACAATTAATAGAGGAATTTTTATGGAAAATGACTTATCAAAATTCAAAAGGACGGTTACTTCTCAAAATGGTGAAGATGGCATCATTGCAGAAGTATTTAAAAGAATTGGGACAGAGAATGAATTATGCGTTGAATTCGGTGCCTGGGATGGTAAGCATTTAAGTAATACCTGGAACTTATGGCACAATAATGGGTGGAAAGCGATTTTAATAGAAGGTGGAAAAAGCAAGTTTTCTGAATTAAATAATTATGTAAATGAACATCATAATGTTACAGCGTCTAACACTTTTGTTAAAATAGAAGGTGAAAATTCTTTAGATTCAATTTTGACACGTCATTCAGTTCCTGAAAGGTTTGATCTTCTATCTGTCGATATTGATGGTGATGATTACTATATTTTTAAGAGTTTGAAAAAATTTACACCCAGAGTAGTTGTTATAGAATTTAATGCAACAATTCCACCATTCATGGAGGTCGTACAAGAAACTGGAGAATTTTTTGGAGCATCAGCGCTTGCAATTCTAAACCTTGCACATGAAAAAAAATACCGAATCGTAACGTGTACAGAGACAAACTGCATTTTAGTAAATGATGCTGATTTTCACAAATTGGGAATCGTAGAACCACAACTCAAGAGTATTTTTCCGGAACATGCTTTAACATATATAATATCAGCCCTTAACGGTCAAGTATATCTTAGCAAAAGGCCATGGCATGTTTATTCTCTTGAAAAACAGTCTATAGTTAAATTGGTTTACCGTACATTACTTAAGTGGATGCAAGTTAGAAACTCACCGCACTCCAGGCTGACTGATGACAAATTAGTACCGATAAGTATCCATGGAGAGAAAAATTTAAATTTAAAGTAAAAAATACATGCATTAATGAAGCTATCGGTAAATATTGATTGCATTTTTATTACGAGGCAATTGATAAACATGTAAAAATATGTTGCTGGTTTCCTATGTATAGTTGGCTGACAGACACAGCAGCAAGAGACCTATGCCCAATTAAGAGCAGAGCAGAATGAAGCACAATAATCGGGTAATGTGGGTAATCATATTGGCAGCATCATTGCTGCTGTTTGCCTTTTTTGCTCAAGACAAGATACAGGCGCTGAAAGAAGAACTCCCTGCTCATCTGCAGAAGGCCATGGAGAACCCGCCAGATAGCCCTGATCTGCCAAATGTTCTGATCATTGGTGACTCGATCTCTATCGGATACACAGTCGCCGTTCGCAGGTTACTTGACGGCAAAGCTGATGTCTTCCGACCCATGACCAACTGCAATCACTCTGGCACAGGCGTACGAGGTGTCAAGAAATGGATAGTGGGCAGGAAGTGGGACGTCATCCATTTCAATTTTGGAATATGGGACACACATTGTCTGCATAATGGAATATGGGTCACTGACCGCAGCAAATACAAGACAGAGGATCTGAAACGTAGACATACAACTGAGCAGTATGTTGAGAACCTGAGCAAGATTGTTGCCATTCTCAAGAAGAGTGGCGCGAAGTTGATTTGGGCCAGCACAACGCCATACGTCTCGTACGGAGAAGACACGAGGCTTCTCGTGGTAAAGAACAACAAAGCTGCCAGGGAGTTGATGGACAAGGAAGGGGTAACCGTCAACGATCTGTACAGTCTTGCAATTGAAAATCTCAAGGGATGGCAATCAAAAGATGGATGCCATTTTACACGTCAAGGATATGGGGAATTGGCCAGGCAAGTCGCACCAACCATATCTGATGCGTTAAGTAAGAAAGCCAGGGCCACCAGGCCTGCTTCTGAAGATGGACAGGGTCAATTGTGCCAAGAATTCACTTGGAGCATTGAAGGGTGATGGCGTGATCATTTGGGATAATAGTGAGCGATAAGAATATCAAGAGGGATATTCTTATCTAATACAGAATGGTTTCAGGCGTATAGATTTTGAGGGACTTGGACCAGTCGGTATTCGTGCATGGTGTACTTCAATATTCTATCGGGATAACAACTGCTTAGGAATATGATAATGAATCCTAACCAGACATTATACCTGACCGCTATACCGCTGCGCTTCATGGTGGCAGATGAGTGGTCCGTTAAAATCTATGAATACTAATATATTTTTCGGTCTAAATCGTTTTCTACCCAGGAGGTGGAGATGGGTGGTAAAAAAGGTTTTAAGATTAAATAAGGGGCTGATACATCCACAGCTTGATTGTATCAATTTTTCCTCAGGGTCAAATATCATATTTGATGTAGGTGCAAATCGCGGAAATTTTGCAACAAGTATTTTATTGCGTGCTCCGTTATCACAAGTGCATGGTTTTGAGCCTAATCCTGAGATCTTTTCTATTTTCGAGGAAGTATCGAATAACGTTGGGAAAAACAACGGAAAACCGCGAATAATTGCTAATCAGTGCGGTGTGGGAAGGTCCACCGATCACATTGAATTTATAATAAATAAGGCACATTATACAAGTTCATTTCTGCCGGTTTCTGAAGATGTAGTGAAAGGCTTCCCGGACACAGACTTTACAGAAGTGAAAAGAGTTCCTGTTCAAGTGAGAACCATAGAGAAATATGCGGTAGAACACCAGATTTCAAATGCAAAACTGTTAAAAATTGACGTACAGGGTTATGAATTAGAAGTGTTGAAAGGTTGTGGGGAGTTTCTGGACAGAATTGAATATGTTTTCGTAGAAGTTGAATTCACACCTCTTTACGTTGGGTCACCATCCTGGCATAGTATTGTCTCTTTTTTATATAAGAGAGGTTTCCACCCTGTTACAATGGCTGGTTTTTGCCTCTCTCCTGATGGTGATCTGCTTCAGGGCGACTTGCTGTTCAAGAGTAACCGTTCACACATCTAAAGCCGTCTTTATTTAAAGAAGAGGCAACTAAAATCTATGAATACTAATATGTTTTTCGGTCTAAATCGTTTTCTACCCAGGAGGTGGAGATGGGTGGTAAAAAAGGTTTTAAGATTAAATAAGGGGCTGATACATCCACAGCTTGATTGTATCAATTTTTCCTCAGGGTCAAATATCATATTTGATGTAGGTGCAAATCGCGGAAATTTTGCAACAAGTATTTTATTGCGTGCTCCGTTATCACAAGTGCATGGTTTTGAGCCTAATCCTGAGATCTTTTCTATTTTCGAGGAAGTATCGAATAACGTTGGGAAAAACAACGGAAAACCGCGAATAATTGCTAATCAGTGCGGTGTGGGAAGGTCCACCGATCACATTGAATTTATAATAAATAAGGCACATTATACAAGTTCATTTCTGCCGGTTTCTGAAGATGTAGTGAAAGGCTTCCCGGACACAGACTTTACAGAAGTGAAAAGAGTTCCTGTTCAAGTGAGAACCATAGAGAAATATGCGGTAGAACACCAGATTTCAAATGCAAAACTGTTAAAAATTGACGTACAGGGTTATGAATTAGAAGTGTTGAAAGGTTGTGGGGAGTTTTTGGACAAGATTGAATATGTTTTCGTAGAAGTTGAATTCACACCTCTTTACGTTGGGTCACCATCCTGGCATAGTGTTGTCTCATTTTTACATAAGAGAGATTTTCACCCTGTTACAATGGCTGGCTTTTGTCTCTCTCCTGATGGTGATCTGCTTCAGGGCGACTTGCTGTTCAAGAGTAACCGTTCACACATCTAAAGCCTTTTTTTATTTAAAGAAGTTGCAATTTACAAATTCAAATGAAGCCATCTGTATCTGTAGTAATGAGCGTTTACAACGGTGCTGACCATTTGGTTAAATCTGTTGAAAGTATTCTGGTACAGGAAGGAGTAGATTTTGAATTTATCATAGTCAATGACGGATCTACAGATGAGTCAGGAAAAATCCTGGAAGAATTTGCCAGACGTGATAACCGGATCCATGTTATTGAACAGGAAAATACGGGCCTCACAAAGGCATTGATTCGTGGATGCAAAGAGGCACGTGGGAAATATATCGTAAGGCAGGACGTGGATGACGTGTCAATAACAGGAAGACTTAAAGCCCTTGAAAATATTTTAGATTGTAATAAGGATATGGTCTTGGCGTTTTCCTGGACAAATTGTATTGCACCGGACGGTGAGATCATCAGACGTATCAACACGTCAGATGATATTGAAGAAACAACCAGGAAACTTCGGGAAGAGATGACTGGAGTGCCCGCGCATGGAAGCGTTATGTTCCGTAAGGATGCGTATAATCAGGTTGGTGGCTATAATAAAGATTTTTATTACGCGCAGGATTGTGATCTCTGGCTCAGGATGGCATGGGAAGGAAAGATAGGATGTGTTAAGGAGTACCTTTACAATTTGTGCCTTAGCCCGGAAAGTATATCATCCAGCCGAAGAGGAATCCAGGGTCAGTTTACCCGGCTTGCAAGGGACTGCTACCTAGCCAGAAAACTTAATAAGCCGGAATCTACAATATTAG
>Ga0233429_1005021_pt1 | contig 11255 bp, 9 predicted proteins | sample SI_118_April2016_3_FD_179879 | JGI IMG/M metagenome (GOLD analysis project Ga0233429, IMG submission 179879) | Seawater microbial communities from Saanich Inlet, British Columbia, Canada - SI_118_April2016_135_MG | ecosystem: Environmental > Aquatic > Marine > Inlet | place: Canada: British... | reverse complement strand
TGAACGTCACCGGCCGACGATTGTCTTAAGTGTGCCGACCCTTTATGGCGTCTTGTTACAGGACGGGCTTACCAATGGCGAAGGGTTTGAAGGCGTCAGTCACTTTATTTCGGCGGGTGAACACCTTCCCAGAACCCTGTTTGAAAAATGGCTGGCGGTGACCGGTAATCCCATTTTGCAGGGGATCGGGGCAACGGAAGCACTGGTCATGTTTATTGGCAACAGCCCGGCTGATTATTTGCCAGGGGCAACGGGAAAACCTTATCCGGGGACGGATGTCAGGCTGGTTGGCGAAGATGGTGATGTGATCGAAGAGCCCGGAATTCCTGGTGTCCTTTGGGTTCGCTGCGGTTCACTGGCGCGCGAATACTGGAATCAGGAAGAAAAAACGCAGGCTGCATTCAAAGACGGCTGGTACATCACCGGGGATGTTTTTTTTGTCGATGATGGCGGTTTTTATCATTATCAGGGTCGCGATGATGACATGCTTAAAATTTCCGGTCAGTGGGTCAGCCCGGCCGAAATTGAAAGCCATGTTCTGGCCAACCCCCAGGTTTCTGAGGCGGCAGTGGTCGGGGTCGAAGATGCCAGCGGTTTGGTTCGTTTGGGGCTGTGTCTGGTGCCGCAGGGGCGAAAGACGGATCACGCCGCCCTGGAAGAAGAATTACTGGAAACCCTGGCGGCCAGACTTTCCATCTATAAATGTCCCAGACGGTTCATCTTTATTGATGAAATGCCACGCACCTCCACGGGCAAGATACAACGTTTCAAATTACGCCAGCTGGCTATCGATTTTCTGGAATCAGTATCGTGAAAAAAACACCTGTCGATTGGGGAATGCTTGATGGTCTGGTCGGTTTCCACCTGCGCCGGGCCCAGTCGGTGGTGTTCGATAAATTCATGGATAGTGTGAAAGCGGAAAAAGTCTCGCCCGGCCAGTTCGGGGTGTTGATTTTGATCGCCGAAAATCCCGGCCTCAATCAATCGGGACTGGCCGCTGCTTTGGGAATTGAGCGATCAACCATGGTCGCGGTTATCAATGTGCTGGAGGGTCGGGATTTTGTCAGGCGCACGCAATCGACTGCCGACAGGCGCGCCTATGTGCTGTCGCTGACCAGGCAAGGCAAGAAAATACTGGCTTCGGTCAAGACCAAGGTTAAACATCACGAGCAAAAAATTACCGCTGCTCTTGATGATGGTGAACAAGAAGTTTTGCTCGGTTTGCTCAAAAAGATCAGCGGTCATTCAAGCTAAGGGCTACTTTACGGATCAGATTTGTCGCCACTTTGCGCCGATACCCCGGCGGCGTCATGGTGCTGGTCATCGGCTGGATTTGTTTGGGCAGCAGGGCTGTCAGGATATTCAGGGCTTTCTCGTCAACGCGGTGGCCTGCCAGGGCGTCGGTTCCCGTCAACACAATAGGGCAGGAGTTCAGGCCGGTCAGGGCAACCTTGATTTGTTCAAGTCCTTCAGGCCCCATTTTCATGGCGATGGCGGCGCCGGCTAAAGGAAAATCAAGGCTGTCACGAACCCGCACCTTGGCGTAGCCGGAGCGATAATCCTGAGCTGATGGCAGGTGCACGGCGGTTAGAATTTCGCCCTCGGTCAGCAACAGGTGGGCTGCCCCGTCATCAGTGTATATGTCGTTTAAGGGTACGGTTCTTGAACCTTCGGGCCCGATCATTGTTACGTCCGCATCAAACACCAGCAAGGCCGGGGCCAGATCGCCGCTGAAGGCGGCGAAGCAATGATCTCCCGAAGGGGCCACATGGCACACATCGCCACGGGATTTCAGGCAATAGTCATTGGCGCTGCGCCACCACTCGCTTTGATTATAAAAGATGCAGCGGGTATCCAGGCACAAATTGCCACCCAGTGTGGCGACCTGCCGATGGGTGGCGGCGGCGACGGTGGCTGCGGCCTGGGAAACGGCGTCGAAATTATCGGTAATATCCTGATGATCGATGATCGTCTTTAAGGTGACGCCTGCTCCGAGGATATATCCACCGGCCCCGTCACTTTCAATTTGCTTCATTTCGGCGATATGGGACAAGTCTATCAATGTTTGCGGGGCCTCGATGCCGCGGCGAATATTGACGACAAGGTCGGTGCCACCGGCGATATAGCGGGCACCCGGATTTTGGCTAAAAAGATTAACCGCCTCCTCTATGCTGGCCGGATGAAGGACGCTAAAGTCGGGCATGAACTCCATCAGTCTGCCCCTGCGGTGGCTTGTTTTTTGATCAGTCGTTGAAGCCTGATCTGGCCATCGATAATGCGTTCAGGCGTCAACGGGGTTTCAAAAAGCCGAACCCCGGTTGCGTCGTAAACGGCGTTGGCAATGGCCGGGATGATGCCGGACAGGCACCCTTCGCTGGCTTCTTTTGCGCCGAAGGGTCCATTGGGATCGATGCTTTCGATAATTTTGACTTCGATATCAGGGGACTCGACGATGGTTGGAACCCGGTAATCGAGCATGTTGGAGGTTATCGGCAAACCTTCGTGATAATTGGTTTCTTCGCTGATCGCCTGACCCATGCCCATCCAGACGCCGCCCTGTACTTGTCCTTCGACGGACAGGGGGTTTAGGGCAAAACCAACATCATGGGCGACCCAGATTTTTTCGACAGTGACCCGGCCGGTGACGTCGTCGACGTCGACCTGAGCGGCCAGGGTTGAATAAGAATAGGCCATGGATGGGCCGACACCGGCACCGTGGTATTTGCCGCCCTGGAATTTTTTTGGCACCGTAAAGGTACCCTTGACGGTAATGGTGCCGCTTTCCGTCAACGCCTCAATGACGACATCCTTAAACGGAATGTCAGAGCCCTGCTGACCTGTGACGCGATAGCTCTCGCCCAGGCATTCGACGTCTTCGGGATCGACCTCGAGTTTACGGGCCGCCGCCTTGATCAGGATCACTTTCAGGTTCTCCGCCGCCTCCAGGGCCGCATTGCCAACCATGAAGGTGACGCGTGATGAGTAGGATCCGTTATCTTTTGGGGTTATGCGGCTGTCATTGGCGATCACGGTGAGGCGGTCGAAATCAACCTTCAGGACCTCGCCGACGACCTGCGCCAGGATCGTGGAGGAGCCCTGACCGATATCGGCAGCGCCGGTCAAAATGGTGATGCCGCCATCGAAATCGAGCTTCAGGTTGACCACAGCGTGCGGCTCTCCCGTCCAGTGAACAGGTTTTGCGGCGCCGCTAACGTAGTGGGAACAGGCCATGCCCAGGCCTTTGCCCGCGGGCATCTTGCCGCTCCGTTTTTTCCAGCCGCAGGCCTTCTCCACCCAGTCCAGACACTCGGGCAAACCGTAAGAGGTCACTTCAAGGTCGTTGATGGTGCGGATCGGTGCTTTGAGCAGGTTGGCGCGGCGCAGCGCGAAGGGGTCCAGTCCCAGCTCTTCGGCCATCATGTCGGTGACACTTTCAAAGGCATGGCGGACATCGACGGTGCCGTGGCCGCGCATGGCGCCGCAGGCCGGGGTGTTGGTATACACCCTGAAACCGTTATAGCGGACGGCAGGTATGTCGTAGATGGCGTTCAACAAAGAGCCTGCATACAAAATGGTGACGATGCCGTATCCGGCGAAAGCGCCACCGGTCTGCTCGACCACACAATCACAGGCCGTCATCTTGCCATCGCTGGTCATGCCGATTTTCATCTTCACGCGGGTGCGCGGGCGGCCCCGGTGGGTCAGGAATGTTTCCTCGCGACTAAGTTTCAAACGAACCATGCCACCAGCGGCGCGGGCCAGCAGGCAGGCAATGATTTCAAAATTCAGCGCTTCGGTGCGGGCCCCGAAACCTCCACCGATAAACGGCTTGATAACCCGGACCCGGGATTCATCCATGTCCATGCACTGGGCGACCCGTTTGTGAACATAGAACGGAACCTGGGTCACCGAATGAAGTGTCACCCGGTCGCGCTCGACATCATATTCAGCCAGGGAAGCATGGGGTTCCATGTGGACATGAGTGACCTCGGCGCAGTCAAAGGTCTCCTCGCGGATAATGTCGGCTGTCTCGAAACCTTCATCAACGTCGCCGAATTCGCTATGCACTTCGCGCTCAAGATTGCCGGGTTTGTTTTCATGCAACTGCACCGCATCCTCGGCACGGGCATCGTCGGCGGTGAAGTAACCCGGCAATTCGTTGACCTTGAAGTCAATCAGTTTTAACGCTTTTTCAGCCGTTGCGACGTCGATGGCGGCGATGGCGGCAACCGGTTCCCCGCAGTAGCGCACCTTGTCGCGAGACAGGGGGAATTCGTTCTGGGCAATGGGAATAATTCCGAAAGGTTTGTCGCAATCTTCCCCGGTGATAACGGCGATGACGCCGGGCAGGGCGCGGGCTTTTGATACATCCACATGGATAATCTCGGCGTGCGCGTAAGGACTGCGGAATAGGCGTCCCACGTAGGCATTTTGGTGAATAAAATCGGCGGTGTATTCCGCCTTGCCGGTCACTTTCTCGATGCCGTCGATAAGCGGTGCGCGGCGGCCGATCATGGGCTTCCGGGCGCTCATGGGTTTTTGCCGCCAGCTGCTGTTTGAACGGCTTCGATGATTTTGACGTAGCCTGTGCAACGACAGATGTTGCCGCCAAGGGCGTTTCTGATTTCCGCCTCGTCGGGATTGGGGTTTTTCCTGAGCAAGCCTTCGGCGGCCATAATCATGCCCGGTGTGCAATAGCCGCACTGGCTGCCAAGTTGTTCGTTAAAAGCCTTTTGTAAAGCCGACAGGCGGCCGCCGTCAGAACATCCCTCGATGGTTTCGATGGCGCTTCCCCGGCACGATGTCGCAAGCGACAGGCACGACAGGCGAGGCTCGCCGTCAACCAGAACTGTACAAGCCCCGCACTCGCCACCGTCGCAGCCCAACTTGGCCCCGGTGTGGCCGATGATCTCGCGCAGGTAGTCGACAAGTAAGGTATTGTCGGTAACCGCGTCCTGACGCGGCTGGCCGTTTAGGGTAAGCTCAAGGATTGATTTGGCCATCGCCGTTTCCTGTTAATTGTTCGGGTGCCGAACAATTGTAGTGTATTTCAGTCTCCTCGAAACGACAACCAAAAAATATCCCTAGATATACTGGCCGCCATCAACCTTCAGCACGTCGCCTGTGATCAGGCCGGCGCCTTCTGAAAGCAGGAACAGGACGGCGTAGGCGATATCCTCTGGTGTCGCCAGTTTATCGACGACCCCTTCGGCGCGCGCCTTTTCGAGAACCTCTGGCGGTAATTTTTCGGCCATGTCGGTCATCACCATGCCGGGGGCGACGGCATTGATGGTGACGCCCTTGCGGCCAAATTCCCGGGCTGCGGTTTTTGTCAAGCCGATCAACCCGGCTTTGGCGGCGCTGTAATTAGCCTGACCGAATTTACCGCGCAATCCGTTGATGGAGGTGATGTTGACGATCCGCCCGTAACCGCCCGCCGCCATCAGCGGGGCGCAGACTTTCAGCACATTGAACGCGCCGGTCAGATTAATGTCGATCACCTGTTGCCATTCCTCGGCGCTCATTTTAGCAATTGAGCGGTCGCGTGTGATGCCTGCATTATTGACCAACAACGCGGGTGCTTGGGGCAGGGAGGTGATGGCGTCGTTTACGCCGTTTGCATCGGCGATATCGACGTTATGAATGGGGAAGGGCGCGTTCTGATCACTTTCCAGGTCCAGCCCCTGCACATCGGCCCCGCACTGTAGAAGACTTTCGGCAATAGCCCGGCCGATGCCTCTGGTCGCCCCGGTGACGAGCGCGACCTGACCTGTAAAGTCGAAAGGAAATTTTTGTGGCTTTTTCATATGGGACATTATCCTAAAGCAGTTTTCCACAACACTTAAGGCAATAACCGCAAAAAAGGATGGACGCAATGATAAATACGTATTACGGTGCGTAATTACTGATTAAGGCTTAAATCTCCTGTTTTCTGCTCTTTTTGCTCAAGTTTAGGGGGGCTATTAAATTAATGACCGTTTCTGCCTATCGCTGGATGATGACCGCAGTCGGTGAACCTTTGATCAGGGAACAGTTCGAGGCCTCCCCCCCCGGCCCTGACGATGTCCTGATCGAAATCGCCGGCTGCGGCGTCTGCCATACGGACTTGGGCTATCTTTACGACGGCGTTCGCCTGAACCACGAACTGCCCCTGGCGCTGGGTCATGAAATCAGCGGCCGGGTTGTTGCTGCGGGCGCGGGCGCGGAAGACTGGATGGACAAGGCGGTGATCATCTCCGCCGTCATTCCTTGCGGAACCTGCGATTTGTGTAAACGCGGTAAGGGCACCATCTGCCGCTCTCAACAAATGCCCGGAAACGACATACAGGGCGGATTCGCCTCGCACATTACAGTTCCGGCGCGCGGTCTTTGTGAAGTCGATGAAACGCGCATGGCGGCTCAAGGGATGGCGCTTGCTGATCTTTCGGTCGTCGCCGACGCCGTCACCACACCCTATCAGGCAGCCATCCAGTCGGGCATTGGTGCGGGTGATCTGGCTATCGTCATCGGCATTGGCGGGGTCGGCGGGTACGCGGTTCAGGTTGCTGCCGCCATGGGTGCGACGGTTATCGCTATTGATGTTGATGATGCAAAACTGGAAGCAATATCTGCCTACGGTGCAGCTAAAACCTTTAACGCAAAAGAAATTTCCGGACGCGATCTTAAGAAAGCCATTGGCGCTTTCGCCAAGGAACAGGGATTGCGCTCAACGGAATGGTTCATCTTTGAATGTTCCGGCTCCGCCGCCGGTCAGCAAGCTGCCTACGGGCTTTTGGTGCACGGCGCGACGTTAAGCGTCGTCGGCTTCACCATGGAAAAATCCGAGCTCAGATTGTCCAACCTGATGGCTTTCCACGCCCGGGCGCTGGGAAACTGGGGCTGTACGCCTGACCTTTACCCGGGCGCAATCGATCTCGTCCTCGATGGAAAAATCAAGGTGTTGCCGTTTGTCGAACAACATCCCTTGGCCGATATCAACACCGTTTTCGAGGCCGTTCACAGCCATGAAATGAAGCGACGCGCCATTCTGGTGCCTTAGAAAAAAGCGAGTTATTACCATGTCAGACACAGACGCCATCATTGCCGATACAAAACCCGAAGCCCTCAACGATCACAATCTGGTGCCCGAGGCGGAGACCGTGGTTGAGGGCATTCTTTATGACAAACGCCCGGCCAAACGGGCCAATGGCAGCGTTGTTGATGGTTTGTATAACGTTTGGATTACACTCGATAATCCAAAACAGTTCAATTCCTACACCACCGATATGGTTAAGGGGACGATCCTTGCTTTCAGGCGCGCCTCCGTTGATCGGTCCGTCAATGCCGTGGTCTTTACCGGAACCGGCGACCGCGCTTTTTGCACCGGCGGAAACACCAAGGAATATGCAGAATACTACGCAGGCAACCCGCAGGAATATCGCCAATATATGCGCCTGTTCAATGATTTCGTCTCGGCTATTCTCGGCTGCGACAAGCCGGTTGTTTGCCGGGTCAACGGGATGCGCATCGGCGGCGGCCAGGAAATCGGCATGGCTTGTGATTTCTCTATTGCCCATGACATGTGCAACTTCGGACAAGCCGGACCCAAACATGGTTCTGCGGCCATTGGCGGAGCGACGGATTTCTTGCCGCTGATGATCGGCTGCGAGCAGGCGATGGTGTCGGGCACGTTGTGTGAACCGTTTTCCGCCCATAAGGCGTACCGCTTGGGCATCATCATGCAGGTGGTGCCATCTCTTAAAATCGATGGCGACTTCGTTGCCAACCCCATGGTCGTCACCAACCAGATGGTCGATGAATACGGACGCATCGTTCTGGGCGAGTTCAAAACCGGCGATGATTTCAAGGCTGGCAAGGAACTCATGAAGTCAGGTGAACTGGATTTAAGCCTGCTCGATGCAGAAATCGAAGCCCTGTGCGCCAAGTTGCTTGAAACATTCCCCGAATGCATGACCAAAAGCCTTGAGGAACTTCGTAAACCAAAGCTAAACGCCTGGAACGCCAACAAGGAAAACTCCCGCGCCTGGCTGGCCCTGAACATGATGAACGAGGCGCGCACCGGATTCCGTGCCTTCAACGAAGGGACAAAGGAAACCGGACGTGAAATTGATTTCGTCAAACTGCGTCAAGGACTGGCCCAGGGTGTGCCGTGGACGCCTGAACTGATCGACAGTCTGATGCCGGGGGCTGGTTCGGATGACTGAGGGCGCGCTCAAAGTCTGGCGAGAAAAGGATGACAGGCTGCTGCGCCTACGCCTGAACCGGGCCAAAGCCAACATCATCGACGCCGAAATGATCGTGGCTCTGGACACAGCCATCAGCGATGTCATCGAAAACCCTGACGTCCACGCTGTACTGCTTGATCACGAAGGCCCGCATTTCAGCTTCGGGGCCAGCGTTGAAGAACATATGCCCGATCAATGTGCAGAAATGTTGCGGGCCCTGCATTCCCTGATCAAGAAAATGCTTGTTTGCCCGGCCCCCATAATGGTCGCGGTTGGTGGTCAATGCCTTGGTGGCGGCCTTGAAGTGGCGATGGCCGGTAACATGATGTTTGTCGCCCCGGGTGCCAGTCTCGGCCAACCGGAAGTCAAGCTCGCGGTCTTTGCGCCAGCGGCCAGTTGTTTGTTGCCGCGCCTGGCCGGTCAGCAAGCCGCCGAAGACATGCTTCTGTCAGGGCGCAGTATTTCCGGTGACGAGGCGGTCCGTCTGGGTATCGCCCTGAAGGCTGACGAAGATCCGGAAACTGCGGCACTTGCCTATTTCGATGAGCACTTGGCCGGACTGTCGGCCAGCACCCTGCGCTTTGCGCTGACCGCAGCCCGCCAGAATTTTGCCGAATCCGTCAGTGCCGATCTTGACCGGGTCGAAGCCCTTTATCTTGAAGGTTTGATGAAAAGCGACGATGCGCACGAAGGTCTCAAGGCTTTCGTCGAAAAGCGCAGTCCCCAGTGGAGCCACAGTTAAGCCATGAAAAATACCAGCGACATCATTGAGTATTGTCAGGAACTTTACGAGGACATCGACTTCACAGCCACCCGCAAGTGGAAAGAAGCCGACCCTGCCCGCAAGGTTGTCGGCTACATGCCGGTTTACGTGCCGCGTGAGTTGATGCACGCCGGTGGCATTCTGTCACTGGGCATCCTTGGTGGCGGCGACAACATGGAAGTTATCCACGGTGATGCTTATTACCAAAGCTACATTTGCCGCATTCCCCGTTCGACCATTGAATTGGCGGTAACCAAGCGGCTGGATTTTGTCGATGGCATGTTGTTCCCGTCGATCTGCGATGTTATTCGCAACCTGTCGGGCATGTGGAAGTTGATGATGCCCGATGTGTACGTGCGCTATTTCGACACCCCGCAAAATTTCACAAGCGGCATTGGCGGTGATTATTACGTCAATGAACTGCGCGAGTTGAAAGAAGGCCTGGAAGGCATCATCGGTCGTGAAATAACCGACGATCAAATCAGAGACTCCATCGCCGTTTACAACGAAAACCGGCGGTTGGTGAATGCTGTTTATGATTTCCGCGCCAAGGAACCATGGAAGGCCCCGTCGTGGGAGGTCTACCTGCTGATGCGGGCCGGTATGGTTCTGCCTGTTGAAGAACACTCGCAGTTGATGAGCGATTATCTGGCCGCCGCGGTTTCCGAAAACAAACCCATGCGCGATAATTGCCGCATTATCCTGCAAGGCTCGTTTTGTGAGCAACCGCCGCTCAACTTGATCAAATCGATTGAGCTTTCGGGCTGTTATATCGTCGATGACGACTACATGCTGGTGACCAGATGGCTGCTCGAAGACGTGCCAACCGATGGCGATCCACTGGTTAATTTGTCAGAAGCCTTCATCAAGCATTCGGGCGAAACCGCCGCCAAGTACGTTCCCGACGCAGCCGAAAAAGGCCGGTTCCTGATTGACGCGGTCAGAAACAAGGCGGCCGAAGGGGTCATCTTTGCGGCCCCCAGTTTCTGCGATCCGGCCTTGCTCGACAGGCCGATGATGGCCGGCGCCCTGGGCCGCGCCGAGATCCCTTACATTTCGTTCAAGTACGCCGAAAATTCCGGTCAGATGCAGCCGATTCGCGAACAGGCCGGAACTTTTGCCGACACCATCAAGCTATGGAGTGAAGCATCATGAGCCCCGCAGACATTCAAGAAGACGTGATCAAAGAATCCTCGATGCTGAAGCAGAAGGAGATGATCGCGGCCAATTACGAAAAACTGACCAGTGCGCCTGAGACCGGGCAAAAAGTCGCTTCGACTTATGTTCCGGGCAACCTGAACGAACTGATCATGTGCTTTGACATGCTCAACAACCTGCCTGAAATCAACGCTATTCAGAACGGTATGCGCAAGAAATCGGGAGGCATGATCCAGGACGCCGAAAAGATGGGCCATTCCGAAGATGTCTGCACTTATGTAAAAGCCGACATCGGCAATATGGCCAAAGGCGCCATCGCGCCCAACGGCAAACCGATGCCGGTGCCGGACTTGTTGATGTTGTCCTATACGGGTTGTTTCACGTTCCTGAAATGGTTCGAGTTGTTGCGCGACCAGTACGGTTGTCGCACCGCCATGCTGCACGTTCCTTACGAAGGTGACGGCGTCATCACCAAGAATATGCGTGACTACGTGGTCAAGCAGTTGAAGGAAGATGTGATTCCGACGTTCGAGGAAGTCAGCGGCGTTAAATTCGATATTGACCGGCTGCGCGAGAATTTGGCGAACTCGGCCAAGGCCGAAGATGATTTCGTCTGGGTACTGGAAAGCGCCAAGAATAAACCTTCCCCCATCGATGCCTATTTCGGCGGCGTCTATTATGTCGGTCCCATCTTCACCGCCTTCCGCGGCACCACGGACGCTATTGATTATTACAAAATTCTGCGCGGCGAAATCGAACAACGCATCGCCAATGGTCAGGGCCCGATTACGCCGGAAGGCGAAATGAAGGAAGAAAAATACCGTCTCGTCGTTGAAGGCCCGCCCAACTGGACCAGCTTCCGCGAGTTCTGGAAGATGTTCTACGATGAAGGCGCTGTGGTGGTTTCCAGCACTTATACCAAGGTTGGCGGCGTTTACGATTATGACGGCTTCCGTCACGACCCGGCAAACCCGCTGGAAAGTTTGGCCGACTACTGCCTGGGTTGCTACACCAATCGCAACCTGCCCATGCGCGTCGACATGATCGAGCAGGCCATGGAAGAGTACCAGGCCGACGGCTTCCTGATTAATTCGATCAAGAGCTGCAAC
>Ga0233429_1005001_pt1 | contig 11295 bp, 12 predicted proteins | sample SI_118_April2016_3_FD_179879 | JGI IMG/M metagenome (GOLD analysis project Ga0233429, IMG submission 179879) | Seawater microbial communities from Saanich Inlet, British Columbia, Canada - SI_118_April2016_135_MG | ecosystem: Environmental > Aquatic > Marine > Inlet | place: Canada: British... | reverse complement strand
GTCTACAGCACCACGGCAATCGGGCCATCGTTATATTGAAACCATCAATCGCTATTACGATGGTTGCAATACGGCTGACTATGATTTGATGATGTCCACCTTCGACGAGGACGTTGTGCATTATTTCGTCGATCATGGTGCCGTCAAAGGTGCCGCCGCCCTGGCCAATTATTGGGTCAAGATCGGCCCACGCACAGCGGCCCATTGGCGCCTGGATCATGCCATGGTGGAAGAGCCCGAATGCGTCATCGAATGGAGCATGCGCTGGACCCCAAAGCCCACTGGCGTGGCGGAAGTGCTACGGGGCAGCGAGTGGTATATCTTCCGGGATGACAAAATCCTGGAAATCCGCAGCTATCACAACAACCGCTTTCTGCAAGACCCGAAAAACCGCGAGCTTTGGGATTTCCCCTATGAAGCGCGCGGCTATACCAAGCAGTCCGTTTAGTATTCGTCTACAATGATTGGAAGAGCTTCATGCGCGAACTTATAGCCGAACCCATTGAGCAAGCCGCGTTTGAACCCTATGGGCAGACGCTGTCGACGCCGGTCAGCGGCAATCGGACCGATTATGCGGCCCAATTATCGAACGGTCGCCCCGGCGTTGATATCAACCTTGCCGTGGTCCGGGCCAATCCGCCAAAGACCCTGCCCATAGATGTCGTGAAGATGGAGCGGCATCCGCTATCGTCCCAGGCCTTCATGCCCCTGGACTGCGACCGCTATCTGGTGATCGTCGCAAACCCCCAAAACATGGATGGGGAAGCGGACGGCCCGCCTGACCTATCAACCCTGCGCGCTTTTACGGTGCCGGGGGACGTGGGCATAAACTACAACGCGGGCACCTGGCATTTTCCCCTCACCAGCTTGGACCGCGCAGCGACATTTGCCTTGTTGATGTACATGGACGGCGGCCCCGGGGACGAGGATTGGGCCACCCTGCCCGAACCAATTCAGCTGGCTGTTGATTAGACGTGAGTTCTCACGAGGTTGTTCAGTCGATCCACTTCTGAAAAAGCTGATGTTTGCGAAGACAGAAGCGTCGAGGAAAGGTCGAGAGACGTTGATTGCGCTACATGGAAGCAGGCTTCATAGTTAGAACACACCACTTTCTTTCATCGCGGCGATGTCGCTATCACTATAGCCGATGTTACGCAGATTGCTTTCCGTGTGCTGGCCCAGTTCGGGTAAATCGAACACCACCTGGCCGGGTTCGTTCTTGAACTTCATTGGGATGCCGATATGTTCCCAGCCGCGGTCATCCTCGATGATCATTTCCCGGTGGCGCAGTTGCGGGTCGTCGGCCCCTTGGCGCAGGTCGTTGACGGGGGCGAAGGCGGCGTCCACATCTTCGAACCAGTCCACCCAATAGGCCTGGGTCTCGGAGAGGAATTTTTCGGTCAGGAATTCCTTGGCCGGCAGTTGGTTGGGCCCAGGCGGGGGCAGGCAGACATCGATCAGATCCGGGCGGCCCATCTTATTCAGGATGGCGGCGGCGAAATGCATTTCCGCCCCGCCCAGGACGATGTGTTTGCCGTCTTTGGTGCCATAGATGTTGTACATGGCATTACCGCCCCAGGATCGTTCGTCCTTGGGGTTGGGGGCGCGTTTTTCGGCGAACACCGGGCCGACGTTATTGGGCATGGCGGCGATCAGACTGTCCATCATGGACAGGTCGATGTAATCGCCCGCACCGGTGTCCCGGCGGCGGTACAACGCCATCAACACCGCCGACAGACCCATCATGGACGACAGCATATCCGCATTGGCAATACCCGGTATGGCCGGTTGCCCATCGGGGCCTAGGTTGACGGACAAGATGCCTGCATAGGCCTCCGTCGCCATATCGTGGGCCGGTTTCTTGGCATAGGGGCCGTCCTGGCCAAAGGCGGAGAGGGAGGCATAAACGATGCCGGGGTGGCGCGCGGATACCGCCTCATAGCCGACGCCCAGGCGATCGACCACGCCGGGGCGAAAAGCCTCGATCATCACATCGCAGCTTTCCGCCAGGCGCAGGGCGGCTTCCACGCCTTCCTCTGTCTTCAGGTTCAGCTGTACGCTTTGTTTGTTGCGATGGGTATTGGCGAAAAACACCGTGGTGCCATCACGCTCCGCCCCGATCACCCGGTTCGGTTCACCGCCATTGATGGGTTCCAGCTTGATCACCTCGGCCCCATGGTCGGCCATCATTTGTGTCAGCAAGGGGCCCGGTAGGAACAATGACAGATCAAGTACGCGGATACCTTCGAGTTTCATAATTAAGTGCTTTCTTAGATGGCCCAGTTAAATTGCATTGTCAGTGCGCAGTTTGGTTATCTCGTCCAATGAATAACCCAATTCAGATAAAATGTCTTCGCTGTCCGCGCCCAGCTTTGGCGCCGGGCGGGCCGGAATAGGCTCTCCCATACGAATGGGGTTGTTCAGCAATTTCAGGTCCGGGCGATCAGGATGAGCAACCGTTTGCACCCCGCCCCGGTCCCGGAAATAGGGATTGTCCAGGGCTTGCGCGATGTCGTTGACGGGGCCCGCCGGCACCTCCCCGGCGAAATGCGCCAACCATTCCGCCGTCGACCGTTTGATCAGAACCGCATCCAGCATCAGGGTCAGTTCATCCCGATTGGCAAAGCGCCCCTCGTAATCCAGAAAGCGGGGGTCGGTCTTCCAGTCCGGCTTAGCTACCTTGTCACAAAGCGCCTCCCAGAATTTCTGGGTCTGGGCCATGATGAAGATCCAACCATCCTGTGATCGATACAGCTGCGAGGGCACGATGAACGGATGCCCGGAACGAGGCGCGCGTTCGGTAACATCGCCTTCGTTCAGGTACCAAACGCCGGGATAACTCAATTGATGCATGGCCACATCATAAAGCGAGACTTCCATATCCCGGCCCTGACCGGTTTGCTTGGCCTGATTAATACCCGCCAACAGGGCCAACGATGAGGTCACCCCGGTCATATAATCCACAATAGACAGTCCCATGCGGGCCGGCGGGCCGTCGGGTTCGCCGCTGAGATGTAGAAAGCCCGCCTCCGCCTGCATCAGGAAATCATAGCCGGGCCAACCGGCACGTTCGCCATGGTTGCCATAGGCCGAGACGTGGGCGCAGACGATGGCGGGGTTGTGCGCCGAGAGGTCCTCGTGCCGCAGCCCCAGTTTTTTCGGCTGGTCGCCGCGTAGATTATTGATCAGGCCGTTCGCGGTGGCGACAAGGCGATGGAACACGGCCCGCCCGTCGGGATGCTTCAGATCCAGGGAGAGGGAGCGTTTATTGCGGTTAAAAGCCTGATAGAATTGAGAATCCAATTCGCCCAGATAATGGGGCCCGACGCTGCGGGAGACGTCGCCGCCTGTTTGGCGGTTTTCCACCTTGATCAGATCCGCGCCCAGGTCCGCCAAAAAGCCGGTGCCATAAGGCCCCGCGCCATAATGTTCTACCGCTATGATGCGCAACCCTTCCAGGGGCAGGCTCACGCCGGGTTCCTCTCAATCAGCTGCCTGGCAATAATGATGCGCTGCATCTCGTTCGTACCCTCACCGATGCACATCAACGGGGCGTCCCTGTAATAGCGTTCCACGTGGAATTCCTTGGAATAGCCATAGGCACCGTGAATGCGCATACATTCCGTGGCGTTCTCCAACGCGGATTCCGAGGCGAATAATTTCGCCATCCCCGCCTCCATATCGCAACGCTCGCCCTTGTCGTAGGCGGTTGCGGCACTTTCCACCAACAGGCGGGAGGCTTCGCAGCGTGTCGCCATGTCCCCCAGTTTGGTCTGAATTGCCTGATGCTGGCAGATCGGCTTGCCCATGGTTTCGCGCACCTGGGAATAGGATGTCGCAGCCTTCAACGCCGCATTGGCAATGCCAACACCACGGGCGGCGACGTTGATGCGCCCCAACTCCAACCCACCAACCGCATGGCGAAAACCGGAGCCTTCTTGCAGGCCAATCAATTTGTCAGCACCAATGCGATAATCATCAAATACCAGCTCCGCCGAGTCGATACCCTTGTAGCCAAGTTTCTCCAACTTCCGGCCCACGGTGAAGCCGGGGCCCTTTTCGGCGATGAACAACGAAGTGCCTTTATGCCGGGGCTGCATCTCCATATCCGTCTTCACCAACAGGGCAACGCAATTGCCTTCGATACCGTTGGAGATCCAGGTTTTGGTGCCGTTGATCACATAGTCATCCCCGTCACGGACCGCGCGGGTGCGGATGGCCTGCAAATCCGTGCCGCAATTGGGTTCGGTCAGGGCCAGCGCACCGCGAATTTCCCCGGTGGCAAAGCGCGGCAGGTAATGGCGTTTTTGCTCTTCCGTGCCGAAACGTTCCACCGCCGCCGACATGATCAGATGAGAATTGAAAATACCACTCAGGGACATCCAGACTTCCGAAACGATGGTGACAATTTTCGCATAGGTGCCCGCAGGCAGGCCCAGGCCGCCGTATTCCTGGCCGATGGTGGCCCCGAACAGGCCCAGTTCCTTCATCTGCGCCACCATCTCGTGGGGATATTCGTCAGCGTGCTCCAGCTCCAGCACCTTGTCCTTGACCTCCCGGTCCAGCCAGCGTTGCACCGCATCCAACAGTTGTTGTTCATCTTCCCGCGTAATGCTTTCGCCGCTGCGGTTGGTCAGTGTCTCAGTCATCAAAATATTCCTTATTTCTGCTGCGATGGCTTCTGGGCGGCAAGAATTTTGTCGTCCACGCCGTGGCCCCGTTTTGGCACCAGCACTGTGCGTTTATAGCGCATCACAAGTGTGCCATCCGCCTTGTGGGCCCGTGTTTCCACATCCACGATGCCTTGGGTGGGGCGGGATTTGGACTCCTTCTTGGCGAGGACTTCCGACTCCGCATAGATGGTATCGCCGTTAAAAACCGGGGCAGGCATGTAAATATCGGTCCAGCCCAGATTAGCGATGGCCTTTTGACTAACATCCGAGACGCTCATCCCCGCGACAATGGCCAGGGTCAGGGCGGAATTGACAATGGGCTTGCCGAATTCGGAATGTTTGGCGTATTCCGCATCAAAATGCAGGGGGTGCTGGTTCATGGTCAACAGGGTGAACCAGGTATTGTCAGCTTCGGTAATGGTGCGGCCGGGCCGGTGTTCATAGGTGTCACCGATGGTGAAATCCTCGTAATAGCGGCCAAATGTCTCCTGATACCGGTTTTCGCCGACCTTAATGACGCCGTCTCTCATCTTAAACGCTCCTTATCTACAATGTTTGGCGGCCATTCTCCGGGCAGGAGGGGCAGCCGTCAATACGGGCCTATGGAGTCTGGCCAATCATCCGCTATAAAGGACGCAAATGTGGCAGCAATAGGAGCCGGCGACGTCCGGGGTGAGTAGATGGACCTTTCTTTTTCCGACGAACAGATTGCAGTGCGCGATACCATCGCCAAGCTTTGTGAGAAATATGACGATGCTTATTGGCTGGCCCGGGACACAGACGGCGAATTCCCAGAGGATTTCGTAAAAGACATCGCTGACGGCGGCTGGCTGGGCATCGCCATGCCGGAAGAATGCGGCGGTTCCGGTCTGGGCGTGACGGAAGCGGCCTTGATGATGCAGACCATTTCACAAACAGGCGCGGGCTTTTCCGGCTGTTCGGCCGTTCACATGAATATTTTCGGGCCCCATCCATTGGTGGTACACGGCACGGACGAACAGCGCAACCGGCTGTTGCCGCGCCTGATTAGGGGCGAGGACCGCACCTGCTTTGGTGTGACCGAGCCGAATGCCGGCCTGGACACCACACGGATTGAAACAAAAGCCGTTTGGGACGGTGAGAAATACATCGTCAATGGGCGTAAGATGTGGACCTCCACCGCACAGACCGCCAACAAGATCCTGCTGCTGGTCCGTACCGCGCCGCGCGATGAGGGCAAAAAGCCCACCGACGGCATCACGTTGTTTTACACCGATTTTGATCGGGATTATTGCGAGGCCCAGGTCATCGAAAAGATGGGCCGCAAGGCGGTGGATTCCAATGCCACCTTTTACGATAACCTGCCCGTCCCCGAGGCCGACCGGGTGGGTGAGGAAGGCAAGGGTTTCTATTACCTGCTTGATGGCATTAACCCCGAACGTATCCTGGTCGCGGCAGAGGCCGTGGGCCTGGGACGGGCCGCTTTGCGCAAGGCGGTCGCCTATGCCAAGGAGCGGGTGGTCTTCGACCGTCCCATCGGGATGAACCAGGCTATTCAGCACCCGCTGGCGGAATGCTGGGCCCATCTAGAAGCAGCCGATGCCATGGTCTGGCGGGCCGCGAACCTGTATGACAGCGGCAAGCCTTGCGGGGCCGAGGCCAACGCTGCCAAATACCTGGCGGCGGAAGCTTGTTTCAAGGCCTGTGAACAATCCGTGATGACCCACGGCGGTATGGGCTATGCCAAGGAATTCCATGTGGAGCGATACATGCGGGAGAGTTTCATCGCCCGCATCGCACCGGTCAGCCGGGAGATGATCCTGAATTACATCGGCCAACACGTCCTGGAAATGCCCCGCTCTTATTGATGGGGGCCTACTAGATCAGTTTTGGCATCAGTACCCACCCGCTCTCCCGGCCCGGCCCCCGGCTTTGGAACCGAGACGCGGCGTGAAACAGTCCAGACGTGGCGTCAATTGCAATGTCCGCTGTTGCCCCAAGAGCAGCCGGATTACAGGAAATTTCGGGTGGTCCGCATTTGACTCGTTACGGAAATCCCTTGTGCTGCCGTGATAGTCAATCTCGGTTTCGGTTTGGGATCAAAATTCGTTTATCACCACCTCAACCTATCTCTGTGGCTGAAAGTCCTTCGAGGCCAACAATCCCGCAGCCGCAATCATCAATCCGCCGCAGACCTTGTTGATCATGCCATAAGAATAATTTTTCAAGGATGCCGCAGCACGTATCCCCAACCAGCCCCACAAGAGGAGAATTGCTCCATCAACCAGAATATATGTAAAGCCCAATATGAAAAGCTGAGGTAAGACAGGCAGTGCTGGGTCAATAAATTGCGGGAAAAGCGCACCAAAAAACACGACGGCAAAAGGGTTGGCCATCGACGTGATAAAACCCTGACGAAAGAGGCGAAACGAAGTGCTGGAGATGTTAGCCGATACCTCACTGCCCTGGTCTTTCGAGAACATTAGCTGAAGGCCGATCCACGCTAGATAGGCAACGCCTAACCATTTGATCCAAATGAATGCATTTGCCGACGTCGCGATAATGGCGGCAAGGCCAAACGCTGCAGCGGTCATTTGAAGGCAATTGGCGGTCAAATCACCCGCAATCGTGTAGATACTCCGACGAAGTCCGTGTCGGATACTGTTTGAGATAGTAAGGAGCTGGCTCGTATCCGGTGGCGTCGCAAAGAATACGGCGACCGCAACAAGATAGATTAGGTAAGTCTCCATTGGCATATTGTGTCATTTCTCATTCATCTTGATTCCGAATGTATTCGCGCGTCTACTAGATCGCCAAATTCATTGAAGTTGGCAAACGAAATATTCTCCCAATGTCCGCCTTTGGCACAAATCAAAAGGATGTCAGCGTCGCGCTGATGTCAGCTTATCACCCGATGGGCGACGGCCTCTCAATCGGTGATGACCCACGGCGGTATGGGCTATGCCGAGGAATTCCATGTGGAGCGATACATGCGGGAGAGTTTCATCGCCCGCATCGCGCCGGTCAGCCGGGAGATGATCCTGAATTACATCGGCCAACACGTCCTGGAAATGCCCCGGTCTTATTGATGGGGGCTTACTAGTGCGAATCGCTAATATGGCGGAAAAAAATGATTGCTTGCACCCCGCAATACCGCGCCGTTACAGGCGAAAAACCCTGCAATTGCCCTGAAGTCCAGGCGGAATAGGCGAATCCGAGGCACAGTGCTTGTCAAGTCTGACTTGCTCTGTTAGATGATTCGAATCACTAACACTCAGGCATCAGTGGGAATATTGATATGAGCAAAGCAGCACTAGTTGAGCGCGTTGCCAAAAAAGGCAAACTCTCAAAAGCAGAAGCCGGTCGCACAGTCGACCTTGTCCTTGGCGAAATGCAGGCGGGCCTTAAGGCCGCGAAGAAAGAAGGCCGGTACACGGTCGGTACATTCGGCACCTTCTCCATCTCCAAACGGGCCGCCCGTAAGGGTCGCAACCCACAGACCGGAGAGCCGATCAAGATCAAGGCATCCAAGGTTCTGAAATTTAAGCCTGCCGCACAGTGGAAAAAAGCTGCTGGTTGCTAGAGCAATTCCGATCTAAGTCGGATCGCTCAAATGCTTTGGGCGATTGTAAGTGATCGGAAATATTGCTCGAACTTTGACGGTCGAAAAATTTCCTAATCGGAAATTCTCTCGTCAAGTCAGGCACACCTTACGTGATACAAAAATAGGAGGGCTCGCGGCGCTGTCGCGGGCCCTCTTGTTATTTGGGAAGCGATTATGAGCAGAGGCAGAAGCGGCCGCATCGAGGCTCCGGGCCGGGGCATTGCCTGCATGGTCATCGGCAGCCTGCTGCTGACCAGCAATGATGCGGTCGTCAAATGGGTCTCGGGCGAGTTTCAGGTGGGCCAGATTCTATTCTCCCGGGGCCTGACGGCTTTGATCCTGATCACCATCATCCTATTCTGGCGGCGGGAGTTGCATCTGTTCAAGATCAAGTACCCCATGGTGCAATTGGCCCGCGCCGCCCTGATGATCGCGTCGACCTATTTGTTCGTCAACGGATTGCGCTATCTGCCATTGGCGGAAAATATCGCCATCGCCTTCGTTGGCCCCATTTTCGTCACCGCCCTGGCCCCGGCTTTGCTGCAGGAACAAATCGGCTGGCGACGCTGGACGGCGGTGTTAATCGGCTTTGCCGGTGTCCTGGTGATGTTGCGGCCCGGAACTGATTGGGGCAGCGGGGGTCTGAACTGGGCCGCATTGCTGCCCGCAGGTGCTGCCCTGTGCGGTGCCTTTCGCGATATTCTCACCCGACGCATCTCGCATGGCGAGGCCTCCTCCACCACCCTGTTTTATTCCACCCTGGGCGTTGCCCTGGCGGGGGCGGCCACGGCACCATTTGGCTGGATCACCCCCGGCCTGGGCGATATGGCGCTTTTTGCCCTGGCCGGCATATTGCTGTGTTTGGCGCATTATCTGCATATCGAGACCTTCCGCTTCGCCGAGGCGGCCTTGGTGGCGCCGTTCAAATATTCCGCGCTGTTATGGGCCTTGGCGGTGGGTTTCCTGGTCTGGGGCGATGTGCCTGATGGCTGGACCCTGTTGGGCACGGTCCTGTTAATTGGCAGTGGTTTGTACATATTCCACCGTGAAGGCCGCCAACCTGCTAAAATCGCCGCGTAGAAAAATCCGCTGCAAAAGTAATTCGAGGGATATCCATCATGAGTGACACCGTACTTTATGAAACCGATGGCGCTGTCGCCACCATCACCCTGAACCGCCCCGATCGACTGAACGCCATGAACAAGGAATTGATCGCGGCCATGGTCGAGACTTTGGAACAGGTGGCATCCGACCCGGCCATTCGGATTTTGATCCTGACCGGGGCGGGACGTGGATTTTGCGCCGGCGGCGATCTGGCCGGATTTGCCGATGGTGAATTCAAGTCGGAACAGCCAATCGAAACCCGGATCGCCGAGCTGCGCCAATCCATGCGCACCTCGCAACGGCTACGGGAAAGCTCCTTCGTCTCCATCGCCGCCATCAATGGTGCCTGCGCGGGCGCGGGCCTGTCCTGGGCCCTGGCCTGTGATCTGCGTTATGCAGCAAAATCGGCAAAATTCTCCACCGCCTTCCTGAATGCGGGCTTGTCGGGAGATTTTGGCGGTACCTTTAGCCTGACCCAAATTGTCGGCACCGCCAAGGCGCGGGAATTGTATTTGCTGTCCGAACGCTTCACCGCCGATGACGCGGCCCGCCTTGGCATCGTTTCGGAAGCCGTGGCGGATGAGAGCCTGATGTCCCATGTTCGGGCCAAGGCACAACAGATGGCCGATGCCGCCCCCATTGCACTGGGCTGCATCAAGCAGAACCTGAACGACGCCACCCGCCTGAGCATGGTCGAGGCCATGGACCACGAGGCCGACCGTCACAGCCGTTGCGGCACCACGGACGATAACACGGAGGCCGCCAAGGCTTTCCTGGAGAAACGGAAGCCTGTTTTTCACGGTCGCTAAATCGTCGTTAAGCGGTTGCCAGGGGGCGGGACAGGCACTATTTAGAGCGCCAAATGACTAATCAGGACCGAGCGCCATGACAGAGACAAAGCCCACCGCCACTCAGACCGCACCTATGCAATTTGTGGAGCGGCAAAGCATTGAACAGGTCGAGGAGGGTTTCGATCTGGCTCCGAAATTTGACGCCGACGGTCTGATCCCGGTGATGACGTCCGATGCCACGTCGGGAGAGATGTTGATGCACGGCTATATGAATGCCGAAGCCCTGCGCCGCACCATCGAGATTGGCGAGGCCCATTATTACAGTCGCAGCCGCAAGGTCCTGTGGCACAAGGGGGCCACGTCAGGGCTGGTGCAAAAAGTCGTTGAAATGCGCATTGACGACGATCAGGATTCGGTCTGGTTGCGGGTCGATGTGGTTGGTGGGGCATCCTGCCACGTTGGCTATCGCTCCTGCTTCTATCGCTCCATCCCCCTGGGTCCGGCCAAGGCCGATGCCGCACCGCGCCTGCAGTTCGAAGAGACCGAAAAAGTTTTCGACCCCAAGGCCGTCTACGGCGACGCACCAAACCCGACCAAGCTGTAGCGATGCTCTAACAAAGCAGTAACGAAACTGTAGCGACCGCGACTCATCGCCGGTACGGATATGCTATGGGGCTCAAGATGCCTTTTTACGTGTTTCCCACAAAATATCTTTCTTGCTAAGTTCATCAGACCTGTACCCGGTCTGTCATCGGGCCGCAGCAAAATTGAAGGGGAGCGTCGAAATGAACGAACCTGTGGGCGGTCAAGGGCGGGAAGTCATTCGGACCATCGAGGTTTTTCCGGTGCAGTTGCCGGTTTTGCGATCATTCAATTTTGCCTCTGGCTCGGGCGGTCAGGCCGGTGAAACCATCACGCTGATCTATGTCAAAATTGTCGGCAGCGAAGATTCGGTCGGCTGGGGAGAGTGCCGGCCCGTCCCGCAGTGGTCATCGGAAACGGCGGAGACCGCGATTTTGACAATTGAATACTATTTGAAGCCCGTGTTGCTTGGACATCCCGTCTGGGACCGCTATGGCGCGCATGGAAAAATGAATGCGGCAATTCAGGCCGGGCCCACGACAGGCCAGCCCATTGCCAAGGC
>Ga0233429_1004998_pt1 | contig 11300 bp, 8 predicted proteins | sample SI_118_April2016_3_FD_179879 | JGI IMG/M metagenome (GOLD analysis project Ga0233429, IMG submission 179879) | Seawater microbial communities from Saanich Inlet, British Columbia, Canada - SI_118_April2016_135_MG | ecosystem: Environmental > Aquatic > Marine > Inlet | place: Canada: British... | reverse complement strand
GTTCACTTTCTCCGACAGCAACTTAACGGCCCCTGAATCGTTGTGGCGGACAACAAGCACATCGGGGTGCATGGCGTTTAGGGTCATCGCCGTGTCAATCAGGGTTTCACCCTTTTTGACCGAACTGGTGGCAACCGACATGTTAATGACATTGCCGCCCAGCTGTTTGCCGGCGAGTTCAAAGGAAGTTCGGGTGCGGGTCGAATCTTCAAAGAACAGATTGATGATGGTACGGCCGCTGAGCACTGACAAATTCTTGTCAGCCTGTCGATTGTGTTCGACGTAACTTTCAGCGCGGTCCAGAAGAAGCGAAATAACGTCCTGTGAAAGCCCTTCTATGCCAAGAAGATGGCTATGCGGAAAACGGATTTTATCCAGCGCTATTTCGCTCATAAAACGGGACAATAGGGTGGCTTTGTAAAAAGCGCAAGCGGCAGTTTCGGTCAGCAAAAAATGACAGCTTAAAGTTTGGCAGCGGGCGGGTAGAGGGTTACAGTGCAGCCATAAAAGAAAACAAGGCTGAACATGAACAATACCACGACTGACTATCGACGCACATTGATCGGCCTGTCCCAAATTCTTGACAAGAAACATTTCTTTATTGTTGGGTTGACCCGCCCCGGTACGGCGTGGTTGCAACACGCCATCAACGCCCATCCCGACGCCCTGTGCAAGGGCGAGGGGCATTTTACCAACGCCCTGTTTCCGTTACTTGGCAAAGCCTTCGCCGACTACAACAAGCATATGCTCGATGATCAGGCGCGCCTGAAAGCCGCCGGGATCGGGGCCGCCAACATGGCCCCGTCAGCAGCCTATTCAAATAACGAGGTGCGCTTCCTGATGGCCAGTGCCGCAGCCCTGACCATGAACCGCTGGGTGGGTGATGAGGATGTTTCGTGCATTGGCGAGAAGACGCCAGAGCACGCCTTTAATCTGGCTGGCCTGACCGAAATTTTCCCTGATGCTCATATCGTCCACGTCATTCGCGATGGTCGCGACGAGGCAGTGTCGGTTTACGATTATAACGTCCGGGTCAATCCGGAAGGTTTCTCAAAGCGATTTCCCGACTTTCCAGCCTTCGCTGAATTCTTTGCCGGAAACTGGACCAAGGCCGTCGGTCAGGCCCGCTATTTCGGGCGCAGCCATGGCGAAAATTATATGGAAATCCGCAGCGAGGATTTGTACACGGAAGCCGCGCCCGATTTAGAGCGTCTGTGCCGGTTCTTAAATCTAGACGACAGTCCGGAAACTGTTGCCCATCTTGTCGAGGCGGGTCGCGCGATCGCCTTTCCAGATGGCGCAATCGGCCAGTGGCAGGATCGTTTTGACGATAAGACGGCTGTTTCCTTCAACCGGCAGGCAGGCGAACTGCTGAAACTTCTCGATTACTAACTAAGCAACAGAACGGCCAGCGGCATGGTGATCATCGCCGCCACGGTTGTTGCGGTAATGGTGGCGGCGAGCAGGGCCGTATCGCCACCCATCTGGCGGGCCAGCACGTATGATGTGGCCGAAACCGGTAGCGACGCATAAAGAACGGTGATTGTCAGCGACAAACCGCTGACTCCAAACAAATGGCAGGTCACAAAGGTGACGGCAGGCAAGGCAATAACTTTGGTTGCTGTGGTCAGCCCGACGGTCTTCCCTGCCCGGGCCATGGCATCAAAATCAAGCCCGGCGCCAACCGCAAGCAAGCCGATGGGCAGGGCGGCGCGGCCAAGGATTTCCAGGAATGGACTGATTAATGGCGGCCCGCCGATGCCGGTTACGTTGAGAATGATGCCGACCCCGCAGGCCAGGATGAGGGGATTGCGCGCGACCGGACCCAATGTTTGCGACCAGCCGGGTATCTCTTCGTTATGGGCTGCGTGACGGACCAGAACAATAACGCTGAGGATATTGACCAGTGGAACCAGAACTGCGATGCAGACACTGATCAGGGTCAGCCCGGCGCTGTCGTACAGGGCGACGGCGGCGGCGATCCCCAGATAGACATTGGGTCGAATGGTGCCCTGAAAGACGGATGTAAAGGCCGGGCCATCGATCCCCAGCCTTGGCCGCATCCACAGGGTCAGCCCGGAAATAATGAGCACGCCGGAGGCGCTGGCCCAAATTATCGGGGTGACGGCGATGTCGCCAAAATCCGCCTTTGCCGTGTTGATCAGCAGCAACGCCGGAAAGAAAGCATAGAAGGTCATTTTTTCGGCGGGAGCCCAAAAGCCGTCGCTGATCAGGGCGCGATTTTTAAGAATATAGCCAAGCGCAATCATCAGGAACACAGGGGCGAGGGCGGAAAAAATGGCGATCATGGGCCGGTCGTCCTTGCCATGGCGTCCATCGCCCCTTGCAGGATGTAGGCGGCGGCGACTTTGTCGACGACTTCGGCGCGGCGCTTTCTGGTCATGTCTGCCTGATCGATCAGAACCCGTTCGACGGCGACTGTCGACAGTCGTTCATCCCAAAAAGAAAGCGCCATGTCTCGGCGGGCCAGCAGGTTGGTGGCGAAAGCCCGCGTCGATTGGCAACGCGGCCCTTCACTGCCGTCCATGCTGACCGGAAGGCCAAGGATCAGGCCACCAACGTCATGCTCGTCAATCAGGGATTCGAGCCTTTGTGCGTCAGCGGTGAACTTGCTGCGCTTGATGGTCTCAAGGGGGCTAGCTATCATACGGGTGGTATCGCTTAAAGCGAGGCCAACGGTCTTTGAGCCAAGATCGAGCCCCATCAACCGGCTACCGGATTTAAGGTTTTTGATCATTTCGCTCAGTTCCATCACTGCCACAACCGGGATCCTGTTCGGTTTTTACATGTCACGCGGGACACAGTACTCATAACCCTTCATCATCGTCATTTAAAAAGACGGTAGAGGCCAAGGGGGGCTTTCGGTATGATTATAAGGAATCCTGTCGCACTTTCAGCGAGTTAAAAATTTTGACCCCTTTCAAAATGATCATCGCCGCTGTTGTTCTGTTTGCCGTTACGGTGATGGCCGGCGCGGGGGCGCTGGCGGAAGACAGAACATTTCTTGGATTACAAGTAACAAAAATTGAAGGCACCTATCTGGTGACCAAGGGCGTCAATGTCCGCGCCGGGCCAAAAACCGGATCCAAGAAACTGGGGACGCTGAAGGCTGGCAGCAAAGTCACTGTCGTCGGTCGCGCCAAGGGTGGTGCCGGATGGATGGCGATCAATCGGGATGGTAAGGAATATGGCTTCGTCTATGCGCCAGTCATGCTGCCGATGATAGACGGGACATTGACGGAAAAAGTTTCGGGAACCGTGCAGATCGAGGAACACGCGCCGTGTGGTTACACCTTTGAATTTCGTGGTAAAAACACGGTCGATGGTGAGGATTATGTGTTTTCGGATTACGAAATTTCGTATCGCTGCAACGATAAAGGCCGGCCATTCACCATCCTGGCGCCGATGTTCATGACAGAAGTTCCCTATCAGTTGACGCACAAAGCGGTGTTTCAGATCAGCATTGATCTGATGGAGATTGAAAACGGTTACGACGAAATATATTCGACAACCTTCCATTATCTGCCGGAGCAGAAAAAGATCACTTTTGCCGGTGTGTCCATCAAGAAGCAGGGGCGCTCCCCCAAGATTAAGGAAAGGGCGGTTAATTCCATAGCCGAGGCTCTCAGCGCCGCCGTCGAAATTGCCCCCGATGCATGGAGTGCGGAGGTTTGGGAGCAGTTATCGAAGGTGCTGGTCGAAAATTAACGCACAAATGTGAATTTAATGAGCAGACGATTTGTGCAGTGCTTTGCCCGCTTGCGCCCTGGCGGGGTGGATGTTACCTTCCGCGCCGCTTATCGGATCACTTGAAACTTGGGTTAGAGCGCTGCCATGTCGCTGGATAATGAAACCGTTAAAAACATCGCCAATCTGGCCAGAATCAAGGTCGGGGATGACAAACTGGACCATTTGGCCGGGGAACTTTCGGCCATCTTAAGCTGGGTTGAACAGCTTAACGGTGTTGATACCGAAGGTGTCGAACCACTGGCCAGCGTCGTCGATGTGACCTTGCCGCTGCGCACAGATGTGGTCAGCGATGGCGACTGCCGTGACAAGGTGCTGGCCAATGGGCCGGAGACTGAAGATGGCTTCTACGCCGTTCCCAAAGTAGTCGAGTAGGGGCGGGACATGACAAAACTCACCGACCTGACCCTATCGGCGGCACGCGACGGACTGAATGGTGGTGATTTCACAGCCGTAGAACTGACCGAAGCCCACATCACCGCCATGGAAGACGCGCGCAGCCTGAACGCCTTTATTACAGAAACCCCCGACATCGCCCTTGAACGTGCCGGCGAGTCAGATGCCCGCCGCAAAGCCGGGGCCGTTGCCGGGGCCATGGACGGCATCCCCGTTGCCATCAAGGACTTGTTTTGTACAGAAGGGGTGCTGACCACGGCGGGCTCGCATATTCTGGATGGCTTTACCCCGCCATATGAATCGACCGTATCGGGCAATCTTCGGGCTGCCGGTTCGGTAATGCTGGGCAAGACCAACATGGACGAATTCGCCATGGGTTCGGCCAACATCACCAGCTATTACGGCAATGTGATTAATCCCTGGAAAGGCCAAGACGGTAAAGATCTGGTGCCCGGTGGCTCGTCCGGTGGTTCGGCTGCTGCCGTTGCTGGTCGTCTGGCGCTGGCTGCCACGGGTACCGATACCGGTGGTTCGATCCGCCAGCCTGCGTCCTTTAGCGGCATTGTCGGCTTGAAGCCGACTTACGGGCGTTGCTCGCGTTGGGGCATCGTCGCCTTTTCCTCGTCCCTTGATCAGGCCGGGCCGATGACACGAAGCGTCCGCGACGCCACTATCATGCTGGGCGCCATGGCCGGTCACGACCCCAAGGATTCGACCTCCGCCCCTGTTGAGGTTCCCGATTTTGAAGCCGCCCTTAGTGGTGACATCAAGGGTTTGAAGGTGGGTATTCCCAAAGAATACCGCATGGACGGTATGGACCCGGAAATTGACAAACTGTGGTCCGAAGGCATCGCCATGATGAAGGACGCTGGTGCCGAAATCATCGACGTGTCGCTGCCCAACACCGAACACGCGTTGCCGACGTATTACATCATTGCCCCTGCGGAGGCCTCGGCCAATCTGGCCCGTTATGACGGGGTCCGTTACGGGCTGCGTGTTGATGGCGACAGCCTGGACGAGATGTATGCCAACACCCGGGCCGAAGGTTTTGGCGATGAAGTGCAGCGCCGGGTGCTGATCGGCGCATACGTCCTGTCAGCCGGTTTTTATGATGCCTACTACCGCAAGGCGCAAAGGGTTCGCAGGCTGATCTCCAACGATTTCAAGACGGCATACGAAAGCGTCGATGTGTTGTTGACCCCGACCGCACCGTCCGCCGCCTTCGCCATCGGCGAGAAAATGGATGATCCGGTCGCCATGTACCTGAACGATGTCTTCACGGTTCCGGCCAGTCTTGCCGGAATGCCCGGTATTTCCGTGCCGACGGGCCTCAGCAGCCAGGGCTTGCCGCTGGGTCTGCAACTGCTCGGCAAGCCGTTTGATGAGGAAACAATGCTTAAAGCCGCCGACGTTCTGGAAGCCGCCGCCGGATTTGACGGGAGGCCTGCATGACCTACATTCTTGAAGGTGACACAGGCGATTGGGAAGTGGTCATCGGGCTTGAGGTTCATGCCCAGATTATTTCCAACTCCAAACTGTTTTCGGGGTCCGCGACCTCGTTTGGCGCCGAACCCAACACCCATGTATCGCTGGTCGATGCGGCCATGCCCGGCATGTTGCCGGTAATCAATGAGCATTGCATCGAGCAGGCGGTCCGCACCGGGCTTGGTCTTAAGGCGGAAATCAATCTGGTCTCGGTGTTTGATCGCAAGAACTACTTCTATGCAGATTTGCCCCAAGGCTATCAGATCTCGCAGCTGTATCACCCGATTGTCGGCGAGGGCACGGTGATTCTGGATCTTGAAGACGGCAGCACCCGCGAGGTTGGTATCGAACGCTTGCATATGGAGCAGGACGCCGGGAAATCCATGCATGATCAGGACCCTAAGCGCTCTTTCATCGATCTAAACCGTTCGGGCACGGGCCTGATGGAAATCGTCTCGCGGCCTGATCTGAAAAGCCCAGAAGATGTTGGCGCTTATTTGCGCAAACTGCGCTCGATCCTACGTTATCTGGGCACTTGTGACGGCAATATGGATGAAGGCTCCATGCGTTGTGACGTCAATGTGTCTGTCCGCAAAGTCGGCGAGACGGAGCTTCGCAACCGGGCCGAAGTCAAGAACGTCAATTCCGTTCGCTTCGCCATGCAGGCTGTCGAAATTGAGGCGCGCCGTCAAATCGATGTCTACGAAGACGGTGGTGAAGTGGTTCAGGAAACCCGGCTGTTTGATTCGGTCAAAGGTGAAACCCGCTCCATGCGCTCCAAGGAGCACGCCCACGATTACCGTTATTTCCCTGATCCTGATCTGTTGCCGCTGGAATTGACGCAAGACTATGTCGACAACATCAAGGCGACATTGCCGGAACTGCCTGATGAGCGCAAAGCCCGCTACATGGGCAACTTCGGTCTCTCCGCCTACGATGCGGGTGTGTTGGTCGCCGAACGGGACACCGCCCAGTATTACGAAGAAGTGGCGGCGGGACATGATCCCAAACTGGCCGCCAACTGGGTGATATCCAATCTTTTTGGCGTCCTTAAGGAAAAGGGCGTCGGTATTTCAGAAAGTCCGGTTTCTGCGGAATCTTTAAGCAAGCTTCTGGATTTGCTCAAGGACGACACCATTTCAGGCCGTATCGCCAAGGATGTTTTCGAGATCATGGTTGCTGAAGGCAAGGAAGCGGTGGATATTGTCGAGGAAAAAGGCTTAAAGCAGATCACCGATACGAGCGCTATTGAGACGGCAGTTGACGAGGTGATTGCAAACAATCCTGAACAGGTTGAACAGTTCAAGTCCGGCAACGAGAAAATCGCCGGCTGGTTCGTCGGCCAGGTGATGAAGGCGACTGGGGGCAAGGCCAACCCACCCATGGTCAACCAGATGCTGAAAGACAAACTAAAATGAAGATCGAATATTACTACAGCCACGTATCGCCGTGGACATTCATGGGCCACCAAAGGCTTATCGACATGGCAGTGAAACATGGCGCTGAAATTGACTTTGTTCCTTTGACTCTGGCCAAGGTGTTTCCCGTATCCGGCGGTTTGCCATTGGGTAAGCGCGCCCCGCAGCGTCAGGAATACCGCATGTGGGAATTGAAACGCTGGCCCGCTTATCTTGGTATCGAGATCAACATCGAGCCTGCCCATTTCCCCGTCGATGATGGCCCGTCGGCGAAAATCGCCGGTCTCGCCAAACAGCAGGGTGGCGACATCGCCGACTTGTCAGGGGCTTTCCTGGGCGCCGTCTGGCAGCAAGAACGCGATATCACCGACCCGGACACCTTGATCGCCATCGCAAACGAAAACGGTTTTAACGGCAAAGCGCTGTATGAGGAATCGATCACCGAAGCGGGTGAGGGCGTGCTCGAAGCTAACTCCCAGCGCGCCATCGACACAGGCGTCTACGGCTCACCATTTTATATCGTAGGCGGTGAACCTTTCTGGGGCCAGGACCGGCTGGATTTGCTGGAACGGGTGCTGGCAAAAGTAACGTAAAGCACGCTCTAGGCAAAATTGTTGGCGAGAAGTGAATCCGCAGCAATATCGGCGACAGCAATTAATTGGAATTCTGCAGCTACCATGTCTGTGAGAGTGGCATCAGCGGTAAATTCCAGAAAAGCAACGGTGCTGGTGATCGTTCCATCATCGTAAAGAGCAAAAATCACATTATCGCCAGTAGAGTGATCGACCGTATTTAGCATTGTCGCTGCCCATCCTTCAATTTCAGACGACGTGTTGCTACCGATGATAATGTCGTTTCCCAAGTTAGTGGCCGACGTAATTTCATAAAATCCATAGGTATTGGCATTGCTGACGAGGATGCCATCGGAAAGCCCCGTTCCTATAGCTTCGTCTGCAGCAGACGCGCTGATGGTGTTCCCTTGATTGCTATAGTCGGTGTTCCAGTTAAAAATGTCGCCGCCAACTCCAGAAGTAAAATCCTTTAGGATATCGTAGGCGACCGAATTCATACCCGCAGCTGCTACGTCAGCTGTGACGGTGGTAAAAGTATCAATTCCACCGCTTCCACTCAGTGTGTCTGCGCCAGCGCCACCGCTGATATTATCGGCGCCACTGCCGCCAACCATGTAGTCGGCCCCTGCTGTACCATCGAGGCTGGTAGAAGTGTTTTGCACCGATACAACTGTGCTGGTTCCTTGAGTAACGGAAACCCCCCAGCCGGAAGCAAGATTGTGGGTGACGGTATCAAAAGCCCCACCGGTCAGCGAACTCGCCGTTAGCACCGTAAGCGAATCGTTGTCGGTGGGGCCGTAGCTGGTGAAATCCAGGTTGAGCGTATCGCCGGAAGAAGACAGATCAAGCGCCCCGCTGACGGTGACCGTGTCATAGGACGCGGCGGTATCCACATCCACTTTCAATGTGCCCGAGGAGAACGTCACCCCGCCGGTAATGGCCAAGGTGCCCACGGTGCTTGTGGTGGCGGCGTCGATGGTGCCGGCGTTGGTGAAGGTCGCCGCTGAAACATCAAGGGTGCCGGTACCCTCGATAGTCCCCCCCGCCTGATTGGTGAGTGTCGTACTGGCCCCCTGCACGAACAGGGTCTTTGTTGCAGCAATGGCCAGCGTGCCGCTGTTGATGTACGCCGCGCCCGCTTTGTCAAAATAGGTATTGCCATTAAATGTCAGTGTACCCGAACTGGTAAGGTTACCACGAATATGTGCTCCGGTATTTGATGCCGCCGTCGTGATTGTGCCTGTATTGGTTAGTGTTCCGTTGGTGATGTTGAGGTACGAAGCCCAGCTTGCATGCGACGCCATATTGATGGTGCCGGAGTTGGTGGTGAAGGTGTCCACCGTCAGGGCTCTGTACGACGTCAAGGCCGTAGCAAAATCGATGGTCCCGGCATTATTCGTCATCGTACCAATGGTGGTGCCCGCCGTATCAACGGTAGCAGCAGAAAAATTCAGAGTGCCGCCAGCAGCATTATTCAAGGTCAAGGATGCATTAGTGGTATCCCCCGTCAGGTTGATGGTGCCCGTGGTGTTGTTAATCGTCCCCGTGATGGCACCCGTGCTGCTTGTCAGCGTGCCCGTATTGGTCAACGTCCCGCTAAGGGTCAGATTGCCTGCATTGAGGTTAATTGCATTTGCATTGGTGTAAGCGTAACCGAGAGTGAGAGTGGATCCTGTATCAACCTGGATAGTGCCAGAGTTATTGAGCGTGCTGCCCGATTGAATATTGAGTGTTGTACTGGCACCCTGCACGAACAGGGTCTTTGACGCAGCTATGCTCAGCGTGCCGCTGTTGATGTATGTCGCGCCCGCTTTGTCAAAATAGGCATCGCCATTGAACGTCAGTATGCCGGAACTGGTCAAATCGCCACGAATATGGGCTCCGGTATTCGACGCTGCGGTTGTGATCGTGCCCGAATTGGTCAATGTCCCGGAAGTGATGTTGAGATATGAAGACCAACTTGCATGCGACGCCATATTGATGGTGCCGGAGTTGGTGGTGAAGGTGTTTACCGTCAGGGCCCTGTATGACGTCAGCGCCGTGGCATAATCGATAATCCCGGCATTATCCGCCATTGTGCCAATGGTGGTGCCCGCCGTATCGGCGTTAGCAGCAGAAAAATTCAGGGTGCCACCGGCAGAATTGTTCAACGTCAGGGATGCATTGTTGGTGTCCCCTGTCAGGTTGATGGTGCCCGTGGTGTTGTTAATCGTCCCCGTGATGACACCCGTGCTGCTTGTCAGCGTGCCTATGTTGGTCAGGGTGCTGCTGCCCAGATTGCCAGTGAAAGTTCCCGATCCAGCCCAATCCGCTGTTATGGTACCGCCCGATATTGTCGATAAATCGGTTGCAAGCCCCCAGGCCGAAACTGCCACCGTTCCCGAATTGGTAATGCTTGTTAAGGCATCGGCAGAAGTTGCGGTAATGTCAAGGGTGGTTCCGGAAGCGACTGTCACAATTTCCGAAAGGGAAAAACCCATTGTTGCCCAATCAAATGAGCCACTGCCAGAGAGGTTGACGGTATCCGTACCGCCACCCGCATTTATCCCGTTGCTGATGCTTGCTCCATACGAAATGTTGAAAACATTATCACCACCGCCTGCCGTAAATGTGGAGCTGGTGATTGATGCCCCGGCGGCAATATTGAAAATATCATTTTGAGAAACGCCGTATATATCTGCTGAAACCGTTGAACCGGCATTGAAAGTGAAGGTGTCGACTCCTGTATTTCCATAGAACTCTGTAAATCCTTGAGTGGTTGTATCGCCACTAAAGGTGTAGGTGTTGGTTTGTCCTGCCGCGCCGCGCAATATTTCGACACCACTAATTGTATCGTTGACGTTGCTATCATGGGTAGCCGTGGCCGAGGTGTTCGTGATGGCGAAGGATATGGCGGCGCCATACTGCCCATATGTTAATTCGTCTGACTCAGACCCACCGACAATGGCAGAACTCGACAACGAAGACGTGATCATTTTAAAAGTGTCGGCGCCTGCCCCACCAATCATAATGTCACCGTCGCCTGATCCCGTGCCACCGCCGTTGATGATGTCATTTCCGCTGCCACCGAAAATAACGTCACCCCCGGTGGTGCCGGTTATGTCGTCAATGCCGCCGAGCCCAAAAATCAACGCACCCATAACCTTGGTGCCGTCAATTGCATGGCTAAGGGTTCCAAAGTTTACGTTCGACGAATTGGTGTCGGCCAACGAGATGGTCTCGGTGCCGGTGTTGTCAGTTCCGGCGCGCAGGTAACCATAATAACCGGCCTGCGACCCGGAAATGTCCAATCGCACGCCGTTGGTGCCGGTTTTTGCACCGGCGGAGGTGGCGTCGGTGAAAGTTTCAACGCCGTCGTTTGCATACAGTTGTTCAACCGACGTCAGGGTAACTTGTCCAGAGATAGAGCTGTTGGACGTTGAGTAATTAATAATGTCCGTACCGCCATGATAGATGCCCCACAAATCGGTCATATCCTTGAAGGCGATCTCGTCGGTGCCGCCTGCTCCATCAAGAACATCAGTGCCGCCAAGGGTCGTCCCCTGGGTCATGATGAACTGAGTGTTGCCGCTGCCGCCGGTTTTGTTGTCGTCACCCGTTGTCAGGGCAGGCGTTTCGTCAAAGGTGCCCGTAACAGTGGTGCCGGAGTCACCGGTATTGG
>Ga0233429_1004991_pt1 | contig 11308 bp, 18 predicted proteins | sample SI_118_April2016_3_FD_179879 | JGI IMG/M metagenome (GOLD analysis project Ga0233429, IMG submission 179879) | Seawater microbial communities from Saanich Inlet, British Columbia, Canada - SI_118_April2016_135_MG | ecosystem: Environmental > Aquatic > Marine > Inlet | place: Canada: British... | reverse complement strand
CTTGCGCCAGAGCTGCGCCAGCTGGCGGCGACCAGGCCGCCGTCAGCTGGCGCGAAGAGCTGCTAGCCTCTGCCGTAGAAGTCGGCCTGGACCACGAAGTCGAGCGAAGGAATCGCGCCGCCCACGGTCGCAGTCGAGCGCACGTAGCGCGGGATTCCTTCCACGGGCAGACCGAAGGTGCCTTCGCCACCGAAGGCGACAGTTGGGAAGCTGCCGAGCACGCGCCAGGTCAGGCCGTCGTTGCTGCCTTCGATATCGATGTCCAGCGTATTGTCAGCTGCGCCGACCACGGTCACGTCGAGCTGGAACATGCCATCGTCGGCCTGTGGGACTCCATGTGCGACGCTGCTTTCGGTGGTCGCAACTGCGATTCCCGTATGAATGGTGACTCCCCGCTTGGGTCGGGCTGTGGGCATGATGCTCTCCCGGGGCGCTCTGCGGCGCCCCTATTGCTCGCGGGACTCGCGGGCCTGTATCTCGTCGCATAGCCAGGCGCGAACCTCGCGCACGGCTGTCGACAAGCTGCGATGGTCACGCTGCTGCGACCAGGCCGACCAGGCCGCAGCTGCGGCGGCCGGAACAACTGAATCCAGCACGAGTGCCAGCCAGTCGGGCAGCTCGTCGAATGGTGTCCACCCGGCCGGCTGTCGGGCCGGCGGCTCGGGGTTCCATTCCAGGGCGCCGATACGCGCCATGGCCCGTTCAAGGTCCAGGCGCAACTTGTCAACGTCTGCCAGCTCGGGCAGCTCGGCCAGCTCGGCCCGAGCTGCGGCCAGCTCGGCCTTGACTCCGTGGAGCTCACTTTGCAGCTCGGCCTTGTTCATGGTGTCCTCGTCGCCGCCCCTGGCAGGCGCAAAAGTGTTTCGACACGCACCAGACGCTCGCGTACGTCTTGCACGTTGTCTGCCAGGCCGTCTAGCTTGGCTTCAATCGTTTGAATCGAGCTGTCGTGTGGCGAATGCGCGCCAGCTGCGACAGCTGGCGACCCAGCCATACCGCCAATGGCTCCGAGAGCTGCGAGAAGAGCTCCGGCCAAAGCACGGACAAGCCACGGCATGGCGCCCCCCTGTGTGTCGCTGGCGTTGCTCACAGTAGCGCCCCCGTGCCAGCTGCGACGGCCGCAGCGGCTCCGGCGACAATCAGAAGGCCCATGGTGTCGGAGCCGTCTGTCATCTGGTCAAGCGTAGCCTGGTCGGTCACGTTCACATCGCATTTTTTGCCGGCCTTGATGCCGGGGACGCCGGTCGGGGTCGCGTACTGCCACACGGCCCACGGCATCCCGGGAATCTCAAGGGGGCGTTTTGTCAGCAAATGCGGAGGCGTGGTTCCGGCCGGCACGGGATAGCGTGGTTGCCACAGAAGCGCCGGCAAAGGCGACCACCCCGGGGCCTTGCTCCCCAGGTTCTTCTGACAGTACCAATAGCCTGTGTAGAGCACGGGGGCCTTACCCGTTGCAGCTGCGACGATGCCCAGCCATTCAACCACCCATGCCCGAAGCACGGCGGCGCTCATGCCAGCTTGCGACGGGTGCGGCGAGGGGTGCTCAAGGTCAAGCACGGCCGGCAACGCCAGGTCAAGGTTCAGCTCTCCAAGCACGTCGAGCAGGTTGCGCGCCTCTGCCTCGGGAGAGTTAGAGTGCGGCCGGGCGTAGTGGTACGCTCCCGTGGCCAGTCCGGCATGATGCGCCCCGGCCAGATTGACCAGGCGACGGGGGTCTTTGTACGTGGCGCCTTCTGTAGCCTTCACCCAAGCAAAGCGCCACTTCCCGCCCTGGCCTTTTGCCAGCTGCGACCAGTTGACGGCCCCTTGATGGTGCGACACGTCCACCCCGAAGACTTGGGAACCCCAATCCATCAGAGCGCCACCTTCGCCAGCGGCGTTTTGCCTACCAGGTCTTTTGCGACGGGGAACAAAAGCACGACCAGGGCGCCAACCATGGCCCCTTCTGCCAGGCCCCCGGCCGGCGGCTGGCCTTGTACCAGGCGCACGGCCGCCAGAGCTGCGGCGCCAGCTGCGGCGCCGGCAATCAGGTCTGGCGCGCTTGTGTTGAGCTTGTCCACGGGCCCCCCGAGCTGTCAGAGCTGTTCAATGCTGGTCAGAGCTGGTCAGGCCAACTCGGCGCCAACCTACGCGGCTTTGACGGCGACCACGGGTCCGCCGGCCTTGTCCGGCCACACCTTGGAGACCAGGCCGGCAATCGCCGGGCTGACAGCCGTGATGGCGGCGCCCATGATGGCACCCTCCATGGCTGCGCCTTTGATGTCCTGCCCTTTGTAGGCTGCATAGCCAGCTTTCACGGCGGCGCCAGCTGCGGCGCCGGAGACCAGCTGCTTGATGTCCGTGTTGAATTTCAGAAGGTCCATCTTCTACCCCTCTCGCCAGGACCGACACACAACGTCAATCGCGCCGTCTGCCGTCCCGATAATCTGCAAATCGTCGGACGCACAAGACAACTGCGCGCCACCCAATGGCACGGACAGGACGACAACGCCCCCCCGTGCATCAAACGGAATACTGCCGGCGAGTCCATGCAACGACTTCGCGCCTTCTACCGCCTCGTGCCGGTACAGCAAAACGTCGCCGGCCGATAGGCTGGAATTGGGCACGGCCACGACTTCGACGCGGTTGTGATGGTTCGGCACGGACCAAACCGCGTGTGTGCCGTTGTTCGTGATGCGCTGGCGCCCGAGCTTGGCGTGGTTGTTCATGCCGTCACCTTGAGAAGTAACAGGCCGACCACAACCACAGCGACCAGGCCGGCGCCGAGCTTGAACCCGGTGGGGATTGCGTCGGAGATGTCGTCGACAATCTTGTCCACGGCCTGGTCCACGTTCTCTTGTTGGTTCTTGCTCGCCTTCAGCTCTTTTTTAAGCCCCTTGCTTGCGACCATCTGGCGCAGCTCGGGCGAGAGCTTGCCCAGCTCGGCCAGTGCATTCTTGACCGTGTATTGCTTGGCGCCCTTTGTCTGCTTGGCGGCCGTGGTCTCGGCACTCTGTCGCTTGTCGGTCCAGCTCTGCGACGCTTTGGGGGGGGCGCCCCCAATCCATGCCGACAGGACAGCAGCGGCGCCCGGTAGCATGATGGTATCAAGCAGTTCGCGCCATGCGAGCACTTCGCCGGCAGACTTCGCCGGGCCTTTGCCGTACTGCGCGACGAGCAGCATACCGGCCTGTAGTGCCGACATAACCGCGAAGGCGTTGCCCTTCTTCGCCGCGTTCTTCGCGTTGGTTGCCTTCGCCTTTTTGGCCTCGGCCTTCGCCTTCTGTTGTGTGCCTACCGTCAGACCGTAGAAGTCGGGCATTGTCTATGCCCCCAGGACCACAGCTGCGACGATGGCGCCAAGTGCAGCCAAGGTGACAGTTTGCAGCTCGGATTCTGCGACGGCCTCCGCTTGCGATGCCGGCCGGCTCTCTTCGACAATCTCGGCGATTGCCTCCTTGTCCGTGATGCCCTTGGCCTCCGCCAGCTTGGCGACCCGAGCAAAAAACTTCTTCCCTTCTTTTGTCGTGATGGTGATGGAGCTGGCGTATTTTTCCATTGCGGCAGCTGCGTTCACGTTCTCTTCGACCGTTGGCACGTAGCCTTGTCCCTTGGCGATGGCGACAGTGATTGGCCAGGTACCGCGAACACGTAGCGACGCTTCAACCTTGTTTCGACCAGGCGCCGGCCATTTGCCTTTGCCTGCCAGAGCTGCCGCAGCTGGCTTTAGCAGCAGCGTCCCGCCGCTGTTGTCCTCCATGGGCTTCTGCGCGCCAGACTTGAATGCGGCCAGCCAGGCGGCGACGGTCTGCGGCGTGGCGCCTTGTGCGCCGCCAAGCGCGGCCAGGTCAGGAATGCCGGACTTCTTGAGCTTGGCGGCCAGAGTGCCGGCCCATTGCTTCTCGCGGCCCTTGTTTCCAAAGGCCTTGTAAAGCAGTGTCCGGCACGCGGCGTCTGTGATGCCCCACGGGTCCGGCTTGTGCTTGCCTACCAGGTCGCACAAGTATGCGGCTGTCCGGCCGCCACACGTCCCCGTGTTGTCATTCCAGGCGCACACGGACCAATCCTTGCCCATGTGCTTGAGCAAGGTTCCGAAGCTCAGGTCCGACCACATCCCCTTCGCCGCAGCTGGCGAGACCATGCCGACCAGCTGCTTGACCATCTTCGCCCGGGCCTTGATGTCCGACACGGCCCCAAAGGCGGCGCCGATGCCGGCGCCGATGCCGGCGCCCCACGGCCCGAAGAGCGAGCCAATGGCCAGGCCGGCCGATGCCCCTTTCGCCGTGTTACCGCCAGCTTCACCGGCAATCGCGTTGATGTTTTGTCCTGTCGGGGGCATGTCGAGACCTCACAGGCCGAAGAGGGGGGCGCCGCCCCGGCCGCCGCAGCTGCGACGGTCGGGCAGCTTTGCTCTACTCGGAGACGATGGTCGCCGGCAGGCTCCCCAGCAGGGTTACGGGCAGCTCGGACGCCTGACCAGGCTTGACACCGGGGCGGCGAACCGCAGAGCGCACCGAGTCGGGGTCCATCATCTCGGCGCCGGGAATCTGCCGCGCCAGGCCGGCGCCGATGTTGTCAGCGTAAAGCGTGGTCACGCAGAATCGGGCCGTGCTGTTTGGGGTCGTGATGCGAGCAGAGTAGGCAATCCGCAGATTGCGTCCCGTGGGCAACTCTGACTGCCGGAACCCGGGGCGCGGCTCAATGATTGGAAGCACGCGGGTGTTGGCGCGGAGAGCTGCGATTCCCGAGCTTGGCGACCCGGCGCCGGCACCGTACAGGAACGCCAAAACATCTTCGCCGGTCTCGCCGGTCCAGTTGGCGACCTCGTTGCCGTCCAGATTGGCCGAAATCAGCTCTTCTTCGCTGATTGGATTGGTGGCCACGTCGATTCCGTACTCAAACACGGACAGGACGGGGCGCCCCTCCATGTCCAGGGTGACGTTGTTTCCGGTCTCGCCGGACAGGTCGCGCACCTTGAATTGGCTCGGAACCTTGAAGGTGCCGGGCTTCACGTATTCGCCGATGGCGTAGGCCGTGATCACGCCATTGGAAGTGCCGGCGCTCACGTAACCCGAAGCATCCACGGTCGTGCTCGGTTTGAGCGTGATTTTGCCAATCTGCGACAGTCGCGGCACGAAGTCGCCAGGCTTGGCGGCGAGGGGTTGCTCAAGGGGGACGATGAAAAGCCACTCTTCCAGCTCGTTGGTAGCAGCTGCGTCCACTTCATGGTGCAAGGGGTCCGTGTCATCGGCGCCGACGCTCAGGGCATCGTAGCCAAAGGCCAGCTGGTCACGGCATCGCTGCGCCCACAAGTCGAGCGCCGCCAGGCTCACGTTGTCAATCATGGGCCGGCTGCCATCGCGCCACAGGATTTCCAGCTTCCAATTCTGCCCGAAGCTCTCGGCCAGCATCTGCGTGTCAGCGGTCGAGCCGGCGCAGTACAGGTTCAGCTTGATGGCGAGGAACCGTACCGAGAAGCTCGGGTCCAGGTTGCCGTTGATGTTGAGCGAAACGGGGCTCGACCAGTTGGCAATGCTGCCCTGGTCAATCATGACGTTGGAAGTGCGGCGCATAGTCTACTCCGAAGGGTTGTTGGCGCCGCCTCGGCGCACGTGCGTGGGGATTCTGACAGGCTCCCCCGGTCCGTGCAGTACGACTTCCGATACTCCCGCAGCTTTTAACAGTGACAGCCAGGTAGATAGACGGGTGCCGCCGTCCGACAGTGCCCTTGCTACTGTCGAACGGGCGGCCGAATCTTCCAAATCATCCCACGTCATGCCGGCCCGCTGGCGCAGCTCGTCTAATGCCTGGCCAGGCGTCACTTGCCGGGCCCCCCGATGCGATGGACCCCGAGCTGGTGATGCCAGACCACACGGACCCCGAGCTGGCCGGGCGCCGCAATGTGTTCGCGCAACTCGGCCAGCGATTCATCCAGCTCTTCTAAGCGGTCAAGGTCGCGCTTGCTGGTTGTGTGGCAAATCATCAGCTCACCAACCAGGGCCCACACATCGTAGAGCAGAAGCGCCGGGCGCTGTGTCCCGAGCAGAAGTGAGACCCCCCGATGGCGTCCCCGGCGCACAATGTCAACCACGGCCTTGCTTTGATGGTCGGCCCGCTGGCCAATGGTTGTGTCTGCCTCGTCGAGCACTAGCAGAGCTGTCCCGGGGGGGAGCTCTTCGACCATCACAGGCGACCAGGTATCAGCGTAGAAGGCTACATGGTCGGGCCCCGGGGGGTCCGTGGCTACGGGGTCCACAGCATGGATTCGGCCGGGGCGCTCTTCTCTGTCGAGTGCCTGCCAGGCTTCCATGATTCGGAGCATTGACCAGCTCTTGCCGGACCCCCGGCGGCCCACAACCAGGCGTACCCACGGGTGGCCGGCTGCATCAGCTGCGTTTTGTTTCGCCATCATTCCCCCCGTGGCGCTGTCCGCGCCCATTGGCCCACGGCCAGGTCAGAGCAAAAGTCTGCGTCGAGCTGTGACAAGTGAAGCTCGACAGCTCGCAGAAGCGACGGCTCTGTGATTGCGACCACCCCCCCGAGCGGGCGGCCGTCGGGACCGACCAGGCGCCAGAGCTGCGATGTGGCGCCCCCCTTTGCAGCTGTCCGCAGAAGGTAAAGACAATGATTGCGGGCAGCCTGGTCAGGCGTCAAGGTCGTGCGTTCATGCCGGCGCCGGGCCCGGCGTTCTTTTCTGTTTGCCATCTACACGGACCCCCACGTGTCGCGCTGGCGTTTGTCCATGTCGCGTTCTCGCGTGGGATAGTCCCCCGGGGTCCGGCTGCGCCGGCGTGGCATCGGGGGGGCCTTCGCTGGCGAGCTGGCCCCGTTGCTCGGCGGCGCCGGCTCCGGCGCAGCTGCGGTGGGCTGCGCCGGGGCCGGCGTCACGACCGGCGCCTGGACCGATGCGTGGTCGGGCGGCGCCTTGTTTCCTGTCAGTTGCTCTCGGAACCACGGCCCCAGCTCGGGATGAGCTTTGATGCGCGGCCCGAGCACCATCACCGTCACCACGATTTTTACCAGCCAACCGGGAATGTTGAGCACGGGGCCCCAGGCCCTTTGAAGCATAGCGTATTCAGACGGCGACAGCTCGGGCGGAAGGAACAAGGCGCAACACATCGCAATCAGGTCTGCCACACCAATTCCGGCCGCTTCCAATCTGGCCACCGTTGCAGCTGTACCGCCCCCGGCCGCCTCTGCCTCTGTGAACACCTTTGCAGCTTGCCGGGCCCGAGCTTCTACGCTCTCGGGTGTCGGGGTCGCAGCTGCGGCGGCGACGCCGGGCGGAACCTCGCCCGCAACGGTCGCCGCCGGAGCTGCCGGAGCTGCCGGCGTCCCGGCGGCTCCCGTCTTGTCGACCTTCGCCGGGGCCTGGCCAGCTGCGACCTTCGCCGCATGTGGCTTGTCGCCGCACCATCGGCGATGCCCCCCGAGACCACGGCCCGTGGCGAAGGTTTTGCCGCACCACGAACAATCGAACCCGGGCGCCGCCCCTACTGCGGCGCCCGGGTTCTCGGGGTCGGCGCCGGGAGGCGTGCCACCTTCCCCCGCGCCAGCTGGCGTAACTGTCGAGCTGCTAGAAGGGGATGTCGCCTTCTGTGTCGGTGTCGGTGTCGTTGTCGTTGTCATTGGTTGGCGCCTCGGCACGAACCACAGTGAAGTGATACAGGGTGTCGTCCATCGTGGAGCCTTCGCGCCTCACGTCCAGAACCACCCGGCGAGTGCCGGCCGGGATTGCCTCAGCCATCCGGTGGAGCGTGGTGGTGGACATTCGCCACAAGCCATCGTGCCACTCTTCGCCGCGTTTGACCGCGCAAGCCAGCTCAAAGCTCTGCTTGCCGCCGCCAAGCTCAGTGGCGCACACAGGGCAGCCCCCAATCGAACACGGCTTGCGCGCCTTGAGCCTGCACCAATCGTGCCTGCGTGGATTGTTCGCCTCGCCTGCGTCGAAGAGCACCTTCATGCCTTCGCCAGCTGCGAGCTTCACCCGGTCAAATGCTTCCCTCTGTGGGTTCGCCTTCGCTGTGTCGTGGATTCCCATTCTGTTGTGTCTCCCGGTCTCTCTAACTGTTTGCAGGGCGCCACCGTGGCCCCCCCCCGCGTAGGGTCTGTCAGTGTCTCACAGCCCCTTGCCAGTGTCTAGCTCAAGGCTCCCACTTTCTTCGCCCCTATTCTGTACTGCCTTACACCTTTGTAGTGCGCCGGGCCACTGACTTTTGCCGACCACTGACCAGGCTGGCCGCCCACGTCTGCCGGCGGCGCAGCTGCGGCTGGCAAGTGTGCGCTGTCCGTGTCCGTGTAGATGATGTCGGAGCGTTGCAGCTCGGGCCGGACCTTGCACCGAACCATGGCTGTGACGTAGCTGCCGGCCTGTGGACAAGTGAACGGCCAGCGGCTCGGGATTGTCGGAATTGCCATCAGCGGCGAATCGAACCCAAGCGGGATTGCGCCATCTGGCGGCGCCCCCCCCTTGTCATCCCAGAGCACCCAGCGCAAAGGCTTCTGGCAGAGCTTGCCGGCCAGAGCGCAGCTTAGAGACCGCAGAAGTGCCCGCTCCGTGGGGCGCGTGCTCTCTTCGCGCCGAGCTGCCCAGTGTTCGACGCCTGGTATCAGGTCTCGGGACCATCGGCCGCACAAGACCTTGTGAACGGTCACAATCCGCACCCCGTCTTGCTCGACTTCTGGCCGTGTCCATGTACCGCGCCATCGGCCGGACTCCGGCCAAGTCAGGCCCCCTGTCTCTTCGCGCACGGGCAGCGGGCCCGGGAATCCCGAAACCTCCACCGTGCAATCGAACCAGGCCGGCTGGTTGGGCAAGGGGTGTCCACAAGCCCTGTCGTACAACTTCCAGTCGGGAATCGGTTGCATGAGTGCCCAGGCGTAGGCCCCCCGCAAGTCCCATTCTGTCGCCTCGCCGGACCACCCGGGCTGGTAGCATTGAATCCGGCCGCCGTGGTAGCTGTCGCGCACCCAGGCCCACGGCTCACCCTGGCAGAGCACGGCCGCAGCTCGGCGCCACTTGCGCGGGACAATGCCACAGGCCGTGGCGCCAAGTGACAGGCGAGGCTTGACCCCGGCCGCCTCGATTACCAGCTCTCGCCAATGCCTCTCGCAGTCCCCGTTGAATGCTGCAACCAGCTCGGCGCTTTCAAGGTCGCGACCAGGCGCCGGGGGGGCCTTGATTCCCAGCTCTGCGGCGACCAGGCGTTGTGACGATGCCGAAAGCATCATACGCGACGACATGATAGACGCCGGGCCCATGACCAGGCCGCCAATGTCCGGCGCCAGCTGGTCGCCACGGCTGATAAACACAGACGGGCGATGCCCATGGGCAACGGCTTGTTCAACGCAACGACGTATCAGCTCGGGCTCTCGCACGGACACGTCCAGGCGCTCTTCTGCCGCCAGGCCGACCAGGGCGCCCGGCGAGAAGGCGTGCAAAACCTCGCCCGTGTCGGGCAGATACACGGCCACATCGCCGGCCGCCGTGGCCGTGGCGTGTGCGTGGCGCCTTGCGCTGGTCAATCCCCGCTCCCCACGAAGATAGGAACCACGACGGGGAAGCCTACTGCGCCATCTGGCGCCGGAGATTCATCTACCAGGGCGGCGCAATTTTCTTCTGCCTCTTCGCGGGAGACCGCGTGCGGTATCTGCCCGGCCACCTTGACTTCGCCCGTGTCGGGGTCCACGTAGACCACAAACCCGGCCCACTTGTCGGCCTGGTCGTGCTCTACCACAGGAAAGCGCCCCCCCTGGATTGTCTCGCCTGGTCGTGGAATCCAGTCTGCAATGGCTTGCAAGCGTTCCAGCGCCGCCAGGTCAAAGCTCTGCGGGCGTTCGCGGTACGGGGAAGCCTTGCGCGGCGGCGCCCCCCTATCCTTGAGCACGGCCGGGGCCTTCTTCTTCGCCGGGGCCTTCTTCGCCGGGGTCGGCGGCGCCTTCTTCTTCTCGCCAGCTGCGACCACCCGGCGGCCGGCCTTCGCCGCCCGAGCTGCGCCAGCTCGGGCGGCAGCTGCGCCAGCTTCCCGAGCTGCGCCCCGGGCAGCTGCGCCAGCTTTCCGCAGCTCTTCGCGTACGCTGGCACCATCGGCCACGGCCCGGCCCGCTTCTGCCACGGCCCGGCCGGCGGCCCGTGCCATCTTGTCGGCCTGGTCCCGAGCTGCGCCCCGAAGCTCTGACCGTAGCGCCCGGGCTTCTGATTGTGCCGCTTGCGCCGCCGCCTTTGCTCTGTTTGCTGCGTCCCTTGCTCTACTTAGCAATCCCATGATTTAGCCTCCCCGAACAAATAGGCTCGGAACGTCAGTTGATGTCGGCGCAAGGCGCGGCGCGCAACCGTCCGCACAAACGCCCCTTCCGTTGCAGCACCTACAGGCGCGCTCAACCAGCGGATGGCCCATACCGCCCGGCCGATGCTTGCGCGGCCGCAACTTCCATCCGCCGCCAGCTCGGCGCCACTCCATATCATGGCCGGACCCCCGGCAATCGTCGCAGATGGTCAACAATGGTGGACAGGTAGGGCACTTCATCGGCGACCCTCCACGGCGTCAAGAATGGAATCAAGCACCATCGGCGACGGGCGCCGGCCGCCGTGGTCAAGCAAGGGGGCGCCGGCCGGACGCCGCCGGCCGGAGTGCCCGAGCTGCGCCGCCCGGGCTTCTGTCACGTTGCCGTAAGTCAAGGTCCAGGGTTCGCCGGCAGGGTTCGCCGGCCGCTTGCCGTCGAGCTGGTACAGCTCAAAGCAGCTCGGGCAGAGCGCCCCCCGCAGGAATGGCACGTGTTCGACGGCCGGCACCTCGTATCCCAAGCATCGGCAGACGGTACAGCGGGCCTTCATGACCAGGCCCCCCGCGCAGATGTCGCAGCTGGCGCCCTGGTCAGCGCCGCCGCAGCTCGGGCAGACGGTCGCAGCTGTCGCCGGCATGAAGGCGCCGGGGCCCGTGCAAAAGCAGCTCTCAGGGGCGGCGCCGCAGGCGGCGCACGGCCGGCCGCAGTCACAAGCGGACACCTTGCAGATGCAAGGAACGGCAGAGCCGCCGCACACGTCACATTGGGGGGTCGCGCACGTGCAACCGTTGCTCTTCTCAACCATGTTTGCCTCCCGGCCGGGGGTGAAAGTAGGAACCCGACCAGCGTGAACCATGGCACGGGTCAAAGTCACTGGCAAGTAATTGCCAGGCCGACAGTGCGTTAGACTCCGAACAATGGCGCAATCAGGCGTCTAACTAACAGCTCTGCCAGTGACGCCCGGCGGCCCGGGGCCCTCAGACCCCTGGGGTCCAGTGACCCCACCTTACTGACAGTGAAAGGCCCGAAAACGTAGCAATTCCAG
>Ga0233429_1004980_pt1 | contig 11322 bp, 7 predicted proteins | sample SI_118_April2016_3_FD_179879 | JGI IMG/M metagenome (GOLD analysis project Ga0233429, IMG submission 179879) | Seawater microbial communities from Saanich Inlet, British Columbia, Canada - SI_118_April2016_135_MG | ecosystem: Environmental > Aquatic > Marine > Inlet | place: Canada: British... | reverse complement strand
ACGCGATAATACCCGAGCTGTATCAGGCACAGTTTCACCGCGCCCGAGTTGCGAATCCCGACCGGACAACATCAAAGCAGTACCGCCCAGCTGGCGAATGGCAATTTCGAAGGAAACGCGCGTGCGGGTCGATGGTTTTTCAAAAATCATCGCCAACACATGACCGTCCAGGGGGCGACCTGCATCAACAGTACCCTTTGGTTGGCCGAGGCGAGCAGCTTTCAGTTCCGCCGAGCGTGACAGAATGGCGCGCAAGCCGTCCTGGCTTACAGCGTCAATATCAAGAAAATGTTTGGGATTTGCCATATCCATGCTCCCTCGTCAGCCCGCTTTTTCCAGCTTTTCACAAGCGCGGTCCAAAGCGGCCATGGCTTCGTCAATTTGCGACTCATCAATAATCAACGGTGGGATCAACCGCACAATATTGTCAGCAGCGCCGACCGTCAGCAAACCTTCGTCACGCAAGGCGTCAACAAGATCGCCGTTTGTCACTTTGCACTTCAGGCCAATTAGCAGACCCTGACCCCGGACACTTTCAATGATCTCCGGATGAGCATCTATGACACCCGAAATCCGTTGCATCATATGACCGGAAATACCTTTGACATGGTCCATGAAGCCATCTTCCAGCATCACGTCCAGCACGGCGTTGGCCGCAGCAACTGCAAGCGGATTGCCGCCATAGGTCGAACCATGCGTCCCAGGCGTCATGCCTACTGCAGCGCTTTCTGTGGCAAGGATAGCGCCGATCGGCATACCGTTTCCCAGCGCCTTGGCAAGGCCCATGATGTCAGGCGTCACACCTTCCCATTCATAGGCAAACAAAGTGCCGGTCCGACCCATACCAGTCTGGACCTCGTCCATCATCATCAAGATTTCATTGTCGTCACATAATTTACGCAAAGCCTTCAGATAGGTGGTGTCCATGACATTGACACCACCTTCACCCTGGACAGCTTCAACAAAAATTGCTGCCGTCTCAGGACCAATGGCCGCTTCCATCGCTGCAAGATCACCGGCGGGTACATGGTCAAAACCTTCAACAACAGGGCCGAATCCATCCAGATGCTCTGGCTTGCCGCCAGCGGCCAATGTCGCAAGCGTCCGGCCATGAAAGGCACCGTCAATTGTGATGATCCGATAGCGTTCGGGGTGACCCGTAGCAGACTGATACTTCCGCGCCATCTTGATGCAACCTTCCGAAGCCTCTGCCCCTGAATTGCAAAAGAACACCTGATCCGCGAAGGAGTTTTCCACCAGTCGTTCGGCAAGACGTTCCTGACCCGGTATCCGGAACAGGTTTGACGTGTGCCAGACTTTGCCGGCTTGTTCTGTCAACGCTTCAACAAGATGTGGGTGGCAATGGCCCAGCGACGCTGTGGCAATTCCGGTACAAAAATCCAGGTAGCGATTGCCCTGATCATCAAACAGGTAAGCGCCTTCGCCTTTTTCAAATGATATTTCTACCCGACCATATGTCGGCATTACTTTCGAATTCACGGGTCTTCTCCGATTACTTTCAGGGTTACCCTGCAACGCTTGAAATTTGGGAATATCGCGTTCCCGCCGCACTGCAACGTCAGTTCCTGATTAACCTAAGGGGAAAGCCGCGCAGTATGGTTTTCTGCGGGGCCAGTGTCAACGCTGGCGCTATTCGACAGTTTCCTGCAGAAATATGCTGAGGCCAGCTTCAGGCTTTGATTTTGTACCCTCGTCGGAACAATTCAAAAGCAATCCAGCCAAGTGCTGCATTCATGCCCAGCATAACAACAACACCAAGAACCGGTGAGTCATCAGCTGCACCTATGAAACCATAACGAAAGCCATCAATCATATAGAAAAATGGATCAAAGCTGCTGATCGTGCGCCAAATTCCAGGCAATTTTTCAACCGAGTAAAAAGTCCCTGATAAAAATGCCAGCGGCGTAATCACAAAATTGGTTATCACGGCCATATGATCAAATTTGTCAGCCCATACGCCTGCAATCAAACCCATCAAAGACAACATCAATGAGCCAGACACAGCAAAGAACAGAACGGCCCAGAAATGGACAATTTCCAGCGGTACAAAAAATGACATGGCCAATGTGACAGAAATACCGACGACCAGGCCACGGGTCATACCGCCAAGCGCAAAAGCCGTCACCAGTTCAAGAGATGTCAATGGTGGCATCAGGACGTCAACGATCACGGCCTGTATTTTTGCGACCATGATTGTGGAGGACGTATTGGCAAACGAGTTTTGAACAATGGCCATCATTATCAAACCCGGAGCCAGAAACTGTACAAAGGGAATATCACCAACCGTACGAACGGCCCCGCCCAACGCAAGTGTAAAGATCGCCAGAAACAACAGCATGGTAACCATGGGCGCAAACACAGTTTGTCCCCAGACTTTGAGGAAGCGTCTGACTTCCTTGGAATAAAGCGTCCAGAATCCAATCCAGTTCACCGCACCAATGTGGCGAACAGACAAGGGATGGGGCTGTATTCTCGACTCAGACATCAATATATCGCTTGTTATGCGGGGTGCATTCCTGCACGAGGCGGTCTGTTTAAACTACTTTGTATCGAAATCAAAGCCCTCCGCCATCGCCACCATCGTCGTTGGCGTCCCGATGCTCTTTATCTACTGCCAGCGGTTTTGCATCCGACTTTTGGGGTTTTGCCAAAACTTCCGCAATTTTTTGTTTATCTGCGGCTTCGATCTTCATCGACGGTGCGCCACCGTTTTTGTCTTCACCAAAATAAATGGTTTGATGTGGATACGGAATTTCAATGCCACGTTCGTCAAAGCGCCGCTTCACCAGATCGTTGAATATTCGTTTGATCCGCCACTGGCTGCCTGGTCTGGTTTTCAGCCGCGCCCGGACTATCACTGCCGAATCGGCCAGGGTGTCAACACCGTCAATTGTGATCGGCTCAAGAACATCGACGCCATAGGCTGGATCAGCTTGCAATTCAGCGCCGATATCGCGAAGGGCGTCATAAACTTCGTCAATATTTTCGCGATAGGCAACACCAACTTCTGCCACATGATAGGCGAAGTCCTTGGTCATATTGGTTACAGTATCAACAGAGCTGAAGGGTACTGTGTGCACTGTACCGCGCGAGTCTCTCAGGCGAATTGTACGGATCGTCATGGTTTCAACGGTACCGGACAATCCACCAACAGTCACAAAATCACCCAAAGCAATAGAATCTTCAATCAGGATAAAAGCACCCGTGATGATGTCCTTGACCAGGGTCTGGGCACCAAAACCAATTGCAAGACCGATTACGCCAGCACCAGCTAGCAAGGGCCCGATATTTACACCCAGCTCACTCAGCGTCGTCAAAACCGCCATTGTTAAAATGACAACCAATAAGGCGTTGCGCGCCAATGGCAACAAGGTTCGCACACGCGCACTGCGTTCAACCTGATGCCCCTCATCATCAGTTTTATCAAGATATACTGTAATAAGAGTACTGATCCCCTCCCACACGGCGAGGGCAAGACCCAATATGAGTACTATGTTCAGAGCGCGAGAGACGATCATGCGTCCGAGATCACTGACAAGCCAGGCGCCAACATCAAACTGCCAGGCGCTTAACACCATTAAGGCCGCAGCAAACCAGATAAGAACGGATACGATTTTCTGGGCCGCTGGAAGGTATTTATTGGCTCGAACTTCCAGCACCGGATATCGCCGACGGATTTCGTCAGAGACGCTGAAGAGGCGTTGCAATCCACCAGATGCCAACATCCGGGCGCCAGACGCAAGGACAAGCACAACAATTGTACCGGCTGTTCCGGTCGCAACAAAGGCAAAGCCCCCTTCTATTTCCAATGCCCAGATTACAAAGGCAGTCAGTACATAAAGCCCTGCAAAAAAATGCCAGACATCGGCAACCCGTTTGCGAATTCTGTCCAGCGTTGAAATTTTTCCTGTTACTTCGCCTGCCTGCGTAGCCAATGAAGAAGCGACTGTATCTTTCAATTGCAAGATCAGAACGAGAAGCAAAACCGTCTCTGTCAAACCGACAAGTTTGATGACAACAGAATAGGCATCTGAGGGTAGCCCAACGGCAAGTGCAATCTGAGCGGCAAAAAAACCGTAGACGGGAATTTTGATCAGGCGCTTCAGCCAGACATAAATATAGGCGGCAGTTTCATCTGCCAGCGAGACAAGTCGAAGAGACGTGTTGAAGGGCGTAACCATGGCACCTGCAAATGCCGTCAAAACACGTACCGCAACAATCGCATGAACGATAGAAAGGACGATGCCATAAACAATATGCTGAGGGCCACTGAAAGTCAGGGCCGTGTAGGCCGTCACCATCAAGGCCACCGAAGGTACGATTTCAAGAAATGTTCGTGCCAGCAACAGCGTTGCACGTACGTACCAAACTGCGTCTCCGCGACTTTCAAGAAATATTCGTGGTCGCCTTAATATGCGGCGAACAATCCAGGCGACGACAAAACCAGATCCGACAACCAATACGACATGTAGCAGAACGCTCAACCAAAGATCACGACGGTCAGCATTTGTTGCCTGCCTTGTCGCCCACTTGAAAATATCAGCGGGATTGCCAGCTTGCTGTGTGATGACAGCGATACTGTCTCCTGCGGTGGCCAAATAGTCTGCAATATTTTCAAGAACGCCGCTGAGAACATCAGGCGCATCTGCGCTGTTTTCTCCCCGAGACTTGCTGATCGCCTGGCGGAGGGACTTCAGATCTCCGATCAGGCGATCCCGGTCTTCAACGTTTTCAAGGCGTTCAATCAAACCTTCGATTGCTGCTTCTGACGGCAAATCACCACTTTGTTCTGCTTTGACGTCAGAAATGCCCAGAATCAGAAAAAGGCCGAAAGCGACAAAAATGCTGATTAATTTTGGAGTTTTACTGTTTATTTTCATCATCTTACCAATTTCGCGCCCTGTTACGGCTGGTTGTCCAGTCAAACTGATCATATTGCGAGAATTCCAAATTCGCCATCGACTCATTGGACCTTCACACGATATTCTAAAAGGTCCGAGGCGTTAATTTAAAGGCAACTGGTCCGATATGTTGATCTGAATGCCAACAAAATCAAGGAGCAACAGAGGCACAATGTCAGCAGAGTCAGGTTCGGTCACTATTTTGCATAATCCACGCTGCAGCAAGTCTCGTCAGACACTCGCCTTGCTTGAAGAACGGGGTATCTCGCCGACTGTAGTGGAGTATCTGAAAGAGCCTCCAAAAGTTGCAGATATTGGGGAGATTCTTGACTTGCTGGAAATGGAGCCGAGAGAATTAATGCGGCGTAAGGAAGCGCCTTACGTTGAAAACAACCTCGATGATCAGTCCCTCGACAGAAACAGCCTGATCGAGGCGATGCACAATAACCCTGTCCTGATTGAACGGCCAATTGTTCTGGCAAATGGTAAGGCAGCGGTAGGGCGTCCACCGGGAGATGTTCTGAAGATTTTGTAGTTTAGGTAAAAAAGCAGGTATTTGAGGTTTTATGTCTTCTGGTCTTTAACCTTCGTTAACCAAGTTCGCGTTCAATCAGTTGCGATGAAACATGTAGTTCTTCTGGTAACAAGTTGAGTTTTCTATGTTTTCTCTTTATTAACTTTTTGGGATCGATACGTATTAATGGCCGACAAGATGGCAAAAGACTGGCTGAAAGATATCAGAAAGCCGCTCACGCCGATGTATCGCGAAATCGCTGTGATTTCGCTGTTCATCAATGCGCTTGCGCTTGCTGTGCCGGTATTTGTCTTGCAGATTTACGATCGGGTCATCAATTCAGGTAATATCAGCACCCTTCAAGGCCTCTTGATCGGCGTTGGCTTTGTTTTCGCTTTTGACTACATCCTGCGCCAGTCCCGCTCCCGCCTTATGCAGCGCGCGGCGCTGAATATTGATGTGACCCTTGGCCGGGACCTGTTCAACAAGATCATGGCCTTGCCACTGTCTATTCTTGAGGCCCGGACCTCTGCTTATTGGCATGCCCTTTTCAAGGATGGTGATACGGTCCGCAATACCTTGTCGGGTCCCAGCGCATTATTGATCGTTGACCTGCCATTTGCGGTGATGTTTATCGCCGTCATTTATCTAATCGCATCGCCCATTATCTGGGTGTTATTGCTTATCCTGCCAACATTTGTATTGCTGGCGTGGCGGTCGGCATCGTCTGTCAGCGCGGCCGCCGGCGAAGAACGCAAGGCCGGGTTCAGTCGCGATACGTTGCTTTCAGAAATTGTTGCTGGTCGTAACACAGTGAAAGCGCTGTCGCTGGAAGAGGACCTGAAGCCCCTTTGGGAAGATCGCCAGGCAGACAGCATCAAACGCTCAATCATGCGCGGCAACAGGTCGGACAAATATTCAAATCTGGGCGCAGGGCTGGCAGCAGCTGCTACTGTCGCCATGACCTCTGCCGGTGCATTTGCCATTATGGCAGGCGATATGTCCGTTGGTTCGCTGATTGCCGCCAACATGCTGAGTAACAAGGTTATTGGACCCTTTAACCAATTGGTCGGGTCCTGGCGTGCCTATGCCGGGTTCAAACAGGCCGTTGAACGCCTGACAGACGCCTTCGCCATGCCGCAGGAGCGCACAGAGATAAGCATTGCTCACGAGCGCCCTCGTGGTCGCATCAATCTTGAACACGTGCATTTCAAGTATGCGGAGGACAGTCCATCCATCATTAATGGCGTCCGCCTGCAAGTTGACCCGGGTGGTGTTATCGCTGTTGTCGGCACAAACGGTTCCGGGAAAACGACACTGATCAAGATGCTTCAGGGTCTTTACCGACCGACGCAAGGACGTGTCTTGCTGGATGGTGCTGATATCAACCAGTTTACGCGTCAGGAAATGGCGCAATGGATTGGCTATGTCCCCCAGGAGACATTTTTGTTTACGGGTACAGTCCGCGACAACCTCGTCAAGGGCCGCCCCGAAGCGACTGATGATGAACTGGTAGAAGCCGCAAAAAAGTCCGGCCTGCATGATCTTGTTATTGATTTCCCGGACGGATATGCCACAGATATTGGCGAAGCTGGTGCCAGGCTGTCTGGTGGAATGCGCCAGAGATTATCAATTGCACGTGCCCTGCTGGGTGATCCACCAGTGCTGTTACTGGATGAGCCTTCATCAAACCTGGATCGTGAAGGCGAAATGGAGTTGATGGAAACGCTGAACGGCTTGGCAGAAAATCACACGATTATGGTTATCAGTCATGCCCCTGGCGTACTCTCACAGTGTCGGCAGGTCCTGGTCATGCAAAAGGGTCGTATTGTCCGCAGCGGCCGTCCATTGGATGTTCTGCCGCACCTTTTGGGTACCAACAGCGCACCACCAATCTATCAACGCCAAGCGTAAGCTTTGGTCTACAGTACTTGCAATTTTTCGTGACAAGTCACATTTGGTTAACGGATAATGTCTAGTTTTGGTATTATTCAAGTGATTTACCGCAGAAAGCAGCTTTTGAAGCCATGACCGACATTCCAGCCGGTTCACAAAACCCACTCGACGACCTGGTTCGGGAAAACCCGATCAAGGTCAGTCACAAACTCGTCTGGGCTGTGATGATCTTGCTGGCCTCCTCCGTTGCCTGGTCCTATTTTATTACATTGCCGGAGTATGCAGTCGCAATTGGGTCAATCGTCCCGCAAAGCCAGATCAAGATTGTGCAGCACCTGGAAGGTGGCATCGTTCAGGAGATATTTGTTGTTGACGGTGATTCCGTACGCAAAGGCGACCCCTTAATTCAACTTAAACTGGGAAGTTCCGGCTTGAACCGGGAAGACCTCCAGGTTCGCCTCGACGGTTTCATATTAACCCGCGCTCGTTTGACAGCTGAATCCAAAGGACGTGACATGATCATGCCCAAGGAAGAATCAGAACGTCACCCTGAACTGGCATCTTCAGAACTGAACCAGCTTGATTCCAGACGTAGCGAGCTTGACAGTACCATGACCGTGCAAAAGCGCCAGGTTGAGCAAGCAAAACTTGCCATCAAGGCGCTTACAACACAGAAATCAACATTGGAAAAAGACCTGGGGGTCTCAAAGAAAAAACTGGCTACATCTGCCAGTTTGCTTGCGATCCGCCTGGTGACCAAGACGTCCCATCAGGAACTGGAAAGCGCTGTGATCCAATTGCAGGGCCAGGTGGATTCCATCGGCGTGGAAATTCCCAAAGCTCGCTCTGCCCTGCAGGAATCAAAGGATCGAGTTACCGAATTAACACTCAAATTCCGGCGTGAAGCAGCCGGTCAAATGAGTGAATTGCAGCAAAAAATTGCCAATGTCCGGCAATTGATTTCGCAAGCCAGTGAACAACGTTTGCGGACAGAAATTGTCAGCCCGATTGATGGCGTCATCAAAAATCTGGCTTTCAATACTGTTGGTGGTGTGGTCAAAGCCGGTGAGCCGATTATGCAAGTCGTGCCAACCGAAGCGACACTGGTAATCGAAGTTCACCTGGCGCCCGAAGACAGGGGCTATGTCAAGGTCGGTCAGAAGGCATTGGTAAAAGTAACAAGTTACGACTTCATCAGATACGGTGGACTTGACGGCCATGTAACTCAAATTTCGCCAGACAGTGATCTTGATGAACAGGGCTCCCCCTATTTCCTCGTCAAAGTGGCGACCGACAGATCCTATCTGGGCACCAAAGAAGGTGACCTTCCGATTACTCCCGGCATGCAGGCGAGCGTTGACATCAAGACCGGCGACAAATCCGTCATGGAATATTTGATCCGCCCGGTATTAAAGATCCGCTACGAAGCCTTCCACGAACGCTGATTTGCCAATCTGCCGATACTAGTAATATCGTGCACTTGGTTGCAATTGCCTTCAACTCATTCAGTGCTAAATTGAACACTCCTTTGACCCAAGTCCGGGAGTATTCAAACTGTGTCCATTTTACCAGACCATGAAATCCGTCGTCTCGCGGTAGAGCAAGAGATGATTGCGCCGTTCAGCGAAACCCTGAAACAGGAAGGCGTGATATCACATGGACTTTCTTCTTTTGGCTATGATTCGCGGGTTGCACCTGAGTTCAAGATATTCACCAACCCCGGTGGCGTGTTGATTGACCCCAAGAACTTTGATGATAGTTGCCTGGTCACAAAGGTCTCTGAAGACGCTATCGTTTTGCCCGCCAATTCCTTTGCTCTGGCCCGTACCGTCGAATATTTCAAAATACCGGACGATATCCTGGTTATTTGCCTCGGCAAATCAAGCTATGCAAGGTGTGGTATTATCGTCAATGTGACGCCGCTTGAACCGGGCTGGGAAGGTCATGTCACTTTGGAATTTTCCAATACGACGCCAACAGATGCCCTGATCTATCCGAATGAAGGAGCCTGTCAGTTTCTGTTTTTCCGTGGCGAAAGTGCCTGCGAAGTGACCTACGCTATGCGGGGTGGCAAATACCAGGGGCAAACAGGCATCACCCTGCCTCGTATCAAAAAAACAATCGACGCAGCAGAATAACCAGATTCTATTTCGACGTTGCGACGAAGACGCCGTCCCAGTCGGCAGCCGGGGGTGTGGCTTCGTAATCGCTGATACGTTCATCATACATGTCGTAGAGCACGTCCAGTGGCTTTTCGAGGAAGTCGTCCAGTTCGCGGCACTCGACGACCAGGGTGCGAGCCTCGGTCCATTGCTGGCCACGATAGGCTTCGAGCATCGCGGCATTCTTTGTCGCAAGGGCTTTGAACGCTGGCGTTTCAGCCATGTCCGGGCGACCCTGCAAACAGTAGATGTGTACGCCTTCTGTTTTGCCTTTGACCGCAATGAAATCCATTTCCAGCATCGCGTAACCGGGTGCACCCTTATATGTCTCATTACCGATGACGATACCGACGCCGTAGTTCTTTGACTGGCTCTCCAGGCGCGCACCCAGGTTGATCGTATCGCCCAGCACTGAATAATCGAACCGCTGGCTGGAACCCATGTTGCCGACGCAGGCCTCTCCGGAATTCAGGCCGATGCCGATGATGATCGGCAGGAACAACTCGCCCGCCGCATCGCGTTCAGCCTTGATATCGGCATTCAGACCTTCCAGGGCCGAGAACATGGCCAGGGCCGAATCGCATGCATGTGTGACATGATCTGCATCATCCAAAGGCGCATTCCAGAATGCCATGATGCAGTCGCCCATGTATTTGTCGATGGTGCCCTGGCGAGCCAGAATCATATCCGTCATCGGCGTCAGGAAGCGGTTGATAAGATTGGTAAGCCCTTGTGGATCTGTCTTGAACTGTTCCGAGATGGCCGTAAAACCACGGATGTCAGCGAACAGCACCGTCATATCCCTCATCTCACCACCCAACGTTAATCGCTCAGGTTCGTCGGCGAGTTGCTCGACCAGGGCTGGCGACAAGTACTGCGCAAAAGCACCACGGACCTGTTTCCGTTCGGCAGCAGACTTGGCGTAACTGGAGTAGGTTAGAAACGTATAAAGAATAAAGGTCGATGCCGCCGGATAGGTCGCATCAATGAGGTTCAAATTGGCTTTTTCTCCCCAGGTAAACAGCCCGAAAACATTGCCGGAATATTCCCACCAGGAATAACCAACCATAGCTGTAATCAAACCAAATACGAGAACCGCAGTGAATGCCGCACCCAGATTAGGCACCAGCCAAATCATCAGCAATCCACAAAACAGGGCAACAACAAGCTCATTCCCCAAAGAATTGACCGGTCGCTTGAGATAGCTGTGTGCGAGAATCGTCTCGAGAAGATTGGCGTGCACCTCTACACCCGGCAGGGCATCATCAATAGGGCTGGTTCGAATATCTTTCAAACCCTCTGCACTGGTGCCGAACAAGATTGCTCGGCCACGAACACGCTCTTTGTCAAAAGTACCATTAAAAACATCTACAGCAGGAATATAGAGGCCGGGGTCATAAGGTCGAAAATGCACGGGAACTCGCCCCAAACCGTCAGTGGGTATTACAAAGTTCTTGGGCTTGCTTCGTAATTTGATCTTGGCCAGACCAACCAATCCTGATTTTGGATGCGCTGCCTCCGCGATGTATCCTTTCTGTCCATAGGCAAGGCGCAACATCTCCAATGTAAGCGATGGGTACAATTTCTTTCCGACTTGCAAAACCATGGATACACGTCGAACAATGCCATCACCTTCCGGATTAATAGTCACCATGCCGTGACCTCTGGCGGCTTCAGACAAGATTTTCGTGTTGCCCGTCAACCCATTGAAATTTTCCAGCAACTCCTTCGGATCACCATTTAGTTCTGCGTAACGTGTAGGTTTTGGTAATTCTGCCCGTCCCGCAATAACTTCATGAATAGCGGCTTGTCCCAGCACTGTATTTGT
>Ga0233429_1004977_pt1 | contig 11327 bp, 9 predicted proteins | sample SI_118_April2016_3_FD_179879 | JGI IMG/M metagenome (GOLD analysis project Ga0233429, IMG submission 179879) | Seawater microbial communities from Saanich Inlet, British Columbia, Canada - SI_118_April2016_135_MG | ecosystem: Environmental > Aquatic > Marine > Inlet | place: Canada: British... | reverse complement strand
TTAGATGCGATAACGGACCAGAATACATCTCTCATGCGCTCAGAGAATGGGCACAAGCAACGGGCATTGAGTTAATGTACATACAACCAGGCAAACCAACTCAAAATGCCTATATAGAAAGATTTAATAGAACAGCAAGAAACGAATGGCTAAACATGCATATCTTTGATTCGATTGAGCATGCTCAATCGTTAGCAACTCAATGGATGTGGGTATATAATAACGAACGACCTCATAGTTCGATTGGTGGAATTCCACCAAGAAAGCTACTTGAGGCTATTTAAACAATGGAGATTCTATTTTTAACAAGCGTTAGAAATGGGAGGATTACACACCCTTTGGGAACTGTATATAATGCTAGAAGAAATAGAAATACACATAGAAATGAATAAAAATTGGCAGATATAAAATGGCTAACATAAAAGAAAAATATTTAAAAAGCTTGTTAAAGACAGATAAATTTAACCCTGATAACCAAGATTATCTCAAGAGAAGGGCTTTGTCAACATTCGAGTCCTTGATTGACTTTATAGGAGTAGAGTTAACAGGGCAACCTAAGAAATTTCTAGACTTAGGGTCTGGTAATGGAAGTTTGGTAAAAGTGGCATCGGAACAAGGATATGAGGCAGTCGGTCTTGATATTACTGATGGGATTGATTTTGAGAGTGATAGCTTTCCTCTAGAAAGTGGTTACTTTGACGTTGTTACAGCGGTATCTGTTATTGAGCATATTACTAATCCAGCTATTTTTTTAGAGCAAATATATAGAGTTCTGAAGCCCAACGGAGTTTTTATATTAGTTACTCCTAATTGGAAATATTCATACAAGGTTTTTTATAATGATCCTACGCACGTCCATCCTTACACCCCCAAATCTTTAGATTTTTTATTGAATTTATCTGGATTTAAAAGAATTAACATCCTCCCCTGGTTAGTTTGCAAGCCGCAATGGATGTGGAAAGTGCGGGCTTCATTCCTTTTGGCAAGAATGATACCATTTAGTGGTGTAGCGCCAAACTTTATCCCGTTGTTTTTAAAGGGGAAGTCAAAAACAATGATAGGAATAGGTGTTAAGACCGGTATTTAACTAGAGTCTGATATAATTAAAGAGATATAGTGAAAATATTACACATGAAAGAGCTTGATCAACGCGTATATGATTTGTTAGCGGATTTGTTTCAAATGGAAAGTGGTAGTATCGATTCTAATATTGTATTGGATGAAGTTCCTAATATGGATTCATTGTTTTTTTTAGAAATGGTTTCTACACTGGAAAAGGAATTTGGGATTCGGTTTGACTTAGAAGAGGTTATTGAGGCTAAAAGTGTTGGAGATTTTTTAATTATTATAAAAGGTTGTTTGAATAGATAAAATTCTATTTTTAGTGGGTAACTAGGGTTGAAAATGGATTATAATTTTAAAGATGTTGAATATGCTTATCGAGCGATTGGCATCAGTAAAGGAAGTACAGTCCTGCTTAAGTCAGATATTAGACCTTTGGGTATTTTTGACCAAAGTAGTGATAAAGGTGTTCTTAAAGGGCATTTTGATGCTCTTTCAAAAATTATAGACTTTTCTGTTGGGACCTTGGTGATATCCACAAGTTCAACAAACCTTTGCAATACAAAAAACCCTTTTGATATTGACAAAACACCTAGTGAGCGCGGTGTTTTAAGTGAATTTATAAGAAAATCTTCAAAAGTTGTTCGCAGTGCCCACCCTTTTCATTCATATGCTGCAATTGGAAAGAATGCCAAGTTAATTACCTCTAATGTATCAAGACATGCTTTTGGCCCTGAAACTCCTGAAGATCGCCTAGTAAAAATGAATGCAATTTGCGTTAGTGTAGGTCTTCATGCTCGATTAACTTGTACCACTGTTCATCATGTTGAAATGAAAATGGGGGTTCCATATAGATACAATAAGGAATATATCCACCCAATAGTGTGTAACCAGCAAGTTGAATATAAGCCATATTATATAAATGTTTGTTACAGGGAGTGTGATATAGTCCGTAATAGAAATATTAAGATATTTAAAAAATTTGACTCTCAGGGGTATGAATTGAAAAAAGTTGACTTGGGACGTGGAAATATCTATGCATATTCTTTAGGGGACTTTTACGATTCTGCAATACAATCATTTAAGGAAGATATTTATATTTGGCTTGATCAAGAGCCCAATATAAAGCCATATCTAAAGTAGTCTATGGGTGCAAATCTAACTCTTTATGGTCAGTTGGCTCGTAATTCATCAACACAGCCTAATAAAGTTGCAATTATTCATAATAAAGAAGAAATTACATGGCTAGATTTGCATAAAAGGGTAAGTGTCTTGGCTGCTTATCTCTCTACTTCTGGCTTATCATTTGATAATAGGGTTATACTTTCACCAGATTTATCCAAAAGTGATTTTGTTATTTCACTATTGGGGTTGTCTGCCGTAGGTGCAGTTATTGTACTTATTGATAATAGTAATTTAGCATTAGCAATAAATAGTTTAGATATTAGCGCAATTATTGTTGGCAATCAAAATCCTGGTATTGAGGTAATTAAAGATTTACACATCATAAATATTGATAATATTGTAAAAATTCAGTCTAAAAAGTTATTTGATGGGGTGAGTAATTATCCTTCAGAAAAATTGGCTCTTTTACTGTACACTTCAGGAACTACCGGAGCCCCTAAATGCACCATGCTTTCTCATGGAAATCTCTCAGCAACAGTTGAGAATATGGCGAAATTTATGAATATCACCAAAGATATTGTTGAATATATGGTCGCTCCTCTTAATCATGCTTTTGGCTTAGGTCGATTAAGGTTGATCTTGTCAGTTTCAGGAACCATGATTTTTGATGATGAAATGTTTAATCCAGCACGCATAATATTAGCAATAAAAAATAATGACTGTAATGCCATATCATCAGTATCTAGTGGTTTTCTATTGTTAATTAATCATTTCTCTAATTATTTAAGAGATGTTGGGATTAGTGTTAAATGGATTGAAATTGGCAGTATGTCTATGAGTAAAAGAGATAAGGAGAGTATGTTAAAATACTTTCCAATGGCCAAGATTGTTATGAATTATGGCATGACAGAGTCAATGCGTAGCACCATGTTAGACTTAAGAAAAAATACAAGTAAGCTTCATTCTGTCGGTAAGGCGTCGAATGGTAACGAAGTGTTGATTTTTGATGAGAAAGGCTTGGAGTTGCCGCCAAATGAAAAAGGTGAAATTGTAGTAAAAGGCTCACATTTGGCTATGGGTTATCTAGGAATGAATAAAGTATGGAAATCTCAAATTCAAAGAGGTTTTTATAAGACTAAAGATTTTGGCTTTAAGGATGAAGATGGCTTTATTGTATTTCTTGGTAGAAAAGATGAAATGATTAACATTAAAGGGTTAAGCCTTTCTCCTATAGAGCTTGAAGAAAAGGTAAAAAAAACATTCAATAAGGCTGATTTATGTATAGTGGGAATAGTGGATGAATCACTCGATTATCATATGGGTGATTACCCAGTATTGTGTATTGAAGGTGATTTTTCCTTGGGTGATACTGAGGAAATTTTTTTAAATAAAAGTGAGTTAAGCCCTAAATGGATTATAAATTTTGATAAATTTCCTAGAACATCAAACGGGAAAATACAGCGTGAGAAATTAAAAATTATGGTTAAAGAATTAATATAATGTCATTTGATTTTATAAAATTACCTTTCCGCCCTCAAAAACCAAGAAAATCTGGCTTAACAATGGTTCTAGATAAGAATATGTCGCCTTCAACTCTTGAGGAGTTGCTGATTGTTTCTGGTGAATATATTGATGTCATCAAATTTGGCTGGGGCACCTCCAGATTATTCAATGAAAGCTTGCTTAGAAGTAAAATTAAAATAACTAAAAAGTACAACATTATTACATGCACAGGAGGAACGTTGTTTGAAATTGCCTATGCTCAGAATAGTGTAGATAGTTTTTTTGAGCTTGCAAAGGATTACGGTTTCGACAGTGTAGAAATTTCTGACGGAGTGGTAATGATGGCATTTCAAGATAAAATTGAAATGATAAAAAAAGCAAAAAAGAGTGGATTTATTGTATTTTCAGAAGTTGGAAAAAAAGACCTAGTTGAAGATCAACACTTATCATTAAATGAAAGAATTAAGCAAATACAAGCAGAGCTCGATGCAGGATCTTTCAAGGTGATTATAGAGGCAAGAGAAGAAGGTGCGCAGGGTATTTATGATGATAAGTGTGAAGTCATCCCTGGATTTGTTGACGTCCTTATTTCTATTTTTGGTTTGGATACTCTTATTTTTGAGGCGCCTATATCTAGACAACAAACCTGGTTGATTAATAATCTTGGAAATACTATAAATTTAGGAAATATTTCCCCTTTGGATGCTTTGAGTCTGGAAACTTTGCGCACTGGATTGAGAGCAGGGACTACAAAAAAGTATCATCTGGACCATGTGTTTGTGTATATAGAAAATAGTATTAGTGGAGCTTTAAGTGCTTCTGCACGTGATGATATCATTATTGTTGTAGACGCATTAAGGGCAAGCTCGACTATAGTTACTGCCCTTGCATCAGGTATGAGTTCGGTTAAAGTGGTGTCTTCCGCAGAAGAATGTATTGGTAAAATAACTGCAGGTGAAAGAGGCGGTGTTAAAATCAGTGGATTAATGTATGACAACTCTCCAAAACAATTTATTTCAAAGAAATTTGTTGATAAAAGCATGGTATTTACTTCGACTAATGGGGCAGAATGTATAAAGGTTTCAAGTAGTAATCGTAGTATAGTTTTGATAGGTTGCAATTTAAATGCTAGATCGGTTGCCATTAAAGCTAGAGAGTTGGCAATAAGCAAGAAAAAAAATATTAGCATTGTTATGGCTGGACGTAACAGTAAAGTTGCACAAGAAGACTTGATTTCCGCTTCGGAGATAATGTCAAATTTAAATGAGTGTAGCTTGAAAGGGTATATAAAATCAATATATAGTGACGATATTGAGAGAGATTTTATAAATTCTGATTCTGGAAAAAATCTCATCTCTTTAGGAAAAAAAGATGACGTTTTGTTTTGTGCGAAAATTAATAAGTTTAATATTGTCCCTATATTGAAAAATGGGTTAATTACGACTTTTTCTGAATAGATTCAATTATTATCATAACATAGCATGTTTAAAAAAAATAAGCTCTACCCTATAAAATACTTCATATCTCTATATCCTGGTAGAAGTTTATTTTCAGTGATTGCGATCTTTGTATCAGGCCTCGCTGAAGTGTTTAGCTTTGCAGCGCTCATTCCACTAATAAAAATTGCTTTAAATGAGGGTGGCGTTATAAACCCTGAAGAGTCAGGATTTATTTATAATTTTATAAGTAATATATTCTTATCGGCTGGTGTACCTATTTCCATTGGTAGTGTCCTGTTTTTAATTGTATCACTGATGACAGTTAAATCTTTGTTGTTATTTTATTCAATGAGAGAGGTTGGGTATATCTGTACTGATATAGAGGCAGATTTCAGGCATAAAATTTCAAGATTTTTAATTAATGCAGAATGGAAGTATCTTCTCAATAGAAAATCAGGAGACCTTGCTAGTATAATAGGAACCCAAGCTCAGTCAGCAGCAAACGTTTTTAGAGCATCAAGTTTAGTGGCGGCAAATGGAATTCAGATTATTCTTTTTTCACTAGTGTCATTGATAATCTCTGTCCCAGTTACACTTTTTGCATTTTTAATTGGCTTCTTGATAATGTTAACTTTATCTAAATATATAAAATTAACAAAAGAAGCGTCAAGAGAGTCTACAAAATACCAGGGAGCGTTACTATCTGTTTTAATTGATGGGCTTAAAAATATTAAAACATATAAGGCTATGGGATTGCATCATAGCTTAAGTGGCTATCTGCAGATTGATATTGATAAGTTGGCTGAGATGAGAAAGAAGATAGTGTTGAGTGGCGCTGTTCTTAAGAATTTTCAAGAGCCAGTTCAGATTATAGTTATTGCAGCGGCCCTTTATTTTTTGACGCAATATTGGGAGCATGGTACGGAGCAATTAGTTGTATTAATTCTTTTATTTTATCGAACAGGCCAAAGGTTGAATTTATTGCAAGTATATTATCAGCAGATTGCAACAGCCATCCCTCCATTCTGGCTTGTAATTGATACTATTAAATCTGCAAGAAATGCTGAGGAAGAAATTAATATTGGGTCAAAAGCAATCATGAAAAAAAATATTGTTTTTGACAATGTTTATTATTCGTATGGAAAAAATAAAGTATTAAAAGGTGTCAATGTATCTATTAAATCTGGAGATTTTGTTTCTATTGTAGGTGAATCAGGCGGGGGGAAAACCACTTTATTGGATATGATTTTAAGATTTAATACTCCAGATGTTGGGGTAATTAAATTTGATGATACACCTATCAATCATTTCAGTAAAAAAAGCTTAAGAAGCATCATAGGGTACGTACAACAAGAGACAACTCTTTTTCACGAATCAATAAGAAACAATCTTATTCTTGGAGATTTAAATATAAGTGATGAAGAAATTATTAATGTTTTGAAGGATTCTGGCGCGATGGATTTTGTGAATAACTTGCCAGGAAAATTGGATTTTATTGTGGGTGAGCATGGGGGAAGGTTATCTGGTGGTCAGAGGCAAAGAATTGGTATAGCTAGAGCTCTACTGCACAATCCTAAAATTCTTATTTTGGACGAGCCAACATCGTCTCTAGATAAACATACTGAGAAAAAAATATTGAAAGTATTAGCAAATTTACATGGGAAAATAACAATTATTGCTATCTCACATCAGCAGGAATCTATTGAGGCATCCGATAGAGTGTTGAGGATTTCGGATGGGTCTATAACTGAAGAGCGTCTATAAATTGTATTCAATTAAAAAGAAATAATTAGATCATTGTGAGAATTAGAAGGTTAGTCAGAAAATTAGATTTTAACTCTTTATCAGGTTTACTTTCTATAGGTGGTTCAAAAATATCGTGCGTAGATCATGATTTATCGTGTAATGTGATTTGTTTCATGGAACGATAGGATAAAGAGAGAAGTGACATTGTTAGAGCGGCTGATCGAGAGTAAAAAAATGAACAAGGATTCTTTTTAATGATAAAAAAAATCAGTGTTAACTTTAAAAAATGGTATGGTTGGCAGTTATACAAAATAAGGGGATTTGACGTATGGTTTAATGGATATATTCTTAATGATGATCAAATATCATTTTTAAGTAAAGGGGTGGATTTATTAGATGGCGAGTTATCTACAGATAATGATTTTAATTATTGGATGAGGAGTGCACGAGGGCATTTTTCTTTTTCCATTTCAAATAATAAAAAAGCACTATGTGGTGCGGATCATGTTAGGACGATACCTCTTTTTTACACCTTAAGTAACATGGAAGTTATTATTGGCAATTATGCGCCTGATATTAGTAAAATCATTGAAATAGATGAAAGGGGGTGTAATAAGCAAGCGGCATTAGAAATTGCTATGTCTGGTTACACTATAGGCAAAAAAACCTTACATCCAAAAATATCACAATTGTGCGCCGGAGAGTTGTTGATATTAAAGGATGATAAGCTGGAAGTGAAAGAATATTATCAATATTCTCCTTGGAAGTTAAAAGATAAAAGAAAAGCACAGCTGAAAAAAGAATTGACCAAAATCTCTAGAGTAGTACTAGAGGATATGGTGAAAAGTGCTGATGGAAGGCAGCTTGTGGTGCCTCTTAGTGCTGGAAATGATTCTCGATTTATTGTAAGCGGCTTGAAAGAATTGGGTGTAAAAAATGTCTTTTGTTTCTCTTATGGTGTTGATGATAGTTTTGAAGTTAAAACAGCAAGTCAAGTTGCTGAACACTTAGGTTATCCTTGGCTACATGTCCCTCTCTCCATTTCAAGTCAAAAAAAGTCTTTCAAAGAAGAGGCATTTAATAATTTTTTAGAGTTTTCTGATACATTGTCAAATGCTCAAGTGCTTATCGACTATTCAGCAGTAAAATTTTTAAAGGAGTCTAATGCTATTTCTAAAGATGCTATTTTTGTTAATGGAAATTCAGGTGATTTTATCACTGGCGGCCATATAAAATCTAATTCTTTTTTAGATAGTGGTCAGCTAGTTAAGAGCATAATTAAAAAGCATTATAGCTTATGGAATTGCCTAAAGTCTAAAGATAATTTTGCTAAGATAAATAATGAGCTTGAAAAATATGTTGATCACTTGATGCGTAATAATAACTTAACTCATTCTAATTTTTCGGAAATTAGTGAAAATATGGAATGGAAAGGCAGGCAAAGTAAAATAGTTACAACTACGCAAAGAAGTTATGAGTTTCATAATTATGAATGGAGGCTTCCTATGTGGGACCCTATTTATATGAATTTTTGGGAAGGAGTGGAAAAAAAATATAAAGTTAATCAATCGCTATATCTTGAGACCTTATTGGAAAATAATTGGGGGGGTGTATGGAATAATATAACGGTAAATGACTTTTCTATTGCATCAAATAAACTTCGATTGTTTAGGGGTTTTTTAAAACTATTTTTTATTTTTTTTGGAAAAGATACGTGGCATAAATTTGATAAAAGATTTTTTGCTTATTTTTATGACGATACCGCTGCAACTGCAATTATTCCATATAGTAAATCTATATTCGACATATGTGGCGCTAGAGATAGAAATTCGTGGATAGTAAAAAAATATTTACATGAAAAAGGTGTTAATATTACTGAATTATGAGTGTCTCAGATGATCTCCCTTTACCAAAATCAATCTCATATATATTTGATGAGTTAGAAAGGAATGGTGTGTTTTATTGGCTTGATGCTGGCACTCTTTTAAAGGGTGTGCGTGACAATACTATTTTAACATCGAGTGATATTGATATTGCTGTTCATGGAGATGAGGTAGATGGCGTGCTAAAATCTTTAATTAATATTAAAGAAAAAAAATATAGAGTTCAGTACAATGGGGGGTGTCTCATGCTGGAAGACCTAGTGACCATTTTTTTACCTTATCCAGTTAATAGAATTAGTAGTATAGATATTTACATATATCATAGATATAATGATTCTTTTATAAGAAGATCTTATCATAAGCCTCTTTCAGATTCTAAATCAAAATACTTATTTTATTTGTCAAAAAAAATTATTAACAGTGGTAATTGCGATAATAATCAATCTAATATCGGCGTGTATTCTTCTTTTCAGAAAACAGCCAATTTTTTAGTTGGAAGAGTGTTATTTTATTTGTATGAGCAGCTTGGGGAGACATTGTGGTATGTAGTTCCAAAACAGTATTTTCTTGATTTTACTTCGTTTCAATTGTATTCTAGATCTTTTAATATTCCCAAACACTATAAAAAGTACCTTCGATTTAGATACGGAGATAGTTGGAAAACACCTTGTAATCGTTCTGAGTGGATTCTATCATGGAAAAAAAATAAAAATCATGTACTGATACCTAAAAAACTATCTAGACTAGTTTCTATTAAAAAATATTGGATTGATAGATGTATTTAAAGCAATATAAAAATGACATTGTCCATGTTTAGCTCTAAAGCCCAAGTTCTTAGCTTTGTTAAAGATTCATTGGTTCGATTCAATGTGCCAAGTATGTTTTATTTTAAGATAGTTGAGCACCAACTAACGTTTCAAAAAATTATAGATATAGTTGAGAAAAAATATTGCGGTTCTGAAATCATAATTAGGTCTTCGGCAGCAGATGAGGATGGAAAGGAAAAATCCTCAGCTGGAGAATATGAATCTGTACTGAACGTTCCATCAGATGACCCAGATAAAATAATTTCAGCAATTAACAAAGTAATATCTAGCTATGAGAAGAAACGCCCGCTTATGTTAGATGATGAAGTTATGATTCAAGAAATGGTAAAAAATACTACTATGGGTGGCGTAATTTTTACCCATGATTTAAATACTGGAGCGCCGTACTATGTAATTAATTATGATGATCAATCAGGTTTAACTGATACGGTAACTTCAGGTGAGGGGGAGTATTCAAACCGTACTCTTTATATTCACCGCAATTCAATCAATAAACTTCGTTCAAAGCGCTTTATTATATTATTACAAGCAGTTCAAGAATTAGAGAAAGTGATGGGAAGCCAATTTCTTGATATAGAGTTTGTACTTGGTGAAGATCTAACTCCATACCTACTACAAGTAAGAGCGATTACTACTCAGACAAATTGGAATAGAGCGGTTGCTAAGCGAATTGACGCGTCCTTGAAAGGAGTGCAATCATTCGTTATAGAGCGATTTAAAAGAGTCAATGGAGTCTATGGTGAAACTACCCTCTTAGGGCAAATGCCAGATTGGAATCCTGTAGAGATGATTGGTAGAGCACCTCGAGCTTTGGCAACTTCACTCTATCAAGCGCTTATTACAGATAATGCATGGAGTGATGCAAGGGCAATAATGGGCTACGCAGTTCCAGCCACTCAACCACTAATGTTGATATTGGCAGGACAACCATTTATTGATACTCGTCTTAGTTTTCACTCCTATTTGCCCAAAACTGTTTCGCCAATTATTGCAGAAAAATTAGTAAACCACTGGATTGAACATCTTAAAGTGTCTCCTGAGTTGCACGATAAGGTAGAATTTGAAGTAGCAATTACCGCCTATAGTTTCGATATTGATGACAAGATAGAACAATTGATCGGAGATGCTTTAACCACTATTGAAAAAAATGAATTTAAACAAGCGCATTTGCAACAAACTAGACAGCTTATTAAGGGTGATTGTGACGGTTCTATTAGCCAAGCGCTTGATAATATTGACACACTGAGTCAAAAACAGAGAGAGGGTAGTGATAGTTTACAGCAAAATATATCTTCACTATTCAATATGGTTGATGACTGCGTTCAGTTGGGAACTATTCCATTTTCTATTCTGGCACGGCACGGTTTTATTGCAAGAACAATTTTACTATCTCTTAAGCACAGAGGTATTCTTGCTAACGATGAGGTTAATCAAATTCAAGCTAGTGTAAAAACTGTAGCCAGTGATCTGGTTGATGATATGCGTTCTCTTCAATTAGGAGAGTTGTCTAATAGTGATTTTATGGAAAGATATGGCCATCTACGCCCTGGAACTTATGACATCATGTCTCACCGCTATGATCAGATGAGCAATCTTTCCGATGGTTTGGCTTCTTCTTGTAATCCTCCCAAAAATTAACACTCAGTAAAAGTAGAATTTTCTTATAATAAAAACATAAGGAGATTCAAATGAAGACAACACGTAAATCAGATTCACAAATCATGCAAATACTCAGTCAAGCA
>Ga0233429_1004975_pt1 | contig 11340 bp, 8 predicted proteins | sample SI_118_April2016_3_FD_179879 | JGI IMG/M metagenome (GOLD analysis project Ga0233429, IMG submission 179879) | Seawater microbial communities from Saanich Inlet, British Columbia, Canada - SI_118_April2016_135_MG | ecosystem: Environmental > Aquatic > Marine > Inlet | place: Canada: British... | reverse complement strand
GAGGCTTTTTGACAATATCAAGAATTCTTGCCTTAAAGAACCAATTGATAAAGAATAGTCCAATAACGATGAGGATCGACTTAATAATCCTGGATCTCAGCTCCTCAAGATGATCGCTTATGGGTAATCTTTTTTCTTTAATTTTATCTTCTTCAGTTGGTTCTGCCATTTTTTAAAGTAGCTCTGTAAATTGTGATTTGTAGAAAGTAACTCTAATAGACGGGAGATTATAATACTAAGATGAAGTTTAAATTACAAGATTCAATATAATTATACATGCTTGCTGCACTCCATAGGGGGGATCAGAAAAGCCTTGCAAGGGTTATTTGTTTTTGATACCATTGCTTCTAAAGCCTTGTCACTCTTTCTCTTAATTAGGAGACAATCCCATGGGAAAATCATTTGAAGGTAACCTTATCGGTAAGAATAAGGCCTTCGGAATAGTTGTTAGCAGATTTAATAGTTTTATTACAAATAGATTATTGGAAGGTGCTCAGGATTGCCTGATTAGGCATGGTTCGAATGAAGACGATATCGATGTGTTTTGGGTTCCGGGTGCATGTGAGCTACCGATTACGGCCATGAGATTAGCCAAAAATGCTAAGTATGATGCTGTCATTTGTCTTGGTGCGGTTATACGTGGTGAGACTCCCCATTTTGATTATGTATCCAGTGAGTCAGCGAAGGGCATCTCTCAAGTAGGGCTTCAAACAGGTATACCGACAATTTATGGTGTTATTACAACAGAGACATTGGAGCAAGCTATAGATAGGGCTGGTGCCAGGGTTGGCAACAAAGGTGCGGAGTCAGCACTTACCGCCTTGGAGATGGTGAATTTGTTTGATGAAATAAAATAGTTTTTTTGTGGAGATTTATGGATGCGGAAAAGAACGCGATCACGAGAAATTGTATTACAGGTTCTTTATCAATTAGAGATTCGTGGTGATGAAGTTATAGATGAGGTTGATGCCTTCTGCATTGAACAGGGTAAAGAAGCCGAGGTAAGTGATTTTGCCATCAAATTGGTAAGTGGGTGTATTCAGAAAATAGAAGAAATAGATAATAATATAATTGGTACTTCTGAAAATTGGGAATTACAAAGGATGCCGATTGTGGACAAGAATATTTTGAGGCTGGCGTGTTATGAACTTTTTTATATGGATGACATTCCTCCAAAGGTATCTATCAACGAGGCGATTGATTTAGCGAAAAAATACAGTACAGAAAAGTCAGGTATATTCGTAAACGGTATATTAGATAAGATATATTCACTAAATATAAAGAACGGTAAAAAGGTACAAAAAATTACAACAAATATAAAAGGTGTAAATACTTTAGAAAAAGAAGAAAGAGCCGGAGGAGACTTGCATATCCACACGGATTTTTCAGATGGGACCATGTCTCCAGAACAAGTTGTTAAAGAAGCGTCAAAACTAAACTTTCGTACAATTGCAATAACTGACCATGATACTGTTGATGCTATCGAAATTGCTCAAATCGTTGGAAACATGGAGGGAGTAGATATTATTCCTGCATTAGAGCTCTCTTCTAATTATAATTCGGTAGATATTCATCTTTTAGGTTATTTTGTTGATATAAAGAACATCGCCCTTTTAGAGAAATTAGCTGAGTTACGTTCTGAAAGAGTAGAGCGGATTAAGAAAATAACAAAGAAGCTCAGGGCTTTAGGCGTCAATATAGAAGATCAAGAGGTTTTTAATGTTTCTAAAGAAGGGTCACCCGGGCGTATGCACATAGCTGATGTTTTGTGTAGTAAAGGTTACTGTAGTGGTATTAGAGAAAGTTTTCAAAAATATCTTTCTGATAACGGTCCGGCTTATGTTCCCAAGGAAGCGATAACATTAAAAGATGCGATAGAACTTATAATCTCTTCTGATGGCGTTCCTGTACTTGCACATCCTGGTGTTAATAAGAGAGATACACTGATACCAAAAATGGTGGAATACGGTCTGCAGGGGATAGAGGTTTATTATCCGACACATCAACCGGATGCCGTAAAGAGATATATGCGGTTTGCAAAAAAATATGATCTTGTCGCTACCGGCGGCTCTGACTGTCATGGTAACCGAAAACCGGAAATAGCGTTAGGGAATATAAGAATAAGTGATGATCTGGTTGAGAGGATTAAGGACAGACGCGACAATATGGTTGCTGCATTGAATTAAACGAGAGTCGTTTAGAAAATTATAGGGTTGTTTATCTTTTGTTGTATAGCAAATACGTATTATAAACCGCATTTGAATGATGTCTGTCAGATAGAATTATGGGTTGGTTTTCAAAAAAAAAATCAGGAACAGCAGCAGTAGAAGATGTAAAAAGCAAATCTTGGTCTCCATTTCAAAAGCTCAAAAATAGTCTCACAAAAACACGCAGTAAAATAAGCTCTAAGTTTACGGATCTACTTTCATTCAAGAGGAACATTGACGAAGGTGTATTGGAAGAGTTAGAAGTCGTATTGCTTGAATCAGACATAGGGGTAGGCTTGGTAACTAAGATAATACAGGATATTAGAGATGCCTGGAAATCAAAGGAAATTGAAGATACAACCGGTGTTTACGATTTCTTGAAAAATGATCTCAAGCAAAGCCTTAAGGATGGAAACTCTTCAATAAAGATTGCATCCACTCCACCAACTGTGATTATGGTTGCGGGCGTCAATGGTGTCGGCAAGACGACATCGATTGCAAAGCTGGCAAATCTATATATAAAACAGGGCAAGAAGGTAATGTTGGCAGCTGGTGATACATTTCGTGCTGCCGCGACTGAACAACTGGATATATGGAGTAAAAGAATTGGCGCTGATATAGTTAAACATCAGTCCGGTGCTGATCCTGCAGCAGTTACGTTTGATGCGCTTGAAGCAAGCTTAAGCAGGGGGATCGATGTTTTGATAGTGGATACTGCAGGACGTCTGCACACTCACGAAAATTTAATGAATGAGTTGACCAAGATCAAGCGGGTAATATCAAAAAAAATAGAGAATGCGCCGCATGAAGTGCTCATGGTTTTGGATTCAACTACGGGGCAAAATGCCATTTCTCAGGCAAAACTGTTTAAAGAAGCAGTTGATATTACAGGAATATTTCTATCAAAACTTGATGGTACTGCCAAAGGCGGTGCTATTTTGGGAATGCGCAGAGAGATAGATGTACCGGTAAAATATGTTGGCCTTGGTGAAGGTGTAGATGACATTCAGGAATTTGATGCAGATAAGTTTGTGGATGCTTTGTTTGATTAAGGTCTCGGAAAAAGCATAGAATACACGCAGTTTTACAATTGATCTCTTCTCTTCAAACATCCTCAGGTAAGAAACAGAATTTACACAGAGACACAAGCTATTTGTCAGGCTTCTCCGATAAGCAGTATTTCTATTTTTGTTTTTTTCTTTGTGGCTTTGTGCCTCCGTGTGAGAAATAAACAAAATTAACAGAAAAGCTTTTTTAATCTACTTATATTATGAAAGATAATATTTCAAGAAGGACTTTCCTCAAGACAGGTGTTGCCGTCGGAGCTGGGCTTTACGGTCTATCATATTTGGGCTCATTTGAGAGACCAAGACCTTTAAAGACGCTTAAAGGAAATAGTTTAAAAAAAGGTTTGGTGGTTGTTCATGGTGATGTTGATGGCAATAATGATGAACGTTCAGTAATAATGGAAATGGTGAGAAGAGGAATCAGGGCCATTGGGGGAATGGATAAGCTGGTTTCCAGAGGTGATAATGTTGTTATCAAACCAAACATAGCATGGGACAGGAAGCCGGAATACGCGGTCAATACAAATCCCTTTGTTGTTGCTGCACTGGTTGGAATGTGTTTAGAAGCCGGAGCAAATAGAGTAAAAGTGTTTGATCATACCTGTGCCTCAAACCCCGAGACTTCATATACAAACAGCGGAATCGAAAAGGCGGCGAAAGAAGCTGGTGCAGCTGTTAGATTTGTTAACAAAGAACTTTTTAAGGATATAAAGATACCGGATGGTAAAGCACTTGATTCATGGGAGTTTTATGAAGAGTTAATTTATCAGGATCAAACTGATATTTTAATAAATGTTCCTATCGCAAAACAACATAGCGCTTCCCGTTTATCTATGGCGCTTAAAAACACATTGGGGATGGTAGGCGGTAACAGAGGTTCTCTTCATAAAGATATACATCCTAAAATATCAGACCTGAATAAAGTAGTTAAAGTTGATCTCACTATACTTGATGCGTTCAGGACTTTAAAGCGACATGGACCAACCGGTGGAAGATTAGAGGATGTTGATAATAATATTGAGAATGCCAGAAGACTAGTGTTCTGTGTTGATCCAGTGGCAGTGGATTCCTACGGTGCTACCCTGTTTGGCTATCAAGGCAATGATATAGGTTACATCAGAGAATCGTATGAGGCTGGGCTGGGAGAGATTGACTATAAACTAAGAGGCTTTGAAGAAGTAACAGTTTAGGGGAAAGGGGTAACAGATTTATATTATTAAAGGGGCATGTAGTCAAGGAAGGACTTGGTCCCTATGATAACTGAATTATAATAAATACACTTTTGTTAATTTGTTTAATCATTTTCAAATAATTCTTTATTGCTACGCAAATAATTTCCTTTATATTCAAAATCAATATCGCATTTCTTCAATTCAAGTTGTAAGTTTTTTTCACATTTAGACATATAATTATCAATTTCTTTTATCTCATCAATTTCTCCAATTGGTTTAATATCTATAATGCCTATCTCGCTTTTTAGAAATCTTTCAAATTTGCCTATCATATAGAGTATTGGTTCCCAATTATTTTCGATTATGCTATTTGGTACATTATCATGCATTAGATGGCCTAAAAAATGTCTGAATCTTGCACTGAAATTTCCAGTTTGTGGAGAGAAGAATAGCGAGCATTTGCTATTCCATTCATCTATCTTTTCCCTAAATTCTTTTAAGTTATCAATATCGTTTCTATCGTATTTAATTTTTTTAGCATAGTCGCTTAATATTTGATATAGAATAGGATAATGCTCAACACGTTTTTCGAATAAGGATTTGGCAAAATTCCTTTCACTTTCAATTCGTATCTTAATTAATTCCGCGTTATTCTTCATTCGTGTTATGATTATAGAGAGAATTATAGAGAGTCCTACTGAAAGTATAGCAGTTAATATTGGAACGAAAATTGTGAGCGATGTCTTTAACATATCTTCTCCTAATTTTATAGCATTATAACGATTGCGTGGAGCGTGCCCGTTTAGCGGATAGAACTATTAATAAAATCAAATATAAACAGAATACTAAACTTGATATAGAATCGATTTCTTAAAATCCTTGATTGTTCTATAAAAGTTGTCAGGTGCTGAAGTTCCCTCTGGTAAACCTTCCCATAATAATGCTTTTAAACTTTCCTTTTTCATGACAATATCCTATTTGGAATTCTCAAAAAAAGTACCTTGAACATAAACATTTTTAAGGCCTTCAATATTCTTTTCTTTCAAGAATTGCCTATCTTTTTGTTGATAATACTTGATCGTAGAATTGAATAAATTTCTGTAGGAACACTTTCTTAATACAAACATTTTCTGCTTTTTTTATTGATAAAAATTTAATATCACTAATTAGCAGATACTCCTAAAATATGAACATTATCTTTCTTGATGTCATTGTATTTTGGTGCAGAATCGTAATAATTTCTACAGTCAAGAATTGGCTTTCTGCTGCCAAGTATCAGATCATAATTTACATATCGCTCATCATGTGCAGTATGTAATACAATTAAGTCATATTTATCAAGAGCTCCTATTTTTTCAATAGGCGTACTTTCTTCCCTATAGAAAGCAAAAGTATTAAGGTCGAGCTTATTATAAACAAGAGGGTCAAACCACTCTATCTCTATATTATCTTTTTTAAGTATTTTAATAATCCTTGTCGCAGTAGATTCCCTTACATCACCTACATTTTCTTTATAAGAAACACCTACAAATAATATTTTAGGGACTTTCGCGTGTTTATTAACTCTGATAATTAGCTTTCTTATTTGCTCAGCAGTAAAATTAATCAGTTTGTCGTTAATTTGTCCAGCCATTTCAATAAACTCATGACTAACATCGTATTCACGTGCCTTCCAAGCAAGATAATACGGATCTACAGGGATGCAATGACCTCCATATCCAGGCCCAGGATAGAAACCTTCAAAGCCAAAAGGTTTTGTCTTTGCTAAATCAACTACTCTCCAAAAGTTTATAGCCATTTTGTTACATAACATCAAGAGTTCGCCGGATAAAGCAATATTAACAGAACGATATATGTTTTCTAATAACTTTGTCATTTCTGCTACTTCAAGAGAGGAAACCATTCTCACTGTACGGTATTTACCATTTTTATAAACACTAATGTTTTTAAGCCTTTCTGTTTTAATAGCAGTTTCAACATCAATTTTTGTTTCATAATGCGTCTTATATCGACTGTTTTTTAAGGAAGCTTTTCTAGAATTCGGGTCGAAATTTTCTTGTACCTTTTGGCAATTTATCAATGTTTTATAAAAGTAATAACCTAAAATTATGCTTTCATCATCAAAACCCCCTACAACCTTTATAACAGATGAAATGTCTGTATTTTTCTCTCCAGGATTAATTCGTTCTGGAGAATGGACAAGGTAGAAATCCAAGTCTGAGCTATTATCGTTTTTGAATTTATCGTCAGCAAATAGTTCTCTGTTACAACCAGGATATGTAGTACTCTCCAAGATAACTAAAGGCTTCTTGCCTGCAGTTTTCGTTTTGGGAATTATATTATTCTTGAAATTATCAACAGCTTCGCTTAGACGTTCAATATCTGGGTTTTTGTTTCTATCTATAGGTGTATCTATGCAAAAAATGAAAATATCACAATCTTCTAATTCTTTAATATTTTCCACGAAAATAATTTCTGATTTATGCAACTCCTTATGCTTTTCTTTCACGGCTTTAATACTTTCTGAAGGAATATCATCAATATGAGAAACAGGCATTTGCTTGCTAAGATTTGATACAATATCACTGTTGCTATCACATCCAATCACAGTAAATTCCATATCGGCAATACGCATTAGTAATGCTAGCCCTATATATCCTAATCCGATAACACTTACTTTTATATTCTTCTTGCTTTCTATTCTTTCTTTGAAATCTAAAATGTTGTTTCGGACTAGTGGATCCTTTGAATTATCAATTTCCTTGCCTAATCTTATTATATTCTTAGGATCAAAACAAAGTAACTTTCCACTGTTATGCTTTTTGTATATTTCATCCTTGAATATTTTATAGCTGCACTGTGTGGGTTCATCTCCAGTAATTACATTATCATTAAGTACTAAAACTCCATCAACATAATTCAATACTCTTGAGAGATTTTCAGTAGAAATAGATTTGCAGTATTCGCCATTTACGATACTTCTTTTAAAATTCTTATCCAATTCATAAAAATTTAAACTTGTACATGCATTTGAGATGATTATTTCATCTGAGCCTAGAAGTAATCTGGTTTTGTGAATCTTTGCAATTTTATGGTCATAATAAGCTACTTTACTACCCTTCTTAAGTAATTCTTTCATTATCTTGACTGAAGGCGATTCTACTATTTGATGTGTATTGTTCTTATAACCTAAGCCAACTATTAATAATTTTGAATTTCTTATAGATATCCCTTTTTCTTCCATTTGCGTTGTTAATTGATTTATAAAATAGCGATGCATATCTTCATTTGTTTTGCCTGCGATTTTTATAAATTCCGTTTCAAAGTTAAATTCTTTAGCTTTCCACGAAAGATATCTTGGGTCTATTGGTATACACCCACCACCAACGCCAGGGCCTGAATAAAAAGGAGTAAATCCAAACGATTTTGTTTCTGCTGCTTCCATTGCCTCCCAATAGTTTATCTTCATTTTGTCACAAATCATTTTTAATTCATTTGCTAATGCAATATTAACTGTGCGATATACATTTTCGAAGATTTTAGTAAGTTCTACACATTCAAGTGATTTCTCTGGTATTACTTCCAGTTTTAAAATTTCCTTATAGAAAGCACTACCTAAAACACTACATTCTTCACATTCTTCACATTTTATATTGCAATCATTTCCACAATTAGCATAACAGGTACCTAGAAGTTTTGGTGAAAGCTCATATAGAGACTTTTTGTTGTCTTTAAGCATTTTATGGATAGGTATATTGTTACCAAAATCATATCTTTGTGGCGAACAGCAGTAAAAAAAAGTATTTTTTAATGTCAGAATTCTTTGGTTCTTGTTTTTTCTCTTTTTTAAATTTTCAATTAGACGCTGAGATGATCCTGGATAAGTAGTACTCTCTAAAATTACTAAAGGATTACCGCTATATTCCTCTTTTTTCTCATTAAAGGCATTTCTTTTCTGTGCATTTTCTATTCTTTTTAATAAAGCGTTTTCAACTGTCATTACAGCAGAATCTAGATTGCGTAAATCTGGCATTTTTTGTTTATCCAACTTTATATTAATGCATATTAAGATAACATCACATTCTGAAAGCTTCTCACCGGTGTTATCAATATTCGTAGAATGGAAGATTTTGAAAATATCTGAGCGCATACCTTTCCATACCGCTTCTAAATTTATGTCTTGATATATATTTTGGTTACAAGGGGAATTATTCATAAAATCCCTTAATTGTGTAATAATATCCGCTTCTATATCAAATCCATAGATGGTAATATTTTCATTTTCATTATTTTCTAATATTTTATTTGCGGACAATAAACCTACATAGCCCATACCTAAAATACCAATTGTTAACTGTTTGTTGTTTATTTTTTCTAAAACGTTCATAAACTGAATCCAAGTTTTAACAGTAAAATAATAAAAGTTGTACTGTGCCAATAAAGATTTAATTATAAAATCTTTAAGTTTTCTATGATCTTAAGAATTCAAATAAAAACTTGCGACCTTGTACAAAATGACAAATCGTGGATTAAAACATAATACAATTTTTATTTTCTCCATGTCAAGCCAATTTAGAAATGTTGAATTTTTTTGTTATAAATACATTGATAAATATTTTGCAATAACTATTGGCTTTGTTGCGGTTGTTGGTTCTGTTTCGAAGCCTGAACATAAACGTTTCGGTTCAAACTATAAGATTGAAACGGCAATAGTGTCTTAGTCTTGGTCGCAGATTTACCGCACTATACAAATGCGTGAAGAAATTTGCTTACGCTGATAATCTGGACGTTTTCTTTCCATCTATTCTTCATCATCTGTTTCTGTCAAAATCATTGTGGTCGGTTTTTCTTTTCTTCACAATGTCCCGGTTATTGGGTTGAAAATCCATTGTTTCTAGTGGTATTATGTGTTTTGTGTTTAGTCAGGTATCTAAACAGGAAGTCTGTAAATCATTAGAAAGATTGCGAAAAAAAAGTACAAAAGGTGACGATTAAGAATGGCAGGACAGAGAACTGTGAATGTAAAAAAAGGTTCAATAAATTACAAGATCAGGTTGGTGGTCCAGACACTTATATTCGCCGCATTCATTTGCTTATTGATATTTGCAGATCCTATTGCGGAAAAGGATGGCACGGTTGATGTTTTTCTTCGTATGAGTCCGCTCTCTGCAATTGGTGCAATGGTAGCGGCGAAGGAGTTTATTGTAAGGTATTGGCTGGCTTTTATTGTATTGGCGGCATCTGTTTTTTTGGGTCGTTTCTTCTGTGGTTGGGTATGCCCTCTCGGGACGACTCTTGATATTACTGACAGCTTACTGAAAAGACGAAGGAAGAGAATTTCGTATAAGATTTATGATGGCAAAAGGCTAAAGTATTATATATTGGCTTTTCTTCTCTTAAGCCTGTTTATAGGTCATCAGATGGTCGGTTGGCTTGATCCGATCAGCATTGCAACAAATGCATACACTATTGTTATCCATCCCTACTTCGTTTCTCTCATAAACTCATTTTTTGGTTTTCTCCACAAATTCTATTTTATCAGTTTTATAAGTGATCCTGTCCATGCTTTTTTAAAGGAGGCGTTGTTCGCATTGCATCCGCCGTTTTTCAGAGGGCATCTAATTTTTCTGATAGTTATATCTGTAATCATTTTCTTGGGCCTGTTTTACAAGAGATATTGGTGTCGAAATCTGTGTCCATTGGGGGCGTTGTTTGCACTATTATCAGGCTGGTCGATCTTTAAGCGTGTCGTGGGGGAGAATAGTTGTGATAGTTGTGACAGGTGTAATGTAGATTGCAAGATGGGGGCCATTGATGATACAGGTATGAAAACCCAGGCAGGTGAGTGTATTTTGTGTATGAAATGCCAGGCTATATGCCATACCAGTGCTGTTAGATTCACACGTACACAGCCTTCGGAGCAAGACGTACCGATTAATTTGACAAAGAGGGGTTTTGTAACTGCGTGTCTATCAAGCGCAGTTGTTGCACCACTTCTATCGCTGAACTTCCAAAAGAAGAAGAGTCAAGGTAACCTTGGGATTATACGTCCTCCGGGTTCAATTTCTGAAGATAAATTTCGGGCTAAGTGCATACGGTGTGGTGAGTGTATGAGAGTTTGCAAAACGAATGGTTTGCATCCTACAATTTTGGAAGCAGATTTGAGTGGCATGTGGACCCCTCAGCTGATTCCGCGGATTGGATATTGTGCACATGATTGCGTACTCTGTACAAGGGTCTGTCCTTCGGGGGCAATTACCAGGCTTCCAAAGGAGAAGAAGAAGCGTCTTGCAATAGGAAAAGCGAGAATCAACAGGAACAGATGCATTCCGTGGGTAGGTTATGCACGATTGCCGGATTTAGACAAGAATTGGGAGGATGTCAGTTGTGGTGTGTGTGAAGAGGTCTGTCCTGTTCCAACAAAAGCAATTCATTTTAATACTTATGTTCATGGTAACGGTAAAGAGATTAGAAGGGTTTATGTAAGAGAAGAGGCTTGTATCGGATGCGGTTTTTGTGAGAAGGTCTGTCCCGTAAATGGACGTTCCGCAATAGTAGTTGAAGGGATTCAACCACAGGTAATGGTAAAGGATATGGGCACAACGGAAGATGGCCTCTTTCCTGTCTCTATTGAACAGTGGAAAAGAAAAGAGCAATCTAAAGTGTATGCGGGTGCAGACAAGCTTTTTGAATATATGAATGGTGGAGCAGAAGTGTATTTATCTTATTCATTTATTCACGTGTCAACGGCAACGTATATTAAGAGGGATACTGATAGTTCTGTTAAGGTAAATATCTGGGAATTTGGCAACTCTGATGACGCCTACGGTGTATTTGCAAAAGACAGAGCTGGGCAAGATGTTAATACTGGAAACGAAGCTGCGTTATACGAAA
>Ga0233429_1004965_pt1 | contig 11351 bp, 10 predicted proteins | sample SI_118_April2016_3_FD_179879 | JGI IMG/M metagenome (GOLD analysis project Ga0233429, IMG submission 179879) | Seawater microbial communities from Saanich Inlet, British Columbia, Canada - SI_118_April2016_135_MG | ecosystem: Environmental > Aquatic > Marine > Inlet | place: Canada: British... | reverse complement strand
AAGCTTCCGCCCTGATCGCCAAATTATTGCTCCTGCCCGACTCAAATCATTACGCGCCTTTGAAAGATGATGCCCAGTGGCAGCGCAATGCGACGCTTGCTGTTGTGGCCGACCTGATATTTGGACTTGCACAAAACAAACCCATGTTGATTGTCTTCGAGGACGCCCACTGGATAGATCCAACCTCGCTCGACTTGCTCGGCATGCTGCTCGATAAAACGCAATCATCTTCCCTGTTGTTTCTGGTGACATTCCGTCCGGAATTCACCTCGCCCTGGCAGGGCATGGGCCATGTGGCCTTGCTGAATTTGAACCGCATTTCCCGCAGTCAGTGTTCGCAGATCGTCAATAATATTTTGGCCAAGGAGAAAATTCCACAACAGATCCTGAAACATATTCTGGAAAAAACCGATGGCGTGCCGCTGTATGTCGAGGAAATGACCAAGGCGATTGTCAGTTCCGGGCAACTTGCCAGCATCGATGGGACATCTGCATCTGTAACGATTTCGATCCCCGCCAACCTTCAGGATTCCCTGATGGCGCGACTGGATCAATTGGGGTCGGCGAAAGATGTGGCCCAGGCAGGTGCTGTCATCGGCAGGGAATTCAGCCCCGAACTTCTGGCCGCTGTCGCCGGGCTTTCTGATACGGAGCTTACATCAGAACTTGATAAACTGGTTGAAGCTGAATTGATTTTTCGGCGCGGATGGCCGCCCAGCCAGGTTTATGTTTTCAAACACGCCCTTGTACAGGATGCAGCTTATTCAAGCCTTCTGCGAGACAAACGACGGCAGGTGCACAAAGCCGTGGCGACGGCGCTGGAAGCCAAAATTGCCGCCGGTGGACAAACCGGGCCAGAGACGCTTGCCTTTCATTTGACCGAATGCGGCGAGGAAGCGCGCGCCTCCGTCTATTGGGAAACAGCTGGACGCCGTTCCCAGGAAGGCTTGTCTCATACGGAGGCCGCTGCGCATTTTGGCAATGCCCTCGCCGGTGTTGGATCCGACAGGGATCGGGAGTTGCAGTTGTGCCTCGATCTGATCACCAGTCAGCGCGTGCTCGGTGTGTCCGAACACACCCTCAAAACGCTTGAACGGGCCGAGCCCCTCGCACACGCCGATATCGACAAGGCGAATATCTTCGGCCAGTTCGGGAATGTGTATTTCCTGTCCGGCGAATCCGAAAAGGCACTGGCCTCACATGAAAAAGCCCTGGAAATAACCCGACGCACGCCTTTGCCCGAATTTGAATGCCGTGCCCTGAGCGGCCTGGCGGACGTTCACTATATGCGTGGCCATATGGTGTCAGGCCATCATCAGGCAGAAGAATGTGTTGCCACTGCACGCAAATACGATTTGCACGACGTTGTCATCAACAATCTGTCCGCTCTTGGGAACATGAAATATTTGTCCCAAGGCCCGCGGATTGCTCGCGAATTTCACGAAACGAACATGTCAGAAGTTATCAAGGCTGATCAACCACGCGCGGAAATGATCTTTAGCATAAACATGTCGTCCATCTTTCTCGATAGCCTGGAAAATGAACAAGCATTGAAAAATGCCCAGGCCGCGGTGGCGGCATGCGAGCGCATCGATGCACTCGTTTGGCTGCCTTTGATGAGGAAGCAGCATTTGCGGGTGCGGCATGCCATGGGGGAAGATGTCGCCGCTGAGATGAAAGAAATCGCGACACAGGCAGTGGAAACAAGTTCGGGCCTGAGTGGGCCCTGGGTGCTGGGCGCACTGGCTCAGGTCGCGACGGACCCTGAAACTGTTCATAATGTTTTGGAACAGGCTGAAGATATTTTTGCGGCTGGCTGCGTTGGTCACAATCAATTGTGGTTCTACCGGGATGCCATCGACGGCTTTCTACGTTTTGGTCTTTGGGACAAGGCAACTGAATGCGCCGACGCCCTGGATGCCTTTACGGCCAACGAGCCTTTGATCTGGAACCAGTTTTTTGCTGCCCGTGGCCGTGCCCTTGCCGATCATGGCCGGGGACAGACTTCCGTCGACGAACTGAAACGCATCGCCAGACTTGGCGAAGACCTGGGCTTCCTCCATTCCCTGCAGGCCGTTCAGTCGGCGTTGCCAGACTGATCAGAAACAGTTGCTGGACACCGGTTTTGCAAATGCCCCGCATGTCGGGATGCCTGGGGTCGCTGTGACCTGATGCCGCACCGGCGGATGCCTGCTTGAAGACGACGGGTAGAAAGCTCACATTCAATGGATGAAAATGACCACCTGGCTTTCTCGATGTCTGCTCTGTGCCATCCTTGTGATGGGCGCGACCGGGCTCGTATCGACCAACAGTGCGGCTCATCCCGCACTGGTCAGCGGTTCGCTTGTTGAAGATGGACAAGATTGCGGAACCGGAAAATCCAGCGGGCTCGGCAAATGTCCCGCGGGTGAAATGACCAGCGCCAACAGCTGCTCCCTCGCTCACTGCGCCGTTGTGTTGGTGGCCATCGAGATCATCGAATTCCGCCTGTTTGAACCAGGCCATTTCCCCGTCCCGGATACCGCCATAAAGGGGCTCATCCTCAAACCCGAACCGCATCCACCGCCCTTCATGGTCTGAACTTCCCGGGGAACGGACATTATTGCCCGATCCCTCCATCGCGCTGTGCGCGAATATTTTGGAACAGGACAAAGATCATGAAAAACAGGATTTACACAACGATGATTGCTGCCGTCACGGCGACGATCATTTCGCTACCGGCGGTTGCCCACGACACAGGGACCATGAGCGGACACGGGCAAATGAACCAGGGCATGATGACGCAAGGTCAGATGCGGATGGGTCAGATGCCGATGGGCCAAATGCCGATGCCCCGGACGCAGATGATGAACCAGGGCATGATGATGCAACCCCATATGACACAGCACATGATGAACCATATGTCCGGGCGTCATGGCGGTCATGCCATGCAACAGGGCGCAGCCATGATGGGCGGCGGCTACGGTATCAAGGCCGAACGCGAACTTGATGTTGAAAGCGTTCGCAAGGTTCTGACTGGACGCCTGGCGTGGACCGGAAATACCCGTCTCAAGGTTGGCAAAGTCGAGGAAAAGGATGACGAAACAGTCCTCGCGGAAATCGTCACCCAGGGCGGCTCCCTGGTGGACCGCCTTGCTGTTCATCGACGTACCGGCGCAATGCGTCGTCTGCCATAAGGAGTGCATGACATGTTACAAAACGCACATTACAGCGGAAACTGGAACACCGATTCCTGGGGCTCGGGCATGCACGACGGCGGCATGATGATGGGCTGGGGTCTGCACGGGTTCGTCAGCATCCTGTTCCTGACCCTGATCGTTATCGCTATTGTATTGCTTATTCGCTGGCTCTGGCGCGGCGGCGCTCCGGCAACAACAACCGCTTCAGGCGCCCTTGATATTCTCGAGGAACGTTATGCCCGGGGTGAAATCGATCAAGCCGAATTTCAGTCCAGAAAGAAGGATATATCCTGACGAATTAAATTGACTTGAAATTCAGGGCCGCCTCAATGAGGCGGTCCTTTTTTTTCAGGAAGCACCCTTTGAACGGAGCCATCAATCCGGAGCCTGTTCCTCGCTCGCCTGCGTCGCCTTCGGTCTGGCGAACGTCAGGGTGATCGATAACAGGACAAGGACCAGAGCGCCTATTTTCTGCCAGCTCAGGACATCGCCAAGAAAGATGGCCGCGGAGGCGACTGCAACAACCGGTACCAGCAAGGTTCCCATCGAGGCTACGGATGCCGGCAGTCGACCAACAAGGATGCTCCAGGCGGCATAACAGATCACCATGGGAAACAGGATGTGGTAGGACATGGTTGCAATCACAGCCCCAGACGGCATCACGACCTGTCCGTTATATTCTGTGACCAGCCCGGCAATGATAGCGAATGGTGCTGATACACCCAACATCCAGGCAGCCTGGGGAACAGGCTTGATCGACCAGACCCTGGATTTCAAAACCACGGTTCCTGCCGCCCATGACACAGCCGCCGCCATCATGAATATCGGCCCCAACGGTTTGTCGACAAATCCTGACGTATCTTCTGATACCAGCAATGCCAAACCCGAAATGCCAACAACCAGGGAGGCCAGGCGCAACGGTGTCAAACGTTCGTGCAGAAACAGCATCGAAAAAACGGTTGCCCATACAGGCATGGTAAAGGCGATGATTGTGGCTGTAGATGTCTGCGTATGGAGCTGACCAAAGGCCGTAAATACATTGAAGCCGAGCACTGATAACAGGCCTGCCACCAAAAGCGGCCAACCCTCTGCTCTTTTCGGGCGCAGGGATTGCCTGAGAACCACAGCCAGCCCGGTCAATAAAATAGCGCCAGAGGACAAACCGATAGCACGCAAGGACCAGGGCGGTATTTCACCAAGAATGAATTTGACCGCGGGCCAGTTCAATCCCCAGAATACGCCGATCATGATCAACAGCGTGATGTCGCCAAACCGGATTCGGTTCAAGATATTTTACTTTCGGTCGGCAAAATATTTTGGCTCATGGTGCCCGAATTTACCCTTTTTTGTAAAATTTCAGCAGCTCATCCGCAACAGATTTGGCGAGTTTGGCCGCAATTTTCTCGAAAGCAGTTTTGGCCGAACCGACGCCCACATGGTAAACGTGATGTTTGCCGTGAATGGTCACGTCAATGTTCAAAACCGGGCTTTTCCCTTGATGTCCGCCGGAAGTGATGCCTTTGAGGCTGCCTGAAACACCGATCTTGTTGATCTTCAGGGCGGTAACGCCTTTGGCGACCGCCTTGACAGCTGATTCAACACCTTTGTTGGCGGCGCGCGAGGCTTCAAGCACCCCTTCGGCAATTTTCAACCCGGCTTCTTCCGTCGCGAGCTCAGCCTTCAGGGCGACGACTTTTGGCGCGGCATCAACCGGCACTATTTTCACCGACTTCTTTGCAGTCTTCAGGGCCCAATCGGCGGTTTTCAAGGCAACTTCTTCGGCGGCAATGGCCGTTTTCAGTTTACCTTCCTCAACGCCTTCCTTTGCAGCTTTGCCAAGCTTCAGATGCTTGGCGTCCTTCTTGGCTTTTTTGCCGAGGTCATGCGCTTTCTTCTTGTTGTAGGCGATGGTTTTGTTGAGCCCATCGACTTTCTTCTTTGCGCCATCAATCTTCTTTGTCGCTGTATCAAACGCCTTTTTCGCCTTGGCCTTTTCAGAGGTTATATTTGATTTGAGACCTTTGACCTTTTTCTCTGCTTTTTTGACATCGCTCTCAGCCTTCTTCATGGCGCTATCGGCTTTCTTCAGCCCTTTAAGCGCGCCCTGAACCAGATTGCGAAAGACCTTGGAATAATTCGCAGCGAGATCAGCCTCGAAGCTAAAATCGTTGGAAGATGCGAAATTCAGGCCCTGGGATTCCGCTTCCAGAAACACATCAAAGGCACCACCAAATTTGGTTTCTGAAGAAAACCTGAACTTCGTCGGCTCAAGGTCCAGCACATATTTGTCTTCAAAGCCCTTGAACAGAACAATGTCACCTGACATCGCAAATTTGGGATCAACAGATGGCCCGGCTGCTATTTCCAGTTCGGCTTCCTTCAGGTTCAACGGACCCAGTTTGAAGGGATCTATTTTGCCGTCAAAGGAAATGCCTTCTGTGGACGCATAACCCTTGGCGCTGCCCAGTTCCTTTTTGTTCACCAGCAATGTTGCTTTCAAGGCAATGCCCGCCCCCTCTATCTCCAGCTCCTCTTCAAGATCGGCAGGCAAATGGGCACCAGGTGTCATGAAGGCGAAAGCAACGTCCTTGAATTCGACATTCATGTGCTTGAATCCACCGCCTTTCATTTTGCTGCTTTTTTTGGCGTGGGTCATCAGGGCGTTGAAATCCAGTTGGTTGATCTCACCTGCCAGGGCAATGGCGGTTGGCAATCCCAAGGCCTCCGGCGACAACACCATATCGGCCGCAGCCCGAACCTTTTCATGACCAATCATCACCGTGCCATCAATCAACATGTCAAAGCTGCCGGTCTCGTTGATACCAACGGACAGGAACGGGTTTTCAAGTGTCAGTCCCTTGATACCTGCGGCATTGATCCAGTCACCCTTCATGCCGCCTGCCACCTGGACTTCTGCTTCTCCCGATTGCGCTGCAAATTCGAAGTCGACATCAAATTCCAGATCAGGTTTGCCTTTGCCCTGGCCGACGCCAATTGCAGTGCGAAAGCCAAGCGCTGATTCAGCTTCGGACAGCTTCATAAAGAATTCCGCCTTGACGTCCTTTGCTTTCAGAAACTTGAAGCTGTGTCCGGAAGGTGTATCTATGTCGACAGTAAGCTCAACAGCGGGTTTGCCGCCAAACATGCCTTCAACAACACCATCGATCTCCAGCGTGGTATCTCCCAGCCCCAGGGTGCCCAATACCTTCTTGAGATCAGCCGAGGCGAGTGCGGGATCAAATTGGGCGATGACATTTACGCCCTGTACCAGTGTTAAATTACCTTCTGGCAGGTCGCCGGAAGAGGCAAAGAAGTTTTGTGCTGCCAGTGGCAAGCTGTCGTAAGCCTCCTCGAGGCCTTTAGTCGAGGCGATCACGCGCATGGCAGGCAAACCAAGATGATCGAGGAAGCCACCTTTGTGCCCTGTCAGTTGAGCGAGCGTAAGCGCTTTCTCAAATTCCAGACCGATGTTCCAGTCTTTTTTCTTGCTATCATAAAAAACGACAGCATCGACAGTTTCGCCGACAAAATCGACTTTGCCGCCGATGGCATGCATGGAAATTGTCGGGTCCTCAATGGCGAATGTTGAAGCGCCAGGAATTTTTTTCAATTCAGGGATCGAATGTAAAGAAAGCTTGGAGCCTGGAAGCGAAAGTGCGAAATCACTAAGTTTGTTGTCTTCAACAGCAAGCTCGATCACCACTTCCCGTGACTTGCCGCCGGACTTGAATGCGCCTCCTAACATGCCGTCCAGAGAAATGGAAAAGGCACCTTTTTCGACAGAAATACTGAGGCCAACTTTCTTCAGATCCAGGAACGTCATACCGAAGGCATCGTTCCAGGTTAACTTCTTCGTATCCAGCGTCGTGAATACAAACTTTTTTTCCGCCAATGCATCAGCATCAATCGTGCCACCGAAAGAAAGTTTCTTGCCGCCCAGCGCTTTGGACATTGTGATGGAAATATTGTTTGTCGCAGCATCAAGAAACGTTGGCAGCACGGCAACGCCAGCACTTTTCAGGGCAGCCTTTGCGTCAGTATTTGCTTGCGCGACCACCTGAAACGATGAGCTGCCCATTGCAAAGGCAAAAATTGTCATGGCGAAGAACAGACGTGTGAACCAATTTATCATCTAACCAAACTTTCTGTGAATACTTTGCTGCTCAATTCAATTGACCTGGGCCTGACAGAATACAAGGCCATTGAAAGTCAAAAGACAAGGCGATAGTGCGTAGGGACAGGAACCTGATCGACGATACCAGCATGATTTGCCAGACATTCGATCGACCCCGGCCCCGTGTAATGGCCCGGTTAATCGGAAGACGCGACATGAACCTCGCTGGCAGAAACATTACGGCGCGCTGTAAGTGATATATATTCAGTTGTGGTAATTCGAACGATTAGGCCTAAGTTTAATTTTGCAGTCTGTTAAAACAATGACTGAATATGCGCCTTGATCACGACATGGTTTTGACCAAAGAGTGATCATCCATGGCGCGTTTGGATCAAAACGGGGGGAACAAATGACTACAGATATAACAAGTATTGCACGTGATTTTTTTGAGGCTTGCGAAACCGGCAAAGGTTCGGCGGGTTGTAAAGACTATTGTCAGGACAGTGCAACTTTTTCGTGCCAGTCCGATGCACTGGCCGACGTAACGACACTGGCCGGATATGCCGACTGGATGCAGGGGCTGCTGGGACCAATTCCGGACGGCCACTATGAATTGACAGCATTTGCCTGTGATGAGGGGCGTAACACTGTTGTAGCATCTGCCGTATTTCATGGCACCCAGACAGGCGAAGGTGGCCCCGTTCCCGCGACCGGGAAAACCGTGGCAGCTGACTATGTCTATACCATGCAATTTAGCGGTGACAGAATTAGCCACATGACGAAGATCTGGAATGACGGTCATTCCCTGAAACAACTCGGCTGGGCCTGAACAACGTAACGTCTGATTCGCCAGCCAGGCTGACTGTTCACCGGTTGTGTCAGCCTGGCAGGTGAGAGTGGACGTAAATATCTACACTCCTTCAGATGTTATACGAACAGGAAAAGGGGCCTATGCATGTCTGACAAACTCTTCTTTGAGGATATTCAGATCGGCGACACATTTGTTGGCGATACGGTTCATGTGCACCGGGATAAAATACTCTCCTTCGCCACCGAATTTGATGACCAACCCATGCACCTCGATGCCGCTGCTGCCAAAGCAATGGGCCTGAACGATATTATCGCGCCAGGGGCATATATTTTTGCCTTGACGGCAAAATCGCAGCGGTCAATCTGGAAACGCTTTGACATGCTGCCAAGCGGTCTCGGCATCAAAGTCAGTTTCGTATTGCCCTTATATCCGGACGATACACTTACCGGTCATATGGAAATTGTCGCGGTGCGACCAAGTAGCAAGCCCGGACGGGGCTGGATTGATACGAAAGTCATCTTCAAAAACCAGAATGGTAAAGATGCTGTCGAAAGCAGTGCGTCCTTGCTTTTAAAGTGCCAATCGCCTTAAGCAATATCTCTGACGGGTCAAAACATGTCGGCCTTTCAAATATGTCCGCTTGATTATAGAGGAGACGCGACATGGGCAGTTTTACCGGCGGTTGTCAGTGCGGCAACGTCCGAATTGTGGCGTCGGGTGTCCCACACAGGGTCGGCATTTGTCACTGTCTTGACTGCCGCAAGCACCATGGTGCCCTTTTTCATGCCTCTGCGGTGTTTCCTCAGGATGCTGTGACCATCGAGGGCGAAACAAGCGATTACGCCGGGCGATTTTTCTGTCCCCGATGCGGTTCATCCATTTTTGGACGCAGCGCAGACGAAATCGAAGTGAACCTGGGGTCACTGGATGCTCCTGACCAACTGATGCCAACCTATGAACTCTGGACCGTCCGCCGCGAATCCTGGTTGCCACCATTTCCGCTCACGAGACGATACGACGGCGACCGTGACGCTACGAGTCGCTTTGAGAAGTAGATTGCACGCTCGTCTGGCTTGTCAGGTAATGCGTTGATGCGTCCTTTTGGGAACATAAGCAATCAATGTGACGGCCTCTCGTTTTGGTCCGCTGTGCCCCGCTAACCTGACTTTTTTCAGCGCCTTGAGTGACGGCCGTTAATAGCCAGGAACGGACCTGTCGTTAGGCGTGGGCTAACCGTTCAAACCGGGGGGCGGATTGAGTCGAAACCAGTCCGCAAGGGCTTTCATCAAAATGCGCTCTGGTGCCCCATCGGCGGTTGCGCTCTTGATGATTGCCCGCCATGTGATTTTTAACCCACCTCGCGTTGCGCGTACGGGCTTGAGCTTGCCAGACAAAAACTGGGGATGAATGGCCCAATGACTGAGGATGGAAATCCCGAAGCCTGCTTTCACAAGCTCGCAGATCGCCTCCACCGAACCGATATTTTCTTCTCGTGGCGGCATAACGTTTTCTGGCGTCCAGATACGGTCGGCTTCATAACCTGGCTGTCGCACGAGTGAATAAGTCAGGAAGGGATCGTTCAGGAAGTCCTGTCCGGTAACATAAGGTTTTTTGGCAAGCTCGTGGTCAGGCGGGAGCACAGCCACGAGTTCGTCCTCAAACAAATCTGTTGCATCTAGTTGCCCCGGCAGGACCATATCGGGAGATATCGCAAGATCGGTCCTGCCCTTGGAACGCGGATCAAAGGGTGTATGGGTGCCCTGAGTTTCGATCTCAATACCGATTTGGGGATGTGATTCGCGAAACCATAACAAGAATTCTGGCAGCCAATGAAAGGCATTATAGACCCCAATCGATACCCGCAGGACGTGCTGGATCCCCTCCGCTGAGGCAATGGCAACACCTTCAGACACGCGCATATCCTCGATCACGCGTTCTGCCGTCAGCGTCAGAATTTGCGCTGCCGTTGTTGGTCGCAATAACCGCCCCTTTTTTTCATAGAGTGGAATTCCCAGCCGTCTCTCTGCTTCGCGAATCCTGTGGGTCAGGGCGGAAGGTGTTATCAGAAGAGATCTGGCAGCTTCAGCCATGGTTTCGCATTGCGCGATCATGATGAGCATATCGAGATGGCGGAATGAAAGGCGGGGAATAATCATTGAATTTTATTCAATCGTATGTCCAACAATTTGAAATTGATTGAATGTTATATCAGGCCATATTGACGCGGTCAGCCCTAAAAAATCAGAAACACGGCTGCCAATTGATGGAAATGACAGGTTAATCATGAATGTTCAGAGTCTACGAGAGCCGATTGCACCGCAACGAGACTGCCTCGCGCTGGTCAATCTTGAGCGGTACCCGGTCCATAATTTTGACAGCCCGGTTTTGCGTGAAGTTATTAATGCCGCACGCAAGGATCTTGCAGAAAATGGCTGTTTGCGACTTCCTGGATTTATCAGGGCGGATGCGTTTGATCTGCTGGCAGAAGAAACAACGATGCTTGCGCCGCGCGCGCTCTACAGCAGTGATGAATATACACCTTACGGAACCGGGCCGGACAAAAGTTCCCACGAAGGCCATCCCAGGCGGCGCGCCCATCGTTCGACCAGCGGCAGTGTAACCCGCGACCTGATCCCAATGGAGGCATGGATACAGAGGCTCTATGACAACCCTGCCATAATGAGTTTGGTTGCAGCCTGTCTTGAAGCGGATGAAATTCATCAGTTCGCTGATCCCATGCGTGGCTTGATCATTAATGTCATGGACGAGGGAAATGTTTTGGGCTGGCATTTCGATGCCAATGAATTCATCGTGAGCCTGATGACCCGTCGCGCTGACAAGGGCGGTACATTCGAATACAGCCCTGGCATTCGTGCGCCGGGGAATGAGAACTTTGACGCGGTTCAGTCCGTGCTGAACGGGGGCAAGGGCCTTGTGACAAATCTTGATTTACAGGTAGGGGATTTGCAAATTTTCAAAGGCCGCTATTCCCTGCATCGGGTCAACCGCGTCGAAAGCGGCATCCGACATACGGCCATTTTCGGTTACGCGCGCGAACCGGGCTTCATCGGCAGTGCTGCGAGCACGATGAAAGTCTACGGCCGCGTGATGCCGGAACATATCGCTGCGGAAAACAACCGCCACAGCGATGGTCTCTCGGATTGAACTCAAACGATATCAAGCGAGTACGAAATGACTGAAGAAACCGTACTGGGTAAGGATGCCGAATGGCACAAGCGGCTGGATC
>Ga0233429_1004962_pt1 | contig 11353 bp, 11 predicted proteins | sample SI_118_April2016_3_FD_179879 | JGI IMG/M metagenome (GOLD analysis project Ga0233429, IMG submission 179879) | Seawater microbial communities from Saanich Inlet, British Columbia, Canada - SI_118_April2016_135_MG | ecosystem: Environmental > Aquatic > Marine > Inlet | place: Canada: British... | reverse complement strand
GCTGACATTGGTCGGTGTGATCGATGCGGATCTAGGCCTCCAGGGTGGCGATCTGCGGGCCGCCGAACGGACCTATCAAATGCTGCATCAAGTCGCCGGTCGTTCGGGGCGAGCCCAACGACCGGGCCGGGCGCTACTGCAAACCTATATGCCCGAACATCCCGTTATGGGCGCATTGATTTCGGGCGACCGGGACAGCTTTATGGATCAGGAGGAAGAAGCCCGCCGCAACCAGGGTCTGCCGCCCTTTGGCCGCCTTGTCGCCCTGATTATTTCGGGGCGGGACGAGGCCCAAGTCAGCGAAACCGCCCGGAACCTTGCCCGGGCCGCACCGCGGCAGGCGGATGTAGATATTCTGGGCCCCGCCCCCGCGCCATTGAGCCTGCTTCGCGGCCGATTTCGCCACCGCCTGTTGCTGAAATGCCAGCGCAGCGTCAACGCATCCGCCCTGGCCAGGGCCTGGGTTGATCAAGTGGACTATCCGAACCAGGTGCGGGTCGCCATTGATGTGGATCCCTATAGCTTTTTGTAGCTGCTGATTATATGGCGCCTGACTTTATAGCGGCGGCCTATTCCTCAACCGCACGGAAGTCGGCTGGACGTTTCTCCAGGAATGCCTTTACCGCCTCTTTATGTTCCGGCGTCTCGTAAGCCTGGGCCAGCATCTCAAACTCCCTGGCCGTGACAAGGCCAAGGTCGGTCTCCGTGCCATTCTGGGTTAACAGTTGCTTGACCATTCGCACCTGACGGGATGGGTTTTGCGCAATCACGCCGGCCATCCCCAACGCTTCATCAAGCAAATTTTCGTGCGCCACGAGGCGATCCGCCAGACCCAGTTCCACAGCCTCTGCCGCCTCAATCATGCGGGCGGACAAGGCCACATCACAGGCATTCCCCCAACCCATGCGCTGCACCAGAAAATGAGAACTGGCCAGTTCCGTCACCACGCCCATCTTGACGAACGCACAACAGAACCGGGCCCTATCGGAGGCGATGATATAGTCAAAGGACAGGATCATGGTTAGCCCAACGCCGATTGATGGCCCGTTAACGGCGGCAATGATCGGCTTGGCCCGGCGCATGATGCCAACCCAATCCGGTGCCTCGCCAGTGAGGAAATCATCCTCGATCTCACCATCAAGCTGCTTACCAAATGTATCGTCAATATCGGCACCGGCGCAAAAGCCACGTCCCGCGCCCGTTACAACGATGGCACCGACCCCGGCATCGTCGTTGGCTTTGGCGATGGCGGCGACAATTTCGTCGCGCAACTGAACGGTCCAGGCATTCAGTTTGGCCGGGCGGTTAAGGGTAATCAGCGCAACCCTGTCCCGCCGCTCATAGATAATTGTTTCATAACTCATGGCGATCTTTCTACAGTTTGGGGCACCGCAGGCCCTGGACCCTACGACTATAACGCCTTAAATGGCTGCGCAATGCTACGCCGTACGCCGCACCCTGTCCCGCGAACAAATGTCGCGGCAGGTGTCGGTTGATTTGTTTTCCATCCCAAGCAATTTTCCATTAGCATTTGGCTATGATTGCTTTCTATCCGTATCCGTGCTCTGGAGCGCATTTATTCTAAAGGCACTCAACTTGTTAAGAATCGAGCAATTGAGCCAATCACTTAAGTCGCGAAAGCAACTCAGGTGAATTGAAAATTGCTCTAGACCAGGAGATGCATCATGTCGAAACAGCTGCTGACGGGGTCCTTTGTGGCCTTAATCACGCCTATGAACCCGGATTATTCCATCGACTTCGGCGGCTTTCGGAGCCTGATTGAGTTTCAGCGGGAAAACGGCACCTCGGGCGTGCTGATCATGGGCTCAAGCGGCGAAGTATCCATGCTGACAGAGGCGGAACGCCACGCCATCGTGGCGGAAACCATGAAACATAAGTTGCCCGGTATGGAGATGTGGTACGGCTGTACCGGTGCGACAACAGAGGCGACCATCGCCTATGTCCGCCAGGCGGCAGCAGAAGGGGCGGATGGCGCGATGATCGCGGCACCGGCCTATATCTGCGCCGCGAACGAAGACATTGTCGAATATTTCCTGGAAGTCGCCGACGCCTCACCCATTCCCCTTGGCATCTACAACAATCCTCCCCGGGTCAAAACCGATCTAAGTGCCGAGGAAGTCCTGCGCATTGCGGCCCATCCCAACGTACAGATGCTAAAGGAGTCCACGGGCCGCGTCGCCCAAGCAGCCCAAATTGCCCGCGCCAAGCCCGAGATGAGCCTGATGTGTTGCTGTTCACCGAACCTTGGCCTGATCGTGCCGATCATGACCCTGGGCGGGCATGGCACCGCCAATATGACCGGGAATATCATTCCCCGGGAAATGGCGGTTATCTCCAAGCCGTGGCAGAATTTTGCCGACGCGACGAACTTTCGGGAAGCCTACCTGCGCAACCTGCCCATGCTGCACTATGCCTATTCAGCAATTAATCCCGTGCCCATGAAGTCACTGATGGCGGCCATGGGCATGCCTGCGGGGCCATTGCGTAAGCCGCAAAAGGCCCTAACCGGCGCGGCTCTGCAACGGGGCCTGGATATCGTAGATGAACTGAATTTGGTGCAAGCCTACGGATTTACGCCGTCCGTCACAGCCGTCGCCGCCGAATAGATGTGGGTCGCGTTCAACGCTTCAGCCCATCATCACGCCGCCGTCCACGGTCAGCTCCTGGCCGGTGACATATTTGGATTCACCACAAGCCAGATAGAGTGCGGCATAGGCAATGTCATCAGGTTCGCCAATCGCCTTCAAGGGTATACCTTTTTTGTAGCGTTCGCGGCCTTCGTCCAAGGTGGCCGCCACACCGCTCATAGCATGCTGGCCCATGGGTGTTTCGATGGAGCCGGGATGGATCGAATTACAACGGATGCCATAGCCACGTCGGGCGCAATGCTGGGCCACGGATTTGGAATACTGGCGCACCCCGCCTTTGGAGGCACCGTAGGCCGCGGCATGAGATGAGGCGCGCAGCCCGGCAACGGAAGAGATATTGACGATGGAGCCGCCAACACCGTCCGGGCCACTATCGCGCATGGCCGGGATGGCGTGTTTACAACCCAGAAAGACCCCTTCCATGTTGACCGCATGTATGGCCTGCCAATTCGCCAGGCTGGCGTTTTCAGGATTATGCTCCGCCCCGTTCATGAAGATACCTGCGGCATTGATCAAGATGTCCAACCCGCCGAGATCGGAAACCACAGCCGCTATCGCCGCGATCCAGGCATCTTCATCGCGAACGTCCAGCGCGGCGAAGGAGACATTCGGGCCCAACGCCTCTGCTGCCTGTGCACCGTCGGCAGCGTTTTGATCCAGGATACGCACACGGGCCCCCTGTTCGGCCAGCAATCGCCCACAGGCCCTGCCAATACCCGAGGCACCACCCGTTACCATGGCAACCTTGCCCGCAACCCGTCCTGTTTCAGCCATCCATCAAATTCCTTTTGCAGCCTGTTAATATCCGGGAACAATATGCCTTTGGTCAACCCTGTTGACATAAGAACCGCTTGTGCCTTTCCTTTGATGCAAACCGGAAACTGGAACTGCTCTTTCCCGCTAATTATGAGTCCACCAAATGAACCTGCCCCCGAAGACGACATTGAACATGACATTGGACAAGACATTGAAGATCGGCGTCAACACCATGCACCGGCGCACCGAACCGGGCGTCGGGCAATGGCTGCCTAAAATTGACGTGTTGGTTCGGGTGGTGGAGCAGGTGGACCAACTGGGCTACGACTCCTTTTGGTGCGGCGATCATATCTCTATGGAGATCCCGTTCCTCGACCCCTTGCTGCAAATCGCCCAGGCGGCGGTGGCCAGCAGACGGCTCATGTTCGGCACCTCTGTCTATCTTCTGCCCCTGCGTCATCCCACGCCTGTCGCGAAACAGGTCGCGACCATTGATCTGTTGACCGAGGGGCGGTTTATCTTCGGTGTCGGGGTGGGTGGTGAATTTCCAAAGGAGTACGAGGCCTGCGGCGTGCCGCGACATGAACGGGGCGCGCGACTTGCCGAAAGTATCCAGGTCTGCCGCAAATTGTGGAGCGGTGACAGCGTCAGCAACGACGGAAAATTCTATCCCTTTGAAGACGTGCGCATGACCCCGGCCCCAGCGCAACTGGGCGGCCCGCCGATCTGGTGCGGCGGCCGGGCCAAAGGGGCCTTGGAACGTACAGGTCGCATGGGGGATGGTTGGTTTTCCTACGCCGTCACGCCACAGATGTATCGCGACGGCCTCGCCGTCATCGACCAGGCAGCAAACGATGCCGGGCGGGTGCTGGAGACTTTTGGCACCGCGCATTTACTCTTTGCCCGCGTTGCCGACAGTGCCGATCAGGCCCTTGATGAGGCGGCGGAGCATTTGAGTATCCGTTATGGTATGGACATGCGGCCTGCGACAAAACGTTACGGTGCCTTGGGCGCGCCAGAGGATGTCGCGGCCTGCATTCGGGCCTATCATGATGCCGGCGTGCGTCATATCTCGCTGGATTTCGCCGGTCCCTACGAGCGGCGCTATGAACAGCTGGAACGCTTCGCAAACGAAGTACGCCCGTTGTTGCAGGACCTTATGTAGTTATTTGTTAGGAGTTTATTTTATGACTGACCCCAACCTGACTTTCGGCTTCACGGACGAACAAATGCTGCTGCGCGACAGCGTACTTGGTACCTTGCAGCGGGCTCTGCCGGCGGAAAAAATTCGCCAACTGGATAAGGCCGGGGAATACCCATACGAGGCCATGGCCGCATTGGCGGAGGCCGGCGTCAACGGTATCGTCTATGGGGAGGAATACGGCGGCCAGGACGGCTCGTTTATGGATCTGGCCGTGTTGGGAGAGGCCCTGGGCTATCACTATGGTGGCATTGCCCAGGCCTGGGGCATCACCTGCATCTATGCGGGCATGCACATCGCCCTGCACGGCAGTGAGGCGATGAAACGGGAGATACTGCCGAAGATTATTTCGGGCGATATGCGCCTGGCGCTTTGTTTGAGCGAGCCTGACCACGGCTCCGACGTGGCCTCGATCGAGACCCTGGCGGTGCGGGACGGGGATGATTACATCCTGAACGGCCAGAAAATCTATAACAGCGCGGCCCACGTGGCCCATAATCTGGTGGTCGTCTGCAAGACCAAGCCGGGGCGCGGCTATGACGGTATCTCGATGTTCGTGGTCGACACCACGTTGCCCGGTGTCACGGTGCAGCGGCTGGATGCCCTGGGGCGGCACACGACGGAGGCCAACCATTGTTTCTTTGAAGATGTGCGCCTGCCCAGCCATCGCCTGATCGGGACGGAAAATGACGGCTGGCAGGGTCTGATGAAATGCCTGAATGTGGAACGGTTGAACCTGGCCGCGAACGGCGTCGGTAATACCCTGAAGATCATGGAGCACGCCTTGGCCTATGCTAAGGAGCGGGAACAATTCGGTCGTTCCATCGGCAAGTTTCAGGCGGTCAGCCATAAATTCGCCGAGATGCAGATGATGTATCAGACCGCCCGGGCCCAGACATTCCGCGTGGCCCAGATGCTGGATGCGGGCGTCGACCCGATCATGGAAAACGCGGTGGCCAAGGCCTACACCACAGAGGTCAACTGGAAGGTCGCGGACATGGCCATGCAGATCCTGGCAGGCGCGGGCTATATCCTGGATCAGGACATGCAGATGATGTTCCGCGACGCCCGCGTCGGCCCCATCGGCGGCGGCACCAGTGAAATTCAACGCAACGTCATCGCCCAGCGCATGGGTCTATAGAGAGGACTTAACAATGGAAGCGCGAGAGCCAACCGGCATGTATTTCGAGGATTTCGAGATCGGCCAGACCTACAAAACCCCACGGCGCACCATCACCAGCACGGATATCGTGAATTTCGCCAACCTGTCCGGCGACTACAACGCCCCGCACGTGGATTGGGAGTTCTGCAAGCAACAGTCCTATGGCGAACCCATCGCCCATGGCCCGCTGATCCTGGCCATCGCAGGCGGCCTCAGCTGTCAAAGCGGCATCAACGACGGCACGGTCATCGCCATGCTGGGCCTGGACGAATGGCGCATCCACAAACCGGTCAAACATGGCGACACCATAGAGGTCGTAACAACCCCAACCGAAAAACGCCTATCCAGCAAGGGCGATCAGGGCATTGTCACGACAAAACGGGACGTCATGAACCAACATGGCGAAGTCGTCCACTCAATGAAGCTGACAAGCCTGTATCGTTGCAGGCCGAATGCATGAATAGGCGCGTGTTGATATCCTGTGACTTCCGGTTATGGCACGAAGGGTACATCAGCCAGCATGGGGCTGATGTACCCTATTGCTTCAGCAGCGAGCGTTATATTAGACAAGCAAAACGTAGCTCTTTTGACCCAGAGCGCGTATCAAACCCTTGCTCTGGAATTGAAACGGCGGCCAGGAAGACCGCCGTTTAATTTTGTTGTGTTGTTATCAGGCAGCTTTTGCCTTGCGTCTGCGATAACCGGCAAAGCCCAAGCCTAACAGCGCTGTGCCAAATAGCGGAAGCGCTGCGGGGATAGGGACGACTGAAGCTGCATTGAACTGGAGATTGTCGAGAGTAAATCCCTGGGTGCCATCACTGATTGATAATCGAATTTCGTCAAACAAGATATTCTCAAAGCCAAAAAAACTACCTGTTCCCAAAGCAATAGCGGAATCGGTCGTGGCGCTGAATGTTTCCACCAAGGAGTTGGCAAGATAAGCCTCGAACGTTGTTGTCCTGGAAGTGGTGGTGAGCCAGGAAAACACCGCATCCGTTACGTTTGACGAAAAAAAGATTGAACCTGGCGCGCTCGAAGTATTGCCAGACAACAGATACCCTTCAACTATAGTCGGCCCAGGGCTATCTAGGTCGGCGTAATTAAAATTCGGCGCGAATGATACGCCTAAACTATTATACTGCGTCGTAATGGAGGTGTTGTTGACAAAATCTCCATTGCCAAAATCTACCACTGTCCCTGGTGATGTTAGCCCAGTTGCTCGGTCCGACACCGTCGATGCCAAAGTGTTTGTTGGCATCAAAAACATTGATCCCACGCTAAATGCCGCAATTGCCGCAGCTTGCACAAATCTGATTTTTATTAGTTTCACGTCGATCTCCTCGGTTACAGTTCATCAGTTCCCTCACGGATGTCTGTTGTTCATTATCTCTCTAACTAAGAGCAGCTGAAACGGCGCGCCTATTTGCCCAATGAAGCATGATTTAGTCCCTTGATATTGCAGCGACCGTGGGCCAGGGGAATTACCCAAAAGTATACCGACGCCGACGATGAAGTACTTGCAATTATCTTGCAATTATCTTGCAATTATCTTGCAATTATCCGCAGATAGGATTTTCGGTAACAGTGCGATAATTATAGATATCAGTATCGAGGGTGCCATTTTGCATCTCTGCCAGTAAGGTAATGATGTTGTGGACGGCTCCCGTGCGCTGGCGTCCAAGTGAAATGCATTAGGGAAATCTAACCGTCTGGTTATGGCATATATCAAGCCTAAGCTAGCGTCGGACCCATTTCCGCTTACCCCCAGAGATCCGACCCTCGACGTTTCTATCTGATGACGTGCACTAATTTTGCAACCGGTTGCACCACCCCCTAAGGAACTTCGCCGAGAATTCGAAAAACGCTGGCACGGCTGATATTGAGTTCCTTAGCTATCCAAGTTGGGCCGATATTCTTCGACTTCATCTCCGGGTTCGGGGTCAAATCTTGAATTGTGAACTCTCGCGTTCGAACGGCTAAAATTTAGACACACCGGGCAATACCACCGCCCGAGCATTCTGGCTCACAGTGCATTCGCACAGCGGGTGGATCCGGGCCGTATTGCTTCCGATGATTTTCGGGTGCCTAACGCGTCATGCGGCCGCGCCAATTATCTCCGCTGGTCCATGCCAGCATGTTTTCGCGGTCTGGGGCGACGGCGTCGATTGACAGTACGCTTCGCCAGGCGAGGCTGAGCATACTTGAGGTGACGGGCGGGCCGCTCCAATCGGCCACATCCAGGATCGTGCGCAGGGTCGGCATACCGGTGCCCAGCATGACGATGGCATCCAACGCCTTGTCTTCCAACGAGCGCAAGGCATCCAGGCTGCCGCCGGCCTGCAAGCTGTAGATAGCGTGGAAATCCGGATCGTCATTGGATACGGCGGCAACCTGGGCCACTTCAAAGCCGGCACTTTGCCAATAAGCAACGCTGGCTTTGGTAAGATGGGGGGAATAAGGGGAGACCAGGCCAATGGTCTGTGCGCCAAGGGCCTGCAAGGACGCCGTGACGGCGCGGGCGGCGGTGACAATTTCGTAGCTGCGGGATTGTTCAAGGCGGTGGCAAATCTCCGCCTCCCTTTCCCGACCGGCCAGATATGAGGCACCGGTACAGGCAAAGGCGGCAGCCTGGATGGGTGCGTTGGCGAAATGGTCAAGGGATACCCCGATCTGATCCGCATAGTCCATCAGACGTTCTTCCACCGTGTCCTTGCCACTAACCAACCTGGTTGTGAGCATGGCGATGCCGGGGGGTAACAGAATGGAAAATTCCGGCTCCACCGTGGTATTGGCCTGTGGCGTCAGAACGGCGACCAGACCACGTTTTGCATATTCCAGATCTGCCATATTTGGGACGTTTCCGTCCTATTTATCCCGGGCCGCAGACCAGGCGGCGTAACCGCCCGCCAGGGAGGCCACGTTGTCAAAACCCATATCCAGCAAGGTCTTGGCGGCAAGGGCAGATCGGCCACCGGTACCGCAATAGAGGATCAGGCGGTATTCAGGGTTTAGCTCGGCATTGTGGCCTGGAAACTCCGGATCGGCCTGAAATTCCAACATTCCCCGCGGTGCGTGGATTGATCCGGGGATCAAGCCGTCGTTTTCCCTTTCGACGGTCTCGCGCACATCGACCAGCAAGGTCTCCTCGTCATCCAAAGCAAAGGCGAGGTCCTGTACCGAGACCGTTTCGATCAACGCGTTGGCTTCCGCCAAAAGCACCTTAAACCCACGTTTCAGCATGTCGCCACTCCCTTTCGATCTTCCGTGCCATATAGCCCAATTAGTTTAGCGTCACTCATGCCCGAAAAGACATGACCCATATCAAGCGCGCCCACCCCATGATACGCCCTATGACGCACTCTATGACACACTGGGTAATATCACCGCCTGAGCGACCAGCATGCGGCCCTGATCCGGGTCATAGGTGCAGGACGGGGAGCCGTAGAGCAGATAGCCGTCCGCCAGCGCTTCCGAGACGCGGACGCAGAATGCGTGATCGTCGGTGCCTGTTAGCAGGCGATAGCTGGGGCGTTCAGTATCCGACATCCCTATTCACCTAAACCCGCACCGGCGGCGAAGCGGTCGACCCGGTAGTCACGGACTGAAATGGGCGGGTATTTTGCCTCCCCTCCCTCTGTGTCGATGCACGTGACTTCAACATCATAATTGGGTGCCACGAAAAAGCCGATGGACAGGCGACGGCTGCGGGAGCGGGCCTCTGCCGCCGGCACCGCAACCCGATGCGGCGTGGAGCGCCAACGATCATTGGTCCAGCGCATCATCAAATCGCCCAGATTGACCACGAAGGTATCGGGGATCGCGGGGGCGGGGATCCACGTGCCGTTACGGGTGCGCACTTCCAACCCACCGGGGGCGGCTTCATTTCGCAAAATGGTGGTCAGGCCCAAATCCGTATGAACCCCGCACCGCAATTGATCCGGTGCCAGATCAGAGGTTGGCGCGGGATAATGCAACAGGCGAAGCTGGCTGGCATGGCGGGTCAGACGTTCAACATAAAAATCCTCCGGCAGATCAAGGGCCAGGGCATAGGCGTGGCCCAACATGCGGGACAGACGCTCCATGCCTACGTAATAGGCCAGCATGGCCGGACGCAGGCCGGGCGATCCATCAGGCCACAGGTTCGGTGCGAAATCGGGATAAGACAGCGGCCCGGTATAATATGGCTCGTCAGGCAGATCGTCGGGACCAATGGCAAAGACTTCCTTGTAATCGGGAGGTGTCACGCCGCCATGCATCTTCGCCAGGGTTTCTTCCCCATACGGGATATAGCCGCGATTTTGATCATTACGGGGGCGGCGCACCGTCAGTTTTTCATCTAACGGGCGGTCGAAGAATTTATGCGCTTCACCATACAACGCATCACTGACCACCTTTGGCACGCCATGGCCGGAGACGACCAGGAAGCCGAGGGTTTCGCAGGCTACAGCAACTTCTTCCGCGACGACCCTGCGATCTTCCGCGCTGCCGCCGTCTTGAAACGGCGTTAAATCAATGACTGGAATTTCTGACATAAAATCCTCCCTATTCAGGAGAATTCTAGTCCGCAAATGGGTCCTTGACCAGAATGGTGTCCTCGCGCTCCGGGCTGGTGGACAGCAATGCCACGGGCGCACCGATCAATTCTTCGATACGGACAATATATTTGATCGCCGTGGCTGGTAAATCCGCCATGCTGCGGGCACCTTGGGTGCTTTCCGACCAGCCTTCAAAAACCTCGTACACGGGTTCGATCCTGGCTTGGCGGCTCATCTCGGCCGGCAGGTAATCCACCTCCATACCGTCAACCCGATAACGGGTGCAGACCTTAATCTCCGACATACCATCCAGCACATCCAGCTTGGTCAGGGCAATACCGGTGATGCCGCCAACCTTGATGGCCTGACGCACCATGACCGCATCAAACCAGCCGCAACGGCGGGAACGCCCCGTAACGGTACCGAATTCCTTGCCCCGTTCGCCCAGGCCCCGGCCCACGTCATCATGTAGTTCGGTGGGGAACGGCCCCTCACCAACCCGTGTTGTATAGGCTTTGGTGATGCCCAAGACATAGTCGATGGCATCCACACCAATGCCCGCGCCCGCACCAACCTGTCCGGCCAGGGTGTTGGACGAGGTCACATACGGATAGGTGCCGTGATCAATATCCAGCATCGCCGCCTGGGCACCTTCGAAAAGAATACGATGGCCGGCGCGGCGGGCTTCATCCAGGTCGCGCCAGACGTTGGACGCGAAGGGCAGGATTTTCGGGGCTACCTCCCGCAAGATCTCAACCACGCTATCGGCATCAACCTCGGCATGGCCCAGGCCCCGGCGTAGGGCGTTGTGGTGCAGTAAAAGCTGTTCAACCTTTTCCGGCAGGGTATCCAGGTCCGACAGATCACAGACCCGAATGGCCCGACGGCCGACCTTATCTTCATAAGCCGGGCCGATGCCACGCCGGGTGGTGCCGATCTTGCGGGATGTATTGGCATCCTCGCGAAAGCCGTCCAGTTCGGAATGCAACGGTAATATCAGGGCCGCGTTGAAGGCCAGCCGTAGCGACGA
>Ga0233429_1004958_pt1 | contig 11359 bp, 32 predicted proteins | sample SI_118_April2016_3_FD_179879 | JGI IMG/M metagenome (GOLD analysis project Ga0233429, IMG submission 179879) | Seawater microbial communities from Saanich Inlet, British Columbia, Canada - SI_118_April2016_135_MG | ecosystem: Environmental > Aquatic > Marine > Inlet | place: Canada: British... | reverse complement strand
ATTTAGGGCTTCCTGGGTAGAAAAAGGGAATTAGGTTGCTGTAGAGTGAAAGGATGGACAAGCGTGTCCTTTTTCCACAAGTTCGTCTAACACTTCATTGACTAAGGCAGGATAAGAACCATCTTTTTTTGCTTCTTTAATGACGCGGCGGTAGAGCCTGCGTTCTTTGTTTGTTTTTCCTTTGCTCATCTTCTTAGCGGCTTTCCGAAGGTATGTGTCTTTAAACATTTTTTTTTATGTCCTGCGATTATTTAAAAGAACCCTATCAAGGTTTTATCCTATCAAGGGCTTAATCCAGAGGCTCGGCGTCCTCCTGGCTTCCTATTCATTTACAACAAGAAGGGTGAACCCAATTGTTATTTTGTCTATCGTTTATGTGACCGCACTTGTGCAAGGAGTCGGTATAGTCATTCCATGCGCATTGCTTGGTTGTTGGCGACTGGTCGCATAGGTAAGGCATAACGTGTTCTTTGAACCTTTGTATAACTTGGGTCTTATTCATCTTAGTTGTTCCTCTTCTTGAAAGTGATTAAACGAAACATTTTTTTTATGTCCTCGACTTTGCTATCGCTCATTATCAACCAAGACAAGAAGAAAGCAGAGGTTGTGGGAACGAAAGCAATAAATAGAACATCGCCAATACCCATGATTAGCACCGCCCTTGCTTGATGCTGCTTAAGAAGTAATCGTTCCTTATACCACCCATTACTTGATAGTAATGCCCGTTGTACCTTGCAACCTGGTATCCGTTTCTTTGGATAGGGATGCGAAGGATTGTTTTTTTTCTATCTGCTGTTTGGATTCTCATTTTAAATGGGTGTTCCCAGTCTCTAGCTTTAGAGACTCCAAAGAGTCTTATAATGGTTTTGTTAACAATATCCATTTTAGTAATCCTCCATATGGGAAGCATCAAAGTCTTCATGCTCCATTTCTTCTGTTTCGAAGGTTTCTATTGCTGCGGCTTTGAGAAGGCTTGTGCTTTCACTATCGTAACAAGCGCAACCCCAGCCTTCTAGGTACTGAACGATCTCTTCTCTTCCTGCTACTTCGATCTCTTCTACTGAACCAAACATATTCTTTTTCCTTTCTTGTTTCTTATACCTTAAATATAAGAACCGTTTTCGAGTTTTCAAGGGTTAAAGTTATTTTTTTTATGTCCTTCGACCTTTTTCTTAATAGGCGGCTTTATCGCTCAATTCATTCACAAGGCAAGCCTTGACGAAAAGATTGGAGTCAAAGCGGGGGTTCGTATCCGCTAGGGCAACCGCGAAGTCAAGCGCGAGGCATTGACGGGCTTCGGGCTTTACCGTGGCAAGTGTGGAAGCAACAACGTCAGCGATTAGTTGGAAGTCTTTGCGTGTCATGAGATTGTCCTTTTGTTTGTTTATCTCTTACCCCTTAAATATAAGAACCGTTTCAAGGTTTTCAAGGGGTAAAGTGAAAAAAAGTTATTTTTTTGGCTTCTGTGCCTTTTTCTTTCTCGGCTTCTTAAACCAATCGCTATGGATGAGCGCTAAATTTTCTATTCCTAGCCCTTCTAACCTTCGTTTGGAGTTCTTCGCTTGATATAAGTGCGATGGCTCCGTTAGGCTCGTGTTCTCGTTTGTTTCGGGGTCGGTCTTCATGACTTGCCAGCCCTCACGTAGTTTTGACTTTGAAACGCGGGGGATATACTCACGCGAAGGTGGGTGGATGGCGTCTCTAGTAGACGCTAGGTTTTCTTTTATTGTGAATTGTCTCATTTTATTGCTCGTTTATCGCTTCCGCGACCTCTTTCCAGTCAACATTATCTAAAAGACAGTTGTCGGGGGTTTTTTTCCCAAAGATGGAGCGACAAAAATTCTCCGCTGTAACGGGACCGGAGCCACCGGCAGGAAATTGAGCTTTCATCCAATTATAACGTGGCTGGTCATTGAAAAGCCAATGGGCGACGTTCCAGGTTTCTCGGTTAGTCCATCCGTTGTAAGTCGTATCAGGCATGTTTTTTTCCTTTTGTTTGTTTCTTCTTGCACCCTAAATATAAGAACGGATTTCTAGCTTTCAAGGGTTTCCATGCAAAAGTTTTTATCGTCTTTTAGGGCAACCCATCGCCAATGCTCGCCGGGGTTGTCTTCTTTTCTCAACAAGGCGAATTCTTTTTTCTTGTCCTCGGAGAATAAAACACCCGACCGGAGTTTGACGACAATCCACTCGGCTCCTTGCTCACGGACACGGTTTTTCCCGTGCTTTGTCTTCCCTATGAGCTTTACTTTATCGCCGCGTTTCACTCGTTTTCTCCGCTCGGTACTTCATAGACGCCATCGTAATCCACTTCAAAGCTCTCGCCCACATATTCGGGGTCGGGCATCAAATCAATGTTAACGCCGTGGGCTTCATGCACCGCTTCATCAATATCTTCTGCTTCAACTTCAACGTAGGTGCTAACCATCCAGGTGACTGGTACAAGAAACTTTTTCATGTTGGTGTCCTTTTCTTTGTTACATCTTAAATATAAGAACCGTTTTTAGGTTTTCAAGGGTTTCAATGAAAAAAATAACTTTTTTATGGTGCTTCGCTTATGACCTCAAACAAAGACTTCAAAGCTGCCATCTCTAACAGAATCGTTCCACCGTCTTGGAAGGTCACCGTGACATCGTGAGCTTCACCGTGCGGGTCAATGTCTGTTATCACTCCTAGCTCTCGTTCATCCCAGGAAATAAGTGCGTTAGTTGTTTTTTTACCTCTTATCAAGTCACCCACCTTCATAGCTCAGTATTATCGCGAGGACACCGGGTCAAAAGAGAGAGAAGACTTTTGTGGAGTGTCTTTTCTGCCTTATCCTCGAAGATGTGAACAAGGCAAGAATCATCTCGGAGTTCTAAAACAAGTCCAATTTCGCCGTAATACTGCCAGTTAAAGCACCTTACAAGGTCACCGACGTGAACATCTGCCGTTATCTCCATACCATAAATATGGTAAGCAAAAAAAAACCCCCCATCAAGGGACCATCATCCTATCCGGGGGGGAAAGCGAAAAGCGTAGAGCGCTTTTAGAGGTTATTGTTATAAAAGTACAAGAAAGAGCCCGCAAACACACTGCAAGCTGCCAAAATATAAAAGGTTACAACCATTTTTCTCTCCTTATTGAGCTAGAATGAAATCATTTTGGGGGTAGGACGCCCACGAAGCGTAATTTTTAAGACCGCTGTCAACCCACTCAACACCCATGTATCGACCGTTGCGAGTAACAACACCGAGCTTGTTAGCGTAGCCTTGTCGGTTGGCTCGCTTGTTATCTTTTCCTTTCACAAGTGCGCCGAGTTCAAATTTAGGCGCGGGGGGCTTAACATAGTTGATAAGCTGGGTTACATTATCCATGAAAGAGCCGGCGTAATAGTCAGTCATGCTATCTGAGTGGTCATCCTCTTTGCGGATATGCCAGTTGGATGCTTCAAGAACACCATCTTCAACCAGTGTATCACCTTCAGCCTTCCATCCGGGGCTTGCAATCCAAGAGAGGACGTATCCATCGTAGACACAAGCCCAGCGGCTACCTGTCTTTTCCATTTTGACACCAAGCGCTTTCTCTACTTTCTTTACGGCTTTTTCGTGAAGCATTTTCTTATCCTTTCTTTGTTACATCTTAAATATAAGAACGGATTTAGGGTTTTCAAGGGTTTAGGTGAAAAAAAATAAAAAAAGTGTCTCGGCGCTCGTTTGGCCATTCCGAGTCGATGGTCTAGCTTTCATCGTTTTCCTTACTCCCTGGAGCTACCAGGCAGGCTAAGAACTTGAAAGGTTGCCTATTAAGCCAGTAGGCACCACCGAGACACTTTTTTTATTAGAATCCGCCGGGGAGCTTTTCCCATGTACTGAAATCACCTTGTTTCTCGCTGGAAGTGCGATTGCCTACAAAGGTCATCTTCTTTTCTACTTCGTCTAGCACTGCTTTGTTGCGATGCAGCTTCGAGCGAAAGTGAATAATTTCGTGACGTTCAAAGTCGGGGTCAGCTTGCATTGAATCAATGTCATCGCGGAGGGCGGCTTGACCTTCAAGGGCGGTTTGGTAAAGGGTTTCGAGTTCTTCAATGGTAAGGGTGACTGTCACATTTTTCTCCTGTGAGTTGATGGGGTTATCCCAGCCTGTCTGGCAGGCTCGGGAGTATCGAGGGGGCGGGAATTTTGTTTTATCTGTCAATTTTATTTATCTTTCTTAGGCATCATCTTTAAGACGCCAATCATAGCCACTTGCGTGGCTCCTATGGATAAGCCCACGGTTAAGAGGGCGATTAAAATGAGTTCCATTAGTTGCCTTCCATTAAAAATGCTATGAATAGGACTGGTGCTAACACTTCCATTGTATTAAAGAAGTGCGCCAAGGTTAAGAACGGTGTCACCTTGTTCATTCACATCCAGGTCAGAGCCCAGAACCGTCGAAAGCTGTTGCAAGCTAGCGACTAGGAGCTTTGTGGCAAGCTCTTCAGCGATGACATCTGCGTTTTCAACGTGGTTGTTGTTAAGAACTTCTTCAATAATATCAGCTATTTGTGCGAGTTGATGCATTTTTATGCACTCCTTAAAAGTTGTTGTCTTTGATAAGTTAATTTTAGGAACGGTTTCCTGAGTTTCAAGTTTTAATCTTCAAAAATCCAAGAAGAAGTTGCTTCGATGTATTCTTGAATAGTGTGTTTGGATGTCTTATAATCGCTGTAGAAATCTCGTTTAACGGACTCAGGAACGATTGTGGGCTCTGCCCAATACTTCTTGTTAAAGTTCGTGTAAGATGCCTTTCTGGGCGTCTCTGCGCTGCATTCCTTACACATGTTCATCCCTTTGCTTCGGTAATACTTAACTTTTTGGTCGGTTGCGCAAATTCGGCAATACATGAGCATCTCCTTGGTACAACTTAACTATAGGAACCGATTTCTGATTATCAAGGAATTAATTCAACACCATGGTCGAAAGCACATAAATGCATGGGAACCCTTCGCGCCGATGTAGTCCACCACACATCGATGGTGTTGGGGTGAGGCAAGTTCGGGGCTGGTTCTGCTAGCCCCCACTTGTACGGATCGCTAAGGATAATACCCACAATGCCATCATCTTTATCTCTAATCAAATCACCGATTCGCATCTTTCTTTCCTGCTTTCTGTACAAACTCTGCCCATATACTGATTAACTCGCCTGTCTTGCTTAAGACCTTACACAAGTTATATTCTTTCTCAATTAGGACACCTAAGCACCATTCGGTGGTTTCCATTGTCCTGTGATTTAAGACTTTCTTAAACCTTACTAAATCACCGGGCTGCACTGAGTATCTCCGATGAATCTTCTAGTTGTCTTCCAAGCTCGATGTATCGACCATCGACCAAGACTTTCCAATCGTATTCTAAGCGGTCGTTTCGCGGTAGCTTTTCGATTAAGAGGGCGACACCCGAGGGTAAGTCCCAATGTTTGCGAGTCCCTCTGTGGAGTTGTACCAAATCACCGACTTTCACTTCTCTATCCTTGTTAAGTAGTTTCTAATACTTTTCGGAGTCTCGCTCTCATTCTATCTTCGTCCCAGTCGAGAGTCTCGCTATAACACTCGGCGATGATCTCTTTGATGAGCCTGTCGTACAATTGCTCATCTTCATCGTCGAGGATGTCCTCTTCAAACCTTTCTGGTGTATTGCCGCCACAAATATGACAAGCATCATCTTTGATTTCGAAAAACCTATCTCGATAATCATCACAAAGTTCAATCACAAATGATTTTCCTGCATTTTCTGGTGCCATTCTGTCTTCCAGCCAATCAAGCCTCTCCGATACTACGCCCCAACAATGAGTTGCTGTTGCGAGTTCTTCTTCTAATTCTTTGATTCTTAGTTCCAAACTATCCTCACTTGGTTCTGGATGGTTACCTTTTGTATCTTTATTCATTCTTCGCTCTCCTTCAACTCACTATACCAACAAGGTTCCATGTGTGCAACCTCTGGATTATGTGGGTTGGGTATAAACTGCGCATCAAGCGATCCATCGCCATCATAATAACAATAAAAAGAACCAGTGGAAATCATATAATAAATTCCCTCTTCCTTACCTTCGAAAGAGTCTCTATCGGAGATCTCACCTCTGTATTCTACCTGCTTTCCTTTATAGGTCTTTGGGCGGTTATCGCTCATTCTTCTTTAATATGCCTGTATTCTTTATTATTCATTTCTTATATCCTCCACCACATAACCTTGATCCCTTTGGTAAAACTGAACAGCGATATGAGAACTTCCAAGCATCCTCATCAAACATAATAGGGTATCCAAAAATCAAATGTTTTCCTGCATATTTCTCGTTTAGTTCTTTTCTGAATGCATTTGATAGAATTGATGTGAGTTCAACTTCTCCATCTATCGCATTGTGTCCATTATTACGAATCTTTTCTACTTCTTCTTTGCTCATCTGGAAATCAAAATCATAAATGTGGATGGTTGAGATACTTGGTTCTTCTGGTGTATCGTTATCTTTGAGATAGGTAAATGCTGGAACTACGCTGGTTTCAAATGTGAATGTGAGTTCTGGGTTTTCATCTGGATACGCACTGAACTCATCTGCAAATATTCTGCGGATCATAGGAAAACAGCTACGATCCAAGAAACTATCGCTTGTGTCCTCTTGAGTAAATAGAACGTGCCTTGCCTGATTTTCAAGGAGTTGAGATAGTTGAAGCTGATTCCATTCTGGTAAATCTTCCAACAATCCTGATACTTCCCATTTATTGCGGATTTTAATTGGGCAGTTGTTACTCATTATTTTTGCCCTTTCTTCGGTGTTCATTTATTCCCACATTCCAAACTCTTCAATATACTCTCTGCGATACTCTGCGGGATCATATGCTGTTAACATGTCCTTAAGGAAACGATATCGCTTATAAACCTCTCTCATCTTTTCAAGTGTGGGTTCGCAAACATCAGGATCCGCCATATCCTCATCAAACGCTGCGCCAACAGCACTTTCAATCGCGTCAAATTCTCTCTCTGTAATAATCATTTGTTTTCCGTTGTTATGGCTTTTCAAGTAAGGCTTTCTTTCCACTTTCATTAGTTAGCCCACAGTGTTGGGATGCCCGGAGGCACCTCGCCTTCCACCATCCCGCCGTGCTTGGCGATGATGTTCGTTACAACTTGAACAGGGACAAATCCATATACTGTATCCGTCCAATTTGTTTCATCCGCGTATTCCATCAATAAAGGTTCTTCCGACGAAGGAAATCCTACCTCAACAGTATCATAACGCTTGGCGTTAGATATGCGGGGTGTGCAATAATTACCTGCGCTAGCTTGAACGCTCATTCTGAAGCCATCGGCGCATAAAATTGTTTTGTTTAGTTTAAGCATGTTTCTTTCTCCTGTATTGATACTAGGAACGGATTTGGGACTTTCAAGGGCTTTGAGATAAAAGAATCAATTCGTTTTTTGTTCTCCAACTATTCTTGGTCACGATCTTCTCGCCATCTGCCCACAACCATTTAACACAAAAGTGAAGTTTCTTTTGGCAAGTTGCTTCTCCTTCTTCACGCCAGTGAACCCGTTCGGCTTCATCAATGACGATGCCGGTGACGATAGAATGAACGTCTTGGACTAAATCACCCACTTTCACTGATAATCTCCAAGCAGAAGTGGGCTTTGCTGGATACCTGACCGTCGCTAAATCTAACCTTCGCAATTTCATTTCCAGTTGTCCGGTTTTTAGTTACCTCTTCAACAAGCCCAATCTGACCCAAGGTTTCAAATCTCGAAGGATAGCTCACTAATCTTACCAAGTCACCGATATTCATTTAATAACTCCAGATGCATTGAAGGTTCTCGTGTAGGGTTTTCAGGCATATCATCAGCAAACCAATAGATGCTGACCCACCCGGTCTTTAGATGCTCCACAGCCACCCCATACAAGGGGGGCGATGAATGACCAGACACAGGGTCACGCCATTTTACAAGGTCACCGGGCTTCACTTACGTGTGTCCTTCCGTCTTCGTATTCGGTCAAGGTGCGCACAATATATAAACTTAATAAGGTTTCCCAGTATTCAGGGGACGCGATAGAGGATTTTTGTTGCGTTAGGTGTTCAAACCACCTAGAGCGAAGCCACCCTGATAGCCAATTGGTCGGGCGTTCGAAGTAAACTCTTCCTTTGGCGTCTTCGATATAGGATGCTTCTCTTTTAACTTTCATTTGTGTTTTCCTGTATTGCGAGGGTTAGGAATTCCTCTAGAATGTAGCGGATTTTGCCTTTTACAAATACCTTGGCTGCGAAGCCGATCATATACCTTTTTTTAGGAGAAGATAAGATTATACCTAGCTCGTCTTCACCGACGATATGAACCAAGTCACCGACTTTCATCTATCACTTTTATCTTTTGTTTCCTGGTTAAGGACTTGAATTGATACTCTGCCTTTTGAGCTTGAGAGCGGTCGGCGTAGTGCTTAGAATAAACTAAAACAACGGGTCGCCGTTTCCTTGTGTATTTTGCGCCTTTAAGGCTCGTGTTATGCTCGGTTAGGCGTCGGTCTAGATTGGTCGTAACACCCGTGTAAAGGGTGCTGTCGCTGCACTTGACGACATATAGATACCAAGGGTTACATTTCACTTATCATCTCCACTTCGTAGTCTGCGTACCAATTGGCACCGTCACCGTTTAAGGTCTGAAAGGGAGCAATTCGATACCAAGTGAATCCTTCATCGTCTTCTTGTAAACCAATCAATACGCCAAAGGAATCATAAGATTCATCGAGTCGATAGAACTCTTTTACTCTAACAAGATCGCCTTCTTTCATGCGTGTTTACTCTCAAAAGGAAAAAAATTTTGGGTCATCGCTTTTGCATTACCGCGTTGATAGCGATGACGACGATGATGGAGCCCATCACAATAGGAATAATGCCCAAGAGCAATCCCCCTAAAATTGTAAAAAACTCACTCATTTCGCCTCGCTTATCAATATCACACTATCTCGTGAAATAGGGATTTGTTGTTTTAACTTAAATAAGTAGACCATAACTTTACTTGCCCTATGAAAAAAGAACTGATGTCTCACCACGATGCCAAGCTGGTGAGCCCAGGGTCGTGGCGCAGTAGCCACAACTCTTACTAGGTCACCTTCGCTCATTCCTCTCTTACGATCCTGGTTATATGAGTCTCGTTTCCTTCTTGAAGCCCTTTGACAACCTTTTTACGCCCTCTCTGCGCTGCCTCCTCGCTCGTTCTGAGCGTTTTAAGGCGAGATAGAGCCACATAGCTGCGGCGGTTAGGGGTTGGCTTAATCCAACGAACAACAGCGTGTTTGACGCCGCGAACATCGATGATTTTATCTACCAGTCCCAATTGACTAGAGTCAAAGCCCTTGAAAGTTACAATATCGGCTTTCTTTATTTTTTTAACAGTCATGCCATTCCTTAAATGTATAGTGGTCGATCGCTTTTTGTGTCTCATCTACGAGTTGTTGAGCTTCGTCTTGCCAGAGGTTGTCTATTTCAGTCCAGTCAACTCTCTGAAGAACTGCGCCGGTAGGGCTTGTCCCTGATGTCCATAGCTTATGGCACCAACGGGAAATCTCAGGGGCTCCGAGAAAGTAAGCCGTCTGCCTGACCATCTTCTTCATCGAAGGGTTTAGCTCAAACCACATCGCTATTTCCCAAGTATCAGTAGTTGAGAATGCGTCTTCTTTTAAGTCCAACGGGGCTTGGTTAAAAAGGCGGCTGCTACCAGACATGTGATTGTTAAACATAAGGCGATTCCTATTTCTAAGGTGCGATACACTTCTCTTTATCATAAGAAAAAGTATCCCAGTCATCTTTTTTCTCCGCAGGTTCAGCGGACTTTGAAGCGTAAACTTCAGTACGAGACAAGTGGAAATCAAGAGTTCTCTTGAGATCTTTATCGTCAATCGTTTCGACTAAGGTGCGAAGGTCTTTAACCTTCTCAACAAGGTCTTTTATTTTATCATCGTCGGTCATTATCGCTCCTGTATTTGAGATAATAGTTGCCTTTAGGGGTAAACCGTGTACACACCCAGTGCATACTGAAGGTAAGTAAAAGCCAAACTGGAACTGTAATATCGATTTCCATTGTTATCTCCCTTGTTACTTTAACTATAGGAACGAGATAATAAGTTTCAACATTATTTAATAGGATTTACGATTCTTGCTTCCCAGAAAGGCTCGTCGTATTCACAAGGAGGGCTGTACCTGCCAGCCACAAGATAAGTTGCGTATCCGGTCCTGGCTCCGTAGGCAGTCTTCTTAGGATATACACTGATGACGACGCCTAAGTCAATCGTCTCATAGTCGCCAGGAGGTGAGTGTAAAGATACCAGATCGCCCACGATAGGATTGTTTCTAATCATTAGCTTCAATTATCTGCAAGGTATCAGCCGTAATCCATGAGGGTTTATCCAGGTTTGCTGTGAACCACTCTACCCCGTAGGTTACCCTTATGATAGGGTCTTCCCCGCCGATACTCGTTCGCGTGCTAACAATAATCCCCCTCTCCGAGGTGGATCGGCACTCGATAAGATCTCCGACTCTCACTAGATAACCTCTTCTTGTAACTTATCCTCAATAAAATCAAATGCTTCTTGCACGATCGTTGCAAGCCAATCTTCCCCTTCGTCGTGAAGGTGTGCCATTGTCTCTTCCATCGACGTAAACAAACTCTCAAGATTCTCGTTCATTAGATGTGCCTCCTTTATTTAATATGTAGTGAGATAAATAATTTTTAGTGATCGATTGGGATAACACGCTCATTCGTCTTAAAATAGGGGTTACGAGCGTTTTGAGAGTCTGTCATCCACATTCTTTGACACTTAGAAGGCTTAGGTTTAGGGGCACACATGTCCGTAAGAACGATGTGACCATCAAATTTGCCTTTGTTCACGTAGGCAGTTGGGGCATCGAAATCGGTGCCTCCATGTAGGACTCGCTCCCACTTCTTCTTTTGTCCTTTCTTCCATTCAAAGACTTTCTTCTCTGCAACTTCCGTATCGAAAGGAATCACAGTGAAGGTGCAAATATCAGACAATCCATTCAACTCGCTGAAGAAAGCAGCGAGCATAGAGTCGGACACAGAACCTGACTGGTCAATAGAGATAGCAATACGCGGGGCTCTAGTGACTTTCTTACCTGGGTGGATGTAAGGGTAGCGCTTGTTGATGCGACGTACTGTAGAGCGCTTCTCGGCGCGTATACACGTCTTCACGAAGTAACGAAGCACAGTTCGCCAATTAATCTTAGCAGTAACGCGCTCCATAATATCTTTACGAGTTGTGTGAGATACAGAACCCCACGCATTGCTTTGAGCAGCATCCTTAGCAGCTTCTTTAAGTGTCTCCCTTAGACGCTCTTTGGCTATGG
>Ga0233429_1004951_pt1 | contig 11373 bp, 9 predicted proteins | sample SI_118_April2016_3_FD_179879 | JGI IMG/M metagenome (GOLD analysis project Ga0233429, IMG submission 179879) | Seawater microbial communities from Saanich Inlet, British Columbia, Canada - SI_118_April2016_135_MG | ecosystem: Environmental > Aquatic > Marine > Inlet | place: Canada: British... | reverse complement strand
TCGGAACCCTGTTTTCAGCGGTGCTGTATGAAAAACTCCAGGCCCTGGAATCTCCCGGGGGGGTCGATATGCCCCCAGCCGTCGACCGAACCTTTTGGGGCGTGCTGGCGGAACCGGTATCTGCACAGTACGAAGCAAAAAATGCGCATCTTAAACAGATGAGCGATCTGTTGCGATCTCCGGAAAAATGGCGTCGGGTGCGGGATACGATCTGCAGTCTATCCAGACCCCCGGGAGCGGTTGCAGACTGTCTGGCCGCAGCACATGCCGCCCGGTTTGTTCACGAAATCAAGTGCGACCGCAGGCGGGCACGAAACGCCCTGTTGCATATGCATGAGATTCGCAAGAGGTGTACCGTTGTCGATCTTGCCTGGGTGACCGGAATCCTTCCGGGGGCTGTTGATGAAATTCTGGATCAATGGCTGATCGGCCCATAAGTACAGGGAGGCGAAAACCGCGTCCTGTGGGCCAGTCGAAGATCCCGTCGTCGGGGGTCAGAGATAGATGGTTCTGCCTATGAATCGTTGCAAGAGTTTGAAGTGAACTAAAGTTTAAAGTGAGCTTATCCTGATATGGCCGGTTCTCCCTGTTGGGGCAGGGCGTCGTGCATGCTTCCCGCCACCGTAAGATCCCACTTGCTCCGCTGGGCCATTCTGTCCTCCACCGTTTCCTTGTCCAGCCCCATGGCGATCTGGTAGGCATTGTATTTGGTTTTGCAGAAATAGATGTCAAAGGGATCGCACCCGTTTTCGGTTCTAAAGATCCGGATTCCGGGAACCGTTTCCTCCTGGGTGTATTCAAACTCCGTGTTGATCAGAAGCGGTTCCACATCATATTTGTTCTGCCAGGGGATGCAGGCGCCTTCCATACCGAGAACCGGATCCATAATGGATCGGAGTTTTTCCGTAACCCCGCCTACGGGCAGAATGATATCGCCTGTCAGCGAGCCGGTGATGCCGTACTTCTGATTGACGGGCTCCTTGATAAAGTCTGAAACCAGCGCGATGTCGATGGCCACAGAGGCGCTGTCTCCTTCCACCCCGCCGTGAGCCTGGATATATTCCACATGCATTTCATACCCGACATAGGGGGCGCCGATTTTTTTCAATACTTTTTTTATGGAAGCCCGGACATTCTGGGCAGCCGCTTTTGCAATATCTCCGATTTTCCCGGGGGCGATAACCGTGTCCGAGCCACCGGCGTTTATCTGGCAGTGGATGGGCAACGGCTGGCCGAGCATCTGGTCGCTTGAACTGGAACGGATCACGGCAAGCCCCACGACATAACCGATGGCATCGGTCATGGAACTGATGAATTTTTTAAGATCCTTCTTGTGGGCAACAAGATCCCGGGACAGGACACCCTCGAGGCTTAAATGCTTCTCGATGGCGCCCCGCACATGAGACGGCTCAACCCGGTCCGCATTATCGAGAATCGCCTCCATTTCAGCGGTCCGGATAATTCCGTTGACAGGTCGCAGAATGGCACTCAGTTTCCCGTCCGATGAGCGGCACCGGAGTTCCTTTACGATTTCGAGAACGGCATTTCTGGAAAACTCCCGGACTTCCAGCCGGTAGTCCTTTGAGAGCGGTTTTCCGAATATGTGTTCGCTCCGTTTTCGGATACCTTCGTAGCCTTCGTTTTTAAGCACCTTGCCCCAGGTCTCCTTAAATTCCCGGTCCAGATTTTCGATCTCCTGTTTGATGTATTGGGCCACCTGTCGGATATTTTTGGCGTTTTCAGGAACCGCACTGTCCATCTGGATTGCTTCGCCCTTATCTTCGATGCGGCTCAGAAAGGCACCGTCTCCTTCCTTCTGAAGATATGCCAGGGTGTCATGGTTGCAGCAGGCGATAATGATGTTGTCCGCCTTGAGGTGGTTTTCGGACCGGTCCGCCGCACCACTTCCGGTGGATCTGCCGCCCTCGAGTATGTATTGCTTGTTCTGCATGATTTCCAGGAGATCCGCCATATACCCTTCTTTGACGAGGGTTTTTAATTCATCGATATATATGATGGGTGATTTTGCATGGGCACCGATAAACGTCCTTCGGTGGGCAGGGGTCTGGAGTGTACCCGACTGGTACGGATCGTGTCTGAATCCGCCTTTCATGTTCCTGGCATTCGGCTCCGAGATCCGGGCCATAAGACCCTCGTCTTTTCTCGGGTCGTGGAGGATCTCCGGTACCAGATCGGTCAGGTGTTTAACGGTGATCTTTTTGCCCTGGAGCGCTTCTCTTTGAATTTTTTCCTGCGCTCGGTGATTGTTTTCCTGCATGAACATGAAAATGGTGCCGATGCCGGCAAGGCTGGTGAGGATAAACGCCGGGGGAAAGAAAACCCCGGCAACCGCACTTGCAATCGCCGCCAATAACAGGCCGTTGCGGACTTTTTTTACGGATGCGATCTGATCCGAAAGGCTGAATTCATCGATTCCGTCCTTGGCCCGCTCGATGGCCTCGTTCAGGGTTTTGATGCGGTTTTCGATGACCTCGGGTCTCTCGTAGGCAAACCGGATGTGGTTCTGATCTTTGCCCGGATACGCGGCAATAGTATGGGTCGGTTTGAGATAATCGCCCAGGGACTTTTCAAGGACCGTATTGAACATCTTGGCGAGCAACGACTTGCCGGTTCCGGGGCGCCCCACCATGAGGATGTGGCCCCGGTTCTGGGCGATTTTGCGGATGGCCTCCTTGGCCCTTTCCTGAAATATGACCCGTTCGATGGGGTCTTCCGGTGTGTTGATCTGTGACGTATCGTCAAAAAAATCGATGTGCCGGGCCACCGTGGGTGGATAGACCATCAACTCCTTGATCCACGTGTAGTCGTTTTCGTTGTAATCATTTTTCATTGGGGAATCCTTTGATGGCGTCGAGCAGATAGAAGCGGCCGGCTTCGGATACGCAGGTGCGTTTGTCGATTTCGGCATACACCTGGGGGATGATGTCTTTGATCGGATCGAGCGCCCGAATGTCGTGCATGACGGAAATATTGGTGCAGAGTTTTTCCGCTTCCCCAGAGGATTTGAGCATATAGCTGAAAGAAATACCGAGCTGGAATTTTCGGAGGGAGTTCATCACCACATTTTTTGATGTAATCTCCATGGGATAGGCTTTAAAGACCTGCTTAAATGTCTCAGGGGGTTTGAAGGTTGAATATTCGATTTCAAACTGCGGGTTGAAAAAGATTTTAAGCGGTGCTGCATCGCCGTTTATGCACTGGTGAAAGGAGGCTCGGAATTTGTGATTGGATCGAACGGATTGTTCGAGGAGCTGGAGGTAATCGATCAATTTTGTATTTTCAATCCAGCCGTCGATGCCGCCGTCCGAATTTTCGATCCCGCATTTTAAGGTGCCGGACTGGTTGAGCTTAAACACTCGAAAGGATTTACGGGGGTCGTATTCTTTAAAATCGAATCCGCTCATTTCGAACAGGCCGTCTGAGATCTGGGCCGTGTTCAGGATGATCCCGACATCTTTTGAAAGATTTTCAATAAGATAGGTGATTTTTCCCTCTATGCTCCCCTGGAGGGTCAGGGTGGTCCGTTTACCGTCGGAATCTTCGCATATCCCCATTACATCGCTGACCCGCTCCGGATCCAGGTTGGACAGCCGTTTGAAAACAGCGTCATAGGGCCGAAGCAGATCCTCGATCTGTTTGAAATGGTGTTCAAGATTCGGGTCCTGAAGATGGGTCTGTTTTTTTTTGCGGGACGTGTATCGCTTTTCCGGTTCGATTCCGCTTCCCTTCAACCGGGGGCGGATGGTGCGTGGGAAAAATCGAAATATTTTCTCCAGTACTCTGGAAAGCCGGGGCTGTTTCAGGTAGATCTCACAGCCCACCAGGGGTTTGAAGACCCGGACCGGTTTGGGACTGAATAGATACCGGCCGATTTCGGATACCCGATATGTGCTTACCGGTCCCGTCAGGGTTTCAGGGTCGATCCCTGGCACTTTTTCATCGGTTGTGGTTTCTCCTGAAATAATCCATATGCCGACTTCACCGGCCAGCGTCTTTTTCCCATGCGATCTCATCTCCGATTGCTCCTCACTTCTTCAGATCCGTTTGTGAAACCAGTACCTGTAGCTTACAACGCAACCAATAGCACCCATTACCGTCTCGACTCAATTAGAATTTTACGTTTTGGAATTTCCATCCTGTCCGGGTTTGGAACAACAATAAATAGTATCGGCATTTCATCCCAAAAATTTTAGGTTTTTATCCGGATTTAATATTTTCGGCCGGAATGCCGATTTGTCTGTCATGAGGACGCGCGGATCTGCGGAGGGTTTTTATGCGTGAATCGGAATATCTTATACCGAACGGCGATTTGTTAAAGAGATTGAAAAAGGTGCCCACCTTATCCATATTCGACAGTCAGGATCTACAGATCCTGATCCGGTACAGCAAGATCAGGCACTACGATTCGGATGAACGGATTATCCAAGAGGGTAAACGGGATACGTGGCTCTTTTTTATTATATCCGGCAAGGTCAATATCGTAAAAAAGAAAAAGACGGTGGCCGTCTTGGATCAGGTGGGGGATATTTTCGGTGAAATGGGTATCATCGAAGATTCCGTAAGATCGGCATCTGTATATGCAGTCGAAGACACCGTCTGCCTGGCTGCCAATGCCATGGATGTGGACACCCTTTCGGGTACGGATAAGTTGGCATTCGGGTACGTACTGTACCGGCTGTTTTCACAGTTTCTGGCGAATCGTCTGCGGTTTACCACAGAGAAATTGATTGAAGAGACCGGTGAAGGGGTCGATTTTAATTTTGAGTGGAAGTAAATTCAGTCTATAAAATCAAGTAATTATAATCAATATTGGATTGAGTCCGTCCAGACGGATCTGAATGCATGCGGGCTCATTGCGGAAGCACCCACACCCCGATCCCTCGGCTAAGCCGCGGCCTTCCCGTTTTCATTAATTTCTTCGATAAAGAGTTCGACAAGGTCAGGGGAGAGATTTTTCCCGCTGATTTTTTTCAATATGGCAAACGCCTCTTCCGTGGTTCTCCCTTTCTGATAGGACCGATCCGTGGTAATCGCATCAAAACAGTCGGCCACGCTTATGATTCTGGCCCCTATCAGGATCTCTTCTCCCTTGAGTCCCTCTGGATAACCGGTGCCGTCAAGGCATTCATGGTGATGATGAACATAGTCAAGGGCGGTTTCTAAAAAGGTAAGGTCCTTTAGGATATCCATCCCGATATCGGGATGCCTTTTGATCTCCTCAAGCATCCCCTCACTTAATTTGACATCTTCATGGCTGAAAATCCGGTCACTGAATCCGATTTTTCCGATATCATGGAGCATGCCGCCAATCCGGATCTGTTCGATTTCTTTCTCGGGTAATTCCATCCTCCGGGCGAGCCGCTCGGAATAAACCGATACCCGGTATGCATGACCTTTTGTATACGCGTCCCTTGCACCCAAGGCATTGGCAGTGGCCATGGCGGTCTGGGTGATGTTTTTCTGTAACCGTGCGTTCAGATCCCGGAGCTCTTCGATCATCTGCTCCAGTTGAACCTCCCTTGCCTCCACCCGGATCATCATCATGCCCATGGCTTCGGCAATTTTCTGGATCGTTTCGGAATGCCCGGGTTTGGTAAATTCCATGACGTCATTTGAGTAATTACCTTTGGCCACCGCCTCGATGATACCGATCAGCTCCTGAATCTCTTCCATGGGGGCGTCATAATCGGGTTGTGTACGCTTTGAGCGGGTCGTCATGGGATCCTTTCGGGTCAGTTGCCGGTTGTCAGCCTTCTTGCCCCATTTATAAGGTGGTGGCGAGACCACGCAGTCATTTCCGGAGACTTTATGATGGCAGCCATGTCTTTGCGGGCGGTTTTTACCGGGAATATATGCCAACGCGAAACATATGTCAAAGATTGGAACGGGTGCGCCCGAAAGAAAAAACAGGCGGTTTTACGGTCAGCCGGTCTGTTTGGCAACCAATTTTTCCGTTTATGGCGCCGAATAAAAGATATAGAGAAGGTGTACCAGAAACCAGATCCCGGTTGCCGGCAGCAGGAAACGATAGGTTTTTACCATGTCCGTGCGGAGGTATTCGCTGCTGAGTATATTGCACATGTGAACCGGTGAAATCAGGTAGCCGAACTGGGCGCTCATAAAAATCAGACTGGTGGTGGCCGCCGGATCGATTCCGATTTTTGGAAAAAGCGGTTTGACCAGAAAATAGGAAAGCGTAATGGAACCCAGGTTGTATCCGGTCATCACGCTGATAAGCATCGGCACGGCGATGAGCATAACTGCGGCAGGGACATGCATCCGGTTTGCGATCTCGATGATGGCGATATTGGCACCTGAAACCTCAAACATTTCCCGGAAGATCATGATGCCGAAAATGATCGTGGTGATTTTAAAATTCAACATCTTCGATAAAATCTTAAGATATTCACCCCCAGCTGTGTCCGCCATCAGATAGACGAGAAAGATACTGAGCACCGCTCCTATGGTAAACGCCTGGGTCTGGGATATGCCGGTACCGTGTATGAGACCGTACAGCAGGACCGGTACGATGGGGGGCAGAAGATGCCGCAACCCTTTATAATCCCTTCCGGTTGAGATCGGTTGAGCGGGCGCCTTCCGGACCATCCGTTTCAGGAAAAATATACCGATGACGATATAGGCGATAAACGCCGGTATATTTACCCGGATGAGTTGAAAAATATCGATGTCTGAAAATTTCCGACTGCAGATCAGAATCATGGCCGAAGAAATCGGATAGACCGAAAGCCATATATGTCGGAACCACATATTGATGAAGTTTTTCTCCTCCCTGTTGAGAAGATACTTGCTCCCCTCCTCATCGATCATAGGTGCTGAGAGCAATGCACCACCGATAACCGGCATCATGCCGTAAACGGCCGGGACAATGCCCAGGGTGCCGCCTTTTGAAAAAATGGTTCTGAGGCTGTGAATCAATTGCGCGATGGCGCCGGTCTCCTGCATGGCCCTTGCCAGTACAAAGATCAGGGTCATGAGAAGGGCCAGTTCTGCGGTATTTGTAACGATCCGGTGGCTTTGAAATGAGTAGATCGACGCTTCGATAAAGGCTTTGGGAATCTCTGAAACGCTGATGTGATCGAGTGCGAAAATCCCGACAATGAGCGCGCCGATGATCAATGCCAGACCGAAATCGATGGAACCTTTTCGACCCCGGATGGCGGCAACCACAAATATTAACGCGACAAAAACGCCGATTAAGCTCAACACGTTGAGAAAATCCCTTTTCCTCTATTTAAAGGCATTATTCAGGCGAAAACTGTAAAACCATTGACCAGGCGGCGGGGTAGGTAACATCTTAAGATGAGATTGTCAAACACGGGCAGGTGCACTCAGCAATTCTCGGTGAACCGCCACATACAGCCGGATGGCCGGATTTTCAAGCGGTCAACTGTCTGAGTGCATTAGTGAGCGTTGAACCGGACAGTGCAAAGGCTTTTGTCGAAACCAAAAAAGGGGAACCATATCTGAATCCTTTTCAAAGCCCGGGCCATGTCCGGTTTTATGCTCGCTTTTGCGCGAGTTTTGAGCGGTTTAAAATCCGGTTATTCGGCGGGTTCAATACGTCTTTCTTTTTCACCGAGAATTGTTTGGTGCACTCACAGGGCAAACGCATATGGGTTTCTTTTTTTGGAAATAACCCTAAACCCGACAAGCCCGAGGTAAAAACATTCTTGTCTTTGGGATTTCAGCTTACCCGGTAAATTCCAAGTCCCAAGCACCAAATTCCAATTAAATCACAGTTTTCAGTATTCAACATGCGGCGCAAGCGCCTGCGCTGCGCGTGAACAAAACAGGTACAATTGGGGCATTTGGACCTTTCCAGCTTAGCATGCTCTTCCTTCCAGTATCGGATCATCTTTAAATATCAAAACCTCGGACACGGTTTCCCCGGGTGCACAGATCCGGCAATTCCCGGGGAAATCATGCCATAGATTATTTTTGGGCCATTTTCCCGAGATCCTCTTGAAAGATGATTCTCGGCCGGCTGGATTCCGCTTCTTTTCCCGGGGAGAGGACCAGTTTGACCCAGAAATCCTTTTCGGGTGCGGCGGGAAAGGTGCCGGCTGCCGTGGCCACGATCCATCCGTTGAAATTCAGGTAGCTTGAGGCCTTTGAGAACCCATAACCGCGATTGGGTGACTTCTTTTTCGCCAACCGCAAAACCGCGTTTGCCGAAGGTGCGGTCTGATCCATGCAGAACGTAAACAGGATATAATCCATGCTCTCCCGGCCCTGGGCGGTATTTTGCACCGGCAATACATTTAATCGCTTTGCCAGCAGATAGAGCCCCTCCCAGGTGGGTGGGGAATCGGTCATCTCTTTTTCAAACGCTTTTACAGGCACCAGATATGATTCAACGGTAGGATTCGTTGCGTAGGCGGGCTGCACTTCAGCCGCCAAAATGACAAACCCCGAGTCGGTCAGGTCGTATTCGGTAATATAGTTCACTTTCGCCCTGCGGCCGGAAATATCCTTTAGATCCATCTGGCCGGCAACCAGACGGCCCGGTCTGCCTTCCGGCCGTCTGGAATACTGAAACAGCCGGTGCCCCGTTAAAATAAACTTACCGGTGCCAAAAAGAGGCGTCTTGAGATGATCCGCCGCTTCTTTTTCAAACGAGATATCGGCGCCGGCGGCCGGTTCCATCCCGTTGAGTCGTATCAGTATTGCAGTTGCGGCCAACTGAGCGTCTCCGGGAATCTTATTTCCGTCTGCCGGAAGGAAATCCGGCAGCTTTTGTGTCGATGTCACACAGCCGGTAAAAACCATAGACAGGATAAGAATTATACATATTCTGTTTCCGTTTATTAATCTCATTTTAGACCTCCCGGATTCAATCTGGTTTACACTCTAAGATTGCAGTAATCATCCGTTTCTGCATCTCGGGGTTATCTTTATAACCTTTTGCCAATGCATAAATCATCAGAAGCTTGGTGTAAGCTTCAGTTTGGGTGATTTCTTCTCCGTCTGGTCCTACCACCATACGCTCCATGTCTGAAGTTAAAATTGAGTCATAGGCGTTCCAACCTGGCGCGGGTGTGGAAACCTCCTCTTTCTGTTCGCGGTAGGCTTCTTCTCCCAAGATCATTCTTTCAATATAATCGATTTCGGCCTGTAACAGGTCTTTTTTATTGGTTTCAAGATATAACTCCAAAGCCGGTTTGTCTAGATCTCTAATCTCTCTGTCAATTTCAGGCCTTACGCTGTTTCTCCTATCGATGGCACTCTCGATTTCAGGAATCAACTCCTTCAAGGCGCCCTCCATATAATCGCCGACCTCGACAATCCACTCGCTGTTATCGTCTGCAACGACCGTTTCATTTTTTGTGCAGACCTCCTGGAGTCTTTCATGGAACGTTAAGCCACCCCCTTCTACACGCATACCATGACTTGCTGTTAATTTGCCGAAAGTGATTGTGTCTGACAGGTAATAATCAAACCGTCCCTTTCCGGGGACTATTTCCGATGTGGAAAGAGGTATAAAATCGAACGGGACCGTATCGGCTTCATCTACTTCACGCGGGCGATCTATGACTTTGTCGCCCGGCCCGCAGAACGCCGAATCTATTCCGGAAAAAAGAAAAAAAGCCGACAGGATCAATGGGATCAGCCACAAACGCTTCATAACAATCTCCTCCTATATTCTCCATCCATTCTAAGTTACTTCCGGGCCATTTTCCCGAGATCCTCTTGAAAGATGATTCTCGGCCGGCTGGATTCCGCTTCTTTTCCCGGGGAGAGGACCAGTTTGACCCAGAAATCCTTTTCGGGTGCGGCGGGAAAGGTACCGGTTGCCGTGGCCACGATCCATCCGTTGAAGTTCAGGTAGGTTGAGTCTTTGGAATATCCATAATTAAGATTGGTTGTCTTCTTTTTGGACAGCCGCAAAACCGCCTTGGCCGAAGGCGCTGTCTGATCTTTGCAAAACGCGAACAGGATATAATCCTTGCTCTCCCGGCCTTGGGTATTATTTTGTACCGGCAGTACATTTAATCGCTTTGCCAGCAGATAGAGCCCCTCCCAGGTGGATGGAGAATCGGTCATCTCTTTTTCAAACGCTTTTACGGGCACCAGATATGATTCAACAGTAGGATCCGTTGCGTAGGCGGGCTGCACTTCTGCCGCCAAAATGACAAACCCCGAGTCGGTCAGGTCGTATTCGGTGATATAGTTCAATTTCGCCCTGCGTCCGGAAATATCCTTAAGATCCATCTGTCCGGCAACCAGACGGCCCGGTTTGCCATCCGGCCGTCTGGAATACTGAAACAGCCGGTGCCCCGTTAAAATAAACTTACCGGGGCTAAAAAAAGGTGTTTTGAGATGATCCGCCGCTTCTTTTTCAAATGAAATACCGGCACCAGGTGCCGGTTCCATCCCGTTTAATCGTATCAGTATTGCAGTTGCGGCCAACTGAGCGTCTCCGGGAATCTTGTTTCCGTCTGCCGGAAGGAAATCCGGCAGCTTTTGTGTAGATGTCACACAACCGGTAAAAACCATAACCAGGATAAGCATTATACATATTCTGCATCCGTTTAGTGCTTTCATTTTAGATCTCCCAAATTTAGTCTACTTTTTGGCTTAAGATTTCAGTTATCATCTCTTTCTGTCGCACGGGGTTATCTTTATAAGCGTCAGCATATGCGGAAATCATCAAAACCTTTAAGAAAGCTTCAAGGTTTACAGGTTCTTGTTGTGACATTAAAACATTTGAATTGTAGAAATGCCATTGGGCCTCCTCCTCTTCTTTCTGTTTGAGGTACTCTTTTCCCCAGATCATTTTGTTAATCGTTATGGCTTCATTTGCACTGATTTTATCTTTAGGAGAATTTGCCAGAAAATCCCATAAGCCCTGGTGATCTAAGCCTCTAATCTGTTCGGCAATTTCAGGCCTCAATTCACGGCTCAATTCGGCGACCCTATCATCGAAATCATCTTTATTATCAAATTCACCAATTATCGCCTTCCTAAATTCGGCCTCCCATGCATCGACATCATTTTTTTCTTCAAATTCAGCAATGATCTCCTTCAAAGGACCCTCCATATATTCACCGAACCCTTCAATCCATTCGCTGTTATCGTCTGCAACGACGGTCTCATTTTTTGTGCAGACCTCCTGAAGTCTGTCATGGAACGTTAATCCACCCCCTTCTACACGCATACCATAACTGGCTGTTAATTTGCCAAAAGTGATTGTGTCTGACAGGTAATACCTGAATTTTGCACTTAAAATTTAAAAGAGGGTAGATACCACCTGGGAACCCTTGCTATAGTGGTAATTGACACGATTACCCCATAATAGCAGGAGGTACCCAGATGGTAAAATTCAAGAAA
>Ga0233429_1004931_pt1 | contig 11408 bp, 7 predicted proteins | sample SI_118_April2016_3_FD_179879 | JGI IMG/M metagenome (GOLD analysis project Ga0233429, IMG submission 179879) | Seawater microbial communities from Saanich Inlet, British Columbia, Canada - SI_118_April2016_135_MG | ecosystem: Environmental > Aquatic > Marine > Inlet | place: Canada: British... | reverse complement strand
TCAACCCAGGTCGCTGGCAATCCAAATGTAGGCTCGGTTGTTTCTTCGCCGGGCAATGTAATCGGTTCGCCGCGAGGATCCATGACCAACAAGTGGCCGGGACGAACTTCACCAGCACCGCTTTCAATTTCCTTGACGCGAATGACATAGCCATTTGCCGGCAACTGCATGTTGTCGAGAATGCGGACGGACGGCATGACGAAACCCATTTCGCTGGCCAGCTGTCGGCGCAGGGCCTTGATCTGGTCAGTCAGTTTATAACCGCGTTCATCGTTTATCAGTGGCAGCAGCCCATATCCAAGCTCCAGACGTAAATCGTCTATGGCCAAGGCCGTTGAAATAGGTTCTTCAACGGGAGCAGCATCGATTTGTTCGCGTTCAGCTTCCTCGGCTTCAACAGACTCCCGCTCATTTTTCTGTACGGCCACAAATGCGAGCGTGCCCGTGATGGCGGACAGTAAAAGGAATGGGAACATCGGCATATTCGGAATGATGGCAAGGCCAATCATCAGGAAGGAACTGACGCCCAGTGCCTTCGGGTAACCGCCCAGCTGGGAAAAAATAGCTTTGTCAGCAGTGCCGGATACACCCGCCTTGGAGACCAAAATACCGGCAGCAATGGAGACGATCAAGGCGGGTATCTGGGAGACCAGTCCGTCGCCAACTGTCAGCAGTGTATAGGATTCACTGGCGCCGCCGAAACTCATGTCTTTCTGAGCGACACCAATGATAATGCCACCGATGATGTTAATGAAAGTAATCAGCAATCCGGCAACGGCATCACCACGGACGAACTTGGAGGCACCGTCCATGGCACCAAAGAAGTTGCTTTCGTCCTCCAGATTCTTGCGTCGGTCTCGGGCATCATTTTCGTCAATCAAGCCGGAACTCAGGTCGGCATCAATGGCCATCTGTTTACCGGGCATGGCATCCAGGGTAAAGCGGGCTGCAACTTCTGCAATGCGTTGCGAGCCTTTGGTGATGACGACAAAGTTCACAATCACCAGAATGCCGAAGACAACGATACCGATAATAAAGTTGCCACTGATAACGAAATCACCGAATGCCTGAATGACGCGACCGGCAGCTGCACCGCCGTGGTGGCCTTCGGACAGGATCAGACGAGTGGAGGCGACGTTCAGGGACAGGCGTAACAAGGTGGCGATGAGAAGAACGGTGGGGAAAGCACTGAATTCCAACGGTCTGGCGATAAACAGCGCCGTCATCAGAATCAAGACAGAAAAGGTGATGGATATCGAAAAGGATATATCCAGCAACCAGGGTGGCAGCGGGATGAACAGAACAGTGAGGATCGCCATAATGCCCAGGGCGAAGGCAATATCACCCCGCATGAACGAAAACATCCCGATCGTTTCACCGTCGGGTGTGGTCGTTTGCTCAGACATTTTCAGACTCGACTGTCATGGTCGATATGCTCACAATTCATTCCGTTTCAGCGACCTTGATGGTCACAATAAGTCTTGTCTCAGGCCGTTGCCGCACCAGGATCACCAGGTGCCGGCACAGACGTACCTTCGTCCGAGTAAAGTTTAAGTTTGTTGCGTAATGTTCTGATCGAAATGCCCAGGATCGTGGCCGCGTGGGTTCTGTTTCCAAGGGTATGTGTCAGAGTGTTGATGATCAGATCGCGTTCAACGTCTGCAACCGTCCTGCCAACAAGGGATGAAGTGCCCATGACCGCGGACGAATCCTGTATCTGACCAGTCGTGTCTTGCATGGTCGGCGCAGAATCTTCGTGCGAGACCGAATATTCCCCGGGCTTGCTGCCATCCGGCAACATGATCGCGTCCGGCTGAATTTCAGAACCTGTGGCAAGCAACACGGCCCGGTGCATTGTGTTTTCAAGTTCGCGGACATTGCCAGGCCATGGATAATTGCGAATCGCAGTTTGTGTGGCTTCCGACAGCGGGCGTAGCGCAACACCATTGGCCTCTGAATATTTCTCAATGAAATGATGGGAAAGGGCTTCGAGATCCATTGGCCGATCCCGCAAGGGTGGCAATTGAAGGCTTACGACGTTAAGCCGAAACAGCAAATCTTCGCGGAAGTTACCGTTTTTGACCTCTGCCTGGAGATCCCTGTTACTTGTGGCCAATACGCGGATATCAATGGAAACCGGTTTGGATCCGCCGACACGATCGATTTCCCGTTCCTGAACAGCGCGTAACAACTTGGCCTGTAGCCGGGTGTCCATCTCACTGATTTCGTCCAGCAGCAAAGTGCCGCCATTGGCTTCTTCAAATTTGCCAACACGACGGGTTGCGGCACCTGTGAAGGCACCCTTTTCGTGACCAAACAGCTCGGATTCAAGAAGGTTTTCAGGTATTGCCGCGCAGTTGATTGAAATAAATGGTCTGCTTGCCCGTTTGCTCTTGGAATGAAGATACCGGGCCATGACTTCCTTACCAGTACCAGATTCGCCAGTGATCAGGATACTGGCGTCACTGGGGGCAACCTGATCGGCCAGGCTTATGACTTTGCCCATGGCTCCATCCCGGAATACCATGGTCTTGGTTTCTTCGGTTACCGCTTGCAGAACAGCTGCGATTAACTCTGGCTCAGGGGGCAGGGGGATATATTCCTTGGCTCCGGCCTTGATCGCTGAGACAGCTATGGAAGCGTCGGTTCCGACGCCACAGGCAACAACCGGAATGCTGATGCGCTCTTGCTCCAGACTGCGGATAAAGCCGCCGACATCCAGTGTCGCGTCCATCATGACCAGATCAGCGCCTTGACCTGAGCGCAGTGCCGTCAGGCCTGCTTCGAGGTCCGGAACATGGGCAACTTTGGCACCGCGCTGCATGGCAATTTTGCTGGCCGCGCCGATTTGACCATCAAGTGAGCCAATGATCATGAGTCTCATATTTTATCTCCCGGTATTCTTACCGTCATTGCTTCAGTCTCTAGATTTCCTGCCCTGCATTCGTTCCAGGACGTTCGGCATTTCAAAGAAAATCTGAAACACCTTATTCGAAATAATGCAGCCGCTGGGATGGCGGCAATATAGTGTTCAACAGCATTTCAAGTCGTCGCGGATTTTCGCCGCGACCTATCGAGGCAGCTGTGATGATATACAGGCGATTGACGACCAGTTCAGACTTCGAATTGCGCTCCAGCTTTCCAGCGAGCGGCGAGAAGACCATATTCGCCAAAACCGCACCGTAGAATGTCGTTAACAGGGCAACAGCCATCGCCGGGCCAATGGAAGAAGGATCATCCAGCTTGCCCAGCATTTGCACCAAACCGATCAGCGTTCCGATCAAGCCCATCGCCGGGGCAACTTCGGCCGAACGCCTTAATATTCCAACGCCTCTGGTATGACGCTCGGCCATGCCATTGAGCTCGTGGTTCATGACTCTTTCAATATCGTCACCGGTGCTTCCATCAATCGCCAGACCAAGCGCTTTTTTCAAAAACGGATTGTGATCAAGGGCGGCAACGACTTTTTGCAGCGCCAGGACACCATCCTTGCGCGACTGAATAGCTAATCTCAAACCGTCTTCGGCGGCCTCGCTGGCGTCAGGCAAACTGTGAAAAATTGTTTTCAGAATGACACCCTGCGCCGACAGAATTTCCCTGATGGAATAGCTGATCATCGTGACACCAAAGGTACCACCGATAACAATCAATATTGCCGGAACATCAATGAATGAATTGATGGAACCGCCCAGGAAAATGGCACTGAATACCAATCCAAACCCGGCCAGCAATCCTATAAGAGTGGCAATATCCATTATTTGTAACTACCAGTTATTATTGTTAACACCCTGAAGACCCCTGAACCCAAACTACTGACGATCGGACTTGATAATTTCCGTCATTGTGATGCCAAGCCGTTCATCCACAACAACAACTTCGCCACGTGCAACTAACCGGTTATTCACATAGATATCAATGGCTTCACCAACTTTACGGTCCAATTCAACGACGGCGCCACGGCCAAGCTTCATCAAATTACTGACCTGCATCCGCGATTTGCCAAGAACGGCTGAAACCTGCACCGGTATGTCGTAAACCGCTTCAAGTTCACCAGCGGTCCGAACCATCTCACCTTCGTTTTCCTCAGTCGAAAGGATGGGCTCTGGTGCATTTTCCGCAGTACTTTCGAGTTCCTGCAGGCTTAGATCGCCGCTTTCACCGGTTGCAGTGACGTCACTCATGATTGATCTCCTGATAAGTAATCTTCTGTCGGGTGTCAGCCTGGCAGAACGAGAGGGGAGTGTGTATCAACAGGTGCATTCTTATGAACCCTGTTCTTGTACCGCAGCTGCCTGTTGGGCATCTGCCGCTATTTCATCTATTACGGAAACCGGTTGTTGAACATCAACAACGGAGGCATTCTCCGCGGGAGCCGTATTATCTGTTGGCTCCGGCATATTTTGTGGCGCATGCTCGGTGGTTTCAGAAGACGCACTGATCGCACCGAGATATCGCCTGACTGTATTTGTGACTTCGTCTTCCAGCTGCTTCAAATTACGTACAGCACCACCTTCTGACCACTCGACCGTGCAGTCCGTTGGTCCGAGGCCTTCGGCAGGCAGAATTGTGACCTCGCCCGTAAAGGCGACATTATTCTTCAGGGCTTCGATGCGCGCCGAGATTTTTGGTTCAACAACTGGATGTACACGCACCACAATTCTGGGGGTACTGCCAATTTCACTGTGTTGTTGCAGCATTTCGAGTACCAGTGCCTCAACTTCTGCAACCGGTTCCTTGGCCATCAGGGAACGTGCCAGTTTTTGCCCGATTACCAGCGCCAGTTCGACGGCGTCGCTGTGGATTGTTTTAACAACACTGTCCTGAAAAGTGCCAAGGCGCGCGAATTGGACCTCGATCGCTGCGAGCGTCTGGTTGGCGACTGCATCTGCGTTCCGGGTTGCTTCATCAGAAGCCTCTACCGCACCTTCATTCCGGGACGCTGCAAGGGCTGCATCCAACTGATTTTGGGAATAAGCCGGAATGTCCGCTGGATCTGTAAAGGCATGCGGATCATCGTCGGGATGTGGGGCACCCGGCGTGAACTCGTTGTCGAAATCGAATTTTGCGTGATCTGACATGATTTCGCCGCTACTCCTGATACATCCAGTTGCGCATAATCGCCAGCGCTTCCTCTGGATGCTTGTCGACGATGTCGCCTATCTTCTTGACGGAGGACGCACGAACACGCCCTTCAACCTGAGCCATGTTTATCATGGAATCGACATCATCCTCACCCTCGGATCCATCTGTAACGGCCAGTGGCTGCCCATCCGGTCCTTTCGGTGCTGAAAGAACAGCTTGTTGGGCGCGTTCTGCTTCAATCTGTGCCGTACGAGCCGCAGCAACAGCCTCAGCCTGCGCCTGGGCGATGGCGAGGGCCCTGCTGACGAGTGGCCGTAGAACAAGAAGAACGACAAGCAAGCCAACTATGGCAAATATGATGATTTCCGAGATGCGGAAATAATCATCCTTACCGAGGCCAAGGAACGCTGCTTCTTCTTCGGGAATGTCGAGGATATTCAGCGGTGCAAACTGCAAGTTGACCACTTCCAGAATATCGCCCCGCCCTTCATTGTACCCAACCGCTGAACGCGCGAGAGTTGCCAGCTGTTCAAGTTCTTCAGGAGGGCGAGGTTTGTATGCCTTTGCGTCACCTTCTCCCTCGTAGATACCATCCACCAGAACAGCGACGGACAAGCGCTTGAGAACACCGGACTCTGTAACTTTTACGGTATTGCTTTTGGAAATTTCAAAATTGACTGTTTCTTCTGAACGATCGTTTCGTGTAGCAGATGTATTTCCTTGATCGCCTTGTCCGCTGCGATTTTCCGGCAAGCTTCCGGCAACTGTCACGGGCTGATTGCCTTCACTGTCGGTTGAGCTCGCGTTTTCGGAAATTGTCTGCGTAGACCGGACAACCTGGCCATCTGGATCATATGTTTCAGAATTTGTCGTAATACGGTCGTAATCAAGCTCTGCTGTCACTTCGGCCCTGACTTTGCCGTTGCCAACAGAACGTGCCAGCAGCTTTTCGACGGCTGACTTGATCTTGCTTTCATATTTACTGCGAAATTCGTCGATTGAACTGACAGCCGAGGCACCGCCTTCTTCGTCGCCGTCACCACGAGCCAGCAAGTTTCCACGATCATCAATAATTGAAACCCTGGAAGTATCGAGATCCGGAATAGCGGCAGCAACAAGATGCTGAATTGAGGCGATTTGGCCAGACTGCAGACTGCCGCCACCTTTTAGCTTCAAAACAATGGAGGCAGTGGGACGGCGGCGCTCACGTGTAAAAAGTTCCCGTTCAGGCAATACAAGGTGAACGCGGGCACCGGCGACGCGGTCAAGTGACTTGATTGTACGCGCCAGTTCGCCTTCGAGGGCGCGAACCTTGTTGATGTTCTGAACAAAACTGGTGGTGCCGAGCGAATCACCACGGTCAAAAATTTCATATCCAACAGAGCCGCCCGATGGCAAGCCTTCGCCCGCCATCTGCAGTCGTGTACGCGCAACCATATTGTCGGGAACCAGGATTTGTGTACCGTTGCCCTTGATTTCATATGGAATTTGCTGCGAATCCAGCTGGGCAACAATCTGGCTGCTGTCTGTCGTTTCGAGACCACTATAAAGGAGCGACATCTGCGGGGCAGTTACACGTGCGGTCAGAAATATGAAAAAGCCGATAAGGCCAGCGGCGACACCAGCCATGGCGATGACGCGGGCCGGGCCCAGACTCTGGATCAGATTGAACAGCGGATTCACGGGCAAAGACCTTCCATAACGACAGACGACTTATGCAATCTTCCAGGAATCCCTAAATTATCTGCGGCTTTCAGGCTCAATGAGCCTCGCCACAGGAAAGGGAGATGATTTTCCTGCATTACAACAGTAATTTAGCGATTTGGAAGTGAATTAATAGTTAACAGGCGGCAATTTTTGCCTACCAATCGGCTATCTGGTTCGATTAAGGTGAATTGAGACCGATATTTGGCCAAATTACCCTGGATTGGCAGCTGTTGGACGGTATCTTTGAAGCCGCGTGATCCTCAGCCCACCTTGACCATGATGGTCGATGGCGCGTTGCCAGGAGAGAAATTCCTCAACCGACAAAGTGTAACGCCGACAGGCCTCATCGAGGCTGATCAATCCACCGCGAACAGCCGCAACTACTTCCGCCTTGCGTCGGGCAACCCAGCGACGGGTATCGGCTGGTGGCAAATCTCCGACCGTCAAAAGTCGTCCATCAGGTCCGGGAACGGCAGCTGTAGAGGCAAGTTTTCTGGTGTTTGTGGAAATATTGTGCATTGCGATCTGATTTTCCTGGCTAGAGCGGGTTTCAGGGCGAAGACTTGACCGACATGTCGGGAAAATTGCAATTTTCCCGGGGTGCTCTGCCGATGTCGAAGCCTTCTGCGCAACGCCGATGTGAGCAAAAACAAGGTTACGGCAAGGGCTTTAAAAAAGTGCTAAGAGATTCAAATTATTGAATCTTTTGAATCACTTAAGTGCCATAAAAGGAAACCGACCCGGATTTCTCCGGGTCGGCTGAAGGTAGAGAGTGACGACGATTGGATAAGGTGTCGTCGATTGCCTTTGCTCAAGCTTAACGTTTCAATCGGATCAATTCGTCAAGCATGTCATCAGCAGTGGTAATGATCCTTGAAGAGGCCGAGAAAGCTCGCTGGGCCAGGATCATATTCGTAAACTCCTTGGCGATATCAACCGTAGAAGCTTCAAGTGTTGAAGGCGCCACTTGTCCAGAGCCACCGACGCCGGCTTCCTGAAGGTTAAATGAGCCTGATGCGTCGGTCGAAATGTAGGCGTTACCTGTTTTGGCAGATAGTCCGTTCGGGTTCTTGAACATGGCAATCGGCAGTTTGTAGATTTTCTGCGTCACACCGTTTTCGAACAAGGCGGTCACAAAGCCCAGGGTATCAACCTGGATAGTACTTAACTCGCCAAACAAGGCACCATCAACAGAACTGCCTTTCAACTGGGACGGTCCATCAAACTGACTGAGGCCGTCTGCTTTGTTTTGAGTACCAAAATTCAAAGTAACGGTTTGGGCCGCCAAACCCTGAGTAGCTGCCCATGGAATACTTATGGCCGCCGTCAGCGCTGTGGAGGTGTTCACCAGGTCAACAGTACCGTCAGTGTTGAAGCTGATCGTTCCACTTGCCAGCAGACCATCTGTGGCCGTCGTATCGCCAGCAGGTTCAATATAGGCCTCGACATGCCATTTGTTGGAAAAGGCCTGCTTCATAAAGCCCATGGTCAACTGACGGGCACCACCCTTGGAGTCGAAGATTTGAACGCTTCGTTCGAAGTCGGGTGTCAGCGTGTTAGAGGCCATGTTCTTGGTCGATGTGGCGGCATCGTATGTTTTGGCGATTGTGCCGGGTGCCGTTGCGAACAGGTCAGCTATGGGTGTGCCGCCAACTTCAGCCATAACCATGTCACTTCCCGGATCACCGGTAATGGTTAACCGGGCATCGGAAGACCCGGCAATCGAAGAAGTCAATCCGTCAACCTTGTTGATAAGAGCAGACAGCTCTGACAGGTTCGAAAACTTTGTTGCAGTCGCTGTTGCATTGTAGGTGAAGGTTGTAGTGGACAAGGTTGACGGTGGACCAGCTGAACCCGTCGTAATGGTGAAACTCTCATCATCAAGGAGGCCGGTAATTGTACCGCCACCCACGCCATCAGACAGAGCGGCTGTTGACGTGATTCCGGAACCACCCAATTGATTTGTTACATTCTGGGGACCCGTAACAGAAACTGTCTGCGAGGCTTGCAGGTTGGCCTGCATGGCAACGCTTGTTGATGCTGTCGCCGTTCCAGACAGTCCAAGAATGTTCACAGGTGCCAGGCTTGTCAGTGCACTCCGGTTTGATGGAATGTTGCCGGACGAGTCAACCACCCAGCCCTGCAGGTAATGGCCGGCGGCGTTGCGCAGGTCACCATTTTGATCGGCAGTAAAGGCACCGGCACGGGTAAACATATAAGTACCCTGTGTTGAAGTCGGGTTTGCCAGTTCGTTGACAACGAAGAAACCGTCGCCGGAAATAGCCAGATCAGTTGGCGAGGCGGAAGCCTGCAACAAACCCTGGCGATCAATCAGCGCCAGGGGCGATGATTGCACACCACCCGGGGCGTAACTTGTGGCCGACGCGGCACTGGTAACCAGTGTTGAAAACCGTGCTGTGGTTTCCTTGTAACCAACTGTATTCACGTTGGTGATGTTATCGGCGATCATGGCCATGGCTTGCGATTGTGCCGCAAGGCCTGATACGCCGGAGAACATGGCTCCAAATACACTCATTCTCTCTCTCCTTCATTTTCTTTCACCGAAAAAGTGAAAGTTTCCTTCGTTTCCTTGATCAGCAATGCCGGACCGGCCTGCTGATGCGCGTGTTTATGCGTTCTGCTATTGGGTAACAATAAGAGGGGCTTCCTTCACGACGGTGACGGAACTAGCCGGAATTCTGAGGTCACCAACTCTGAGGATCTCACCGGCCTCCGTACTTTCGACACCCGTGACGACGCCATTAAGTTTCATTTCGGCGAAGATGGGTTCTCCGTTGAATGTCTTGGCATCAACGGTCAGATGATATTGGCCATCCGGCAAAGTCAGACCTTCATCGCCTCGACCGTCCCAGGTAAAGTCATGGCTGCCTTCTTCCGTTTCATAGGGAACATGGGCAACTTCCTGGCCATCTGAATTCCGGATTGTCAGATTGACCGTGTTTGCGTCGTTGGGCAGGGTATAAGTCCAGGAAGCAACGCCCTTGTGTTTTTCAGTGGTGCTGCCAGAGGCCTCAACGGTTTTGCCAATGTAGCCAGTGGCTCCAAGGAATTTCTCGGAACTGATCAGGGAAACAATTTGTTCCAGGTTCTTATTCTGGGCGACGGCCTGCTCAACACCGGTGAATTGCACGAGCTGGCTTGTGAATTCACTGGAGTCCATGGGATCAAGCGGATCCTGATACTGCAGCTGTGTCGTCAAAATCGTCAGAAAATTCTCAAAATTTTCGGCTAGATCGACGAGACCTTTGTCAGCTACTCCCTGACTTTGAGCCTGTGCTGCGCTGGTAGCGCTGGCAATATCCATTAGTCCAGTCCTCTTTCAAAGGGCATCGGGTTATACGTTAATATCAAGGGCGCGATCATGACTTGCACTCGCCCGGGCCTCGGCCAACATGGCCTCGACATCCACTTCATTTTCATCAGCATTTGCAGAACTGTTTTCGTCCTGGTTCTTGCCGCTGCCGTTTTCTTCGCCGTTCGCATTTTTGGCGAAGCTGTTGTTGTTCTGGTCTCGAAGATTGAAGCTCAAATTATCGGAGTCCGGATCCAGTCCTGCGTTCGCCAGTGCTCGTTCAAGGGAACGGGCATCCGCCTTGAGAAGCTCAAGGGTTTCCGGGCGTTCGACGAGTACGCTTGCGGTGACAACTCCATCCTTCGTGACATCAAGTTTGATATCCACACGTCCCAGTTCAGACGGATTTAGTCGAATACTGATTTTGTCCGTGCCGTTTTGAACTGCTTTGGCAATGTGCATTGCAACCTGCGCCTGGGGAGGCTGTGGGGTTGCGGGTGGAGGAGGGGCCGCTGGTTTCGCAGCGTTTGCCATCTGGGTATTTGTTGGTGCGCCGACTTCAGCGATTGCCGCAGAGGGTGTTGCTGCGGAAGAACTGCCCATTGCATTGCCTGGGGCTTCAATACCTGCAGCTGCTGCCGGCGTGGCTGCCTGAGCGGCCCTGGCTGCGCCTTGTCCTGTCGCTGTTTGCGCGGTCAGCTGTGCCAGAGTGTTCGCTGCTCGCTCACTCATGGACATTTGGCCTGTCGGATCCATGTTGGAGAGGGCGTTCGGACTCTGCACAGGCTGCGCAGATTGATTGGGTATCTTAGGCGCTTTTTCAGCGCCATCAACGAGTTGAGTTGCTTGCTGCAAGCCCTCATTGTCCGGCATACGTACCGGCCCTGACTGTTTGTTCTGACCTGCTTGCGCCGCTGTCTGAAGACCAGCCTCCATCGCGCCGCTGGCTTGTGTTGCAGCCATCTGGTTTACCGCGCCGGCATTACTATTGGCAGCCGGGGCAACCATGAAACGGGCGTGAATCTTATCTGCAGCAGCTTCTTCAACAAGGGCCTGGGCAATTTGCATATCGGTCAAACGCGTATCCGGACCAACAACAATTTTGGCATCCTTGATCAGGGGTGATTCAGTTGTCACCTGTTCAATTTTGTCTTTGCCAGGGACTTGCTTATTATCTTTCGCGTCTGCGACAGTGTTTCTGACTTGAGGGGCATTGTTCTGGACGACAGTCTGCGACGCTATCTGGACTTCTTCACTGGGATCAGCCAGATCAGCCTTGAAAGCGATTTCCTGCGCCTGTTCAGAA
>Ga0233429_1004917_pt1 | contig 11423 bp, 19 predicted proteins | sample SI_118_April2016_3_FD_179879 | JGI IMG/M metagenome (GOLD analysis project Ga0233429, IMG submission 179879) | Seawater microbial communities from Saanich Inlet, British Columbia, Canada - SI_118_April2016_135_MG | ecosystem: Environmental > Aquatic > Marine > Inlet | place: Canada: British... | reverse complement strand
GGCGGCGGTTGCGCAGGGCGTCGTAGTGGTGGGCGTTCTCAAATAGATATAGTTATTTTGTGGACGGGTTCAGGGTATAGGGGTATATGTATTGTGTCGGGAGGGGAGCCGCCGACGACAACAACCACCACGGAATGACAATGAACACCAAGTCCAACCGCGCCCTCATCTCCAACCTCCTCCCCATGTCCAGCGAGGCGGCCGGCGCCCTCCGGTCGAAATACCAGAACGCCGAGTGTTCCGCTCTCCGAATCGGTAACCACATGGCGGCGGCACACTTCCGGGCGAAGTGGCGCGCCATCGCGGATCTCTTCTTCCAGGGCAAGTACGGCACCGCGGCGGCGGCCTGATGGGTGTCGCGGCATACTACCGGGGCAACCGGTCGATCTCCCGCGGGATCTGCGGCAACTGCGGGCGGTGCTCGGCCTGCTACGAGCCGCCAACGCCGGAACCTCGGCCCCCCGGTTGGGGCGGGAAGATCCGAGCGAAGGCGGACAAGCGTGCTGCGGGCCTCGTCCGCTGGTTTGCCAGAGACGGCCGCACGCTCGGCGTCGAAGACCTCGCCTACATGGTCCGCGATGACGTGGGCTGTGGCGTGAAGACGTCAACCGAGGCCGCCACAGCAGCCCTCAACACCCAGAGGACCACATGACCAAACCGACCCCGAAACAAGGCCGCCCCCGCTTCGAGGACGAGCTCAGGGACGCGAAAATCCTCCTCCTCCTCACCGAGACCACGCGCGACAAGGCAACCGCCGCCGCGAAACGTGAGGGAGTCAGCCGGAACCAGTGGCTAAACCTCGCCGTCACCGAGCGGCTGTTGCGCCAGGACGTGGGACGGTAGGCCGTTCTCGAATAGATATATTTCTTTTGTGGACGGCGTATCGTATAGTGTTATTAGTCTTTTGTCGGGAGGGGAATCCCGGCAGACACTAACAACCACGGAATGACGACATGACCCGATCCATCAACAACGGCCGCACCCGCAACCTCGACCTTCACGACACCGGCATCAACGGCAGCGGCCTCCCGGTCTGGACCGTCTGGACCAACAACGCCGACGGCACGTTCCACCACATGGCGCAGTTCACCAGTAAGTCAGAGGCCGTTGCATGGTTCAAATGGGCCTGAGTCGACCGACCCCTCCCGCCCCGTACCGCCCCCCAGCGGACGGGGCACCGCTGGTACCAGAACCCACGGAGCCCCGACCATGACCACTGCCCCCAAGCCCAAACAAGGCCGCCCCCGCTTCGACGACGAGCCGCGCAACCAGCAAGTAAACCTGAAGCTGACGCCGACGACGCTCGACAACGTGAGCGCCGCCGCCAAGCGCGAGGGAGTCAGCCGCAACCAGTGGCTAAACCTCGCGGTGGCTGAGCGGCTGGCGTCTACGCCGGCCCCATCATCTGCACCTGAGTGAGCGCCACCGACTCGACCAGCGCGCCTTCCTCTTCGGAGTCCAGCCCGCTCCAGAACGACGCGCCGCCGTCCAGTCCGGCCATAGCCTCGGCGAACAGCAACCCGCCGCGGTCAAGCTGAACGTCAGCACCGGCAGCGGCGACCAACGCTTGGGCGTCCTCGGGGCTGATGTCGACATCGTTTCCGCCCGACAAGAGCGGGCTATGCGTCGTGCCCTTGCTCACGCTCAGGTGGTACTTGACGACGCCGGGTGTGCCGACGAGGAGCGGGGTCAGGCCGCTGTTGACTACGTTCTTGCCCATGGTGTCGAGGTCCTGGTCAGTGTGTGACGGCCCAAGCGTGGACCGGTTGGTATCGCTCGGTGTCGTCTTCCACGTCGCCCGGCTCGGGGCCAATCGCCGCAGCAGCCGCGATCATCGCAGGAGACGCGGCAGCCAACGCTGGCGGCATTGAATCGTCTGGGTTCGCCGGCTTCTCTCGACCATGCCGGGCCAATGTGCGCAGGTTGACGACGTGGGCAATCAGGAGCCCGAAGACCAGCGGCGAGAGGGATACAGCGGCGTCGGTCATCATGAGTCGGAGCCTATGCGGGCGGCGATGAGGGCTGCCTCAATCCTACCCGACGACTCCCCAACGCGGACCAAGTCGGCCCGGATTGTCGCCAACTGGCCCGAGATGTCACGCGACTCGTCCTCCAGCGACGCCACCCGCACGTCCAGCGCATCGCCCCGTTCAGGAATCACCGCCGCCATCGTGTCGCGGAGCCGTTGACCGTCCGCAGGCTTGGGCGAGCTCGCGGGCAACTTCGTGGCGCCCCACTTCACGATCACCCACGCCAGGGCGAACCCGGGAGGCAGTCCGCCGATACCCCACAGCGGCGTGAGCTCGCGGCCGTCGGTCATGGCCTCGACTATCGCCGCCGGACTCTGTCCCATCGCGTCGCCCACCACGGCCCACGCCGCGACGATGAGGGCGAGGCCGACCAGTACGCGGATCAGCATCCGATGCTGTGCCTCTGGGCTATGCCCGGGGAGGTACGCGGACTCGGTCACGTCGTCGGCTGGGTCGGTCATGGGCTACTCTGTAACGGGTTCAGGGCACCCGTCGGCGTCGCGCTCGTCAAGCGCCTTCTCGCGCTCGTCGAGGGCCTCTGTGCGTTCGCTGATCTCGTAGTCCAAGATCAACGCGTCCTGCAACTTGCTGACGTCGCACCGCTGCTTATCGCTCTGCCCCGTGCGAGTACACCACGCCCATGTGCAGTTGATCGAGTTGGGGTGGCCGCCCTCCGCGATGACGCATTGGGGCGGCGTGTTGGCCAGTTTGTCGGACAGAGCCGCGCGCTCGTGCATCTCTGCGTTGACCGCGGTAGCCACAGTGTCCACCATGACCGTCTGGCCCGCCGTGATGGCTTCGAGCGTCTCGCCTTGGGCTTGGATGGCCTCGACGGCTGAGCGGTCCTCTGGCGCCGTCGAGCGGCCCGCCATGAACCCGAGGCCACCGACGCCCGCGGCTGACAGCGAGACAATGAGGATGACGGCTCCGGTTCCGATTGGCATCTCGACCCCCATGGCTACGGTTCGACGTCGACGGCCGCAACCGCCACAGGACAAGCCCCAACGCTCTCCGGGTCAACGGCTGCCCATTCGGACTCGACCGGCAACAGGGCCACCGTATCGGCCACCGTGGGCCCGCGCGGACCGTCGACGGACTCCAGCCCGACGCCGGGGGTGTGGACGGCGAGCACGTAGGCGTCCACGTCGTCGATCTGGTAGCAGAGGGTGGGGATGGGGGCGGCGTCGACGGGGACAATGACCGCGGTTCCGTTCTTGACGGCCTTGATCTGCTCCAACATGGCGCGGGCGTCGGCGAATGGTGTAGGCGGCACTGCGAGGGCGCCGCCGATGAGCAGGAGGCCGATCATTGCTTGCCACCCGGGCAGACCGGGATCTCGTGGACGTCGCACACGAGTTGCGTCACGACCCGTTCGCCCGACTTGCGCTCGGCCATCTGTGACTCAAGCGCGTCGACCCGGTACTGGAGGACGAAGTAGGTGCCCACGCTGGTAGCGAGGGTGCCAGCGAGGCTGACGGCTACGGCGATGGTCTTCAGGTCGAGGTTCATCGCGGCCTCTCGTCTACGGGTTGTCTCGGCGCGGCCTTGCCCTTCCAGCCCTCGCCCACATGACGCAAGGTCGACAGCGCCGTGATGAGCGCCTCTCCGCCAGCGGCCCACATGCCGATCACAGCGAGGCCCGCGGCGTAGTAGGCCAGCGCCTCGCCCTCGAAGTTGAGCACGGTGCCAGCGGCCACGTAGAGCCCCAGCGAGGCCCACGCGCGAAACGTGGATTTGCGGGCGTGGGAAAGGTGGCGGGAGTCGCTCATTCCAGCCCCTTTAGGCAACCATCGACACCGACGCCGGGGATGGCTTCAAGTGCCGCACGGGCGCGCGGAACCCACCGGACCCGCGAGGGCAGCGTCTTGACCGGCAGCGTGATGGACAGCACGCCGACGATGAGCGTCGACGACAGGTCGGCGGGATCGAGACCGTCCAGCCACGACTCTACGGCGGGCCACTCCTCACGGTCACCGCCGGCCCAGAGCGCCGAGTCGACAGCATCAAACAAGAGGTCAAGCCCCCGCGCATTCGGTAGCGCCATCATGTCGGCGGCGGTTGGTAGGGCAACGGTCACTTGCCCGCCCTGAACGCCGTCCACGCCACCTCATCGCGAACGATAGCAACCCAGAACGTTCCACTCTGACGTGGTCTCATCGGATCGGGTCCAGTTGCCAGTGAGGTCCGTCAGCAAATGACCGCCAGTCGCCGCCCCAAGACAGATCGAAGTCACCGGATACGCCGCCCTCGCGAACCAGCCGGGACCACGTCGCCTTGACGTGCTCGGCGAGCGGGTCGTAGTGCTTCCAGTCCCACGAGACGCCGCCGTCCACGTACGGGGCAACGTCGACCGCGAGAGACGGCTGCGAGTTGTGCCGCGACTTCGGCCACCGTAGTTGGCTCTTCTTTTCGGCCACCATCTGGTTCTGCCGGTCCTCGCCGCGGTGGCCTTCGAGAACGGTGATGTCGATGGTGCGGACGACCTCGACCATGAGCGCGATCAGGTCGGGGTGGCATGAACTCAGGCGAGTCATGGAGCGGTTGGAGAAGTGCGGCATCTACTCGCCCATCCCATGCCCGGCAGCCACGAGCGCGTCGGCGAGCACATTGGCTGGTGGTTTCGCGTCCGCGGCGTACAGGCTCGACTTGCCCTGCACGATCTTGGCGGCGGCGAGGGTGTTGGCGTCCTCTGCGCTCATGTCGAGCACGACCCGGACGCGCGGAGTCTTCTGCATGTCCGCGTCTTCGCCAGTGTACGAGACAACTTCGAGGATAGTGGCTGCGCTCACGAGAACTCCTGCACTCGGATCGTTTCGATACCGCAGACGACGTCGCTGGCACTCGTGCTGAACGCCTCGACTATCACGTAGAAGGTCGCGCCAAGTGTGGTCTCTGGGCTGGCTTCGATGCCGAGCGACCGGCTCCCAATGAACGACTTGAACACCGAGCCGGACGCGGTAGGGAACCCTTCGAGCGGTGTTGTTCCGGTTTGCCAGTGAACGTCGCCGACAACCCCGCGGCTAACCACGAGCCGCATCGCGCGGTCCGTAATGACCGTCGCTGACGAGTTCTGGTTTGCACCGTTCTCGCCGGAGCCGAGCCACCGACGTCCGGCGTCAACGAAGTCGCTCGCGCCATCGCGGTCGAGCCTCATTCCGTACCAGCTACCGGCCGCGATTCCGGCGCTATCGGTCCCGATTCCAACGAATATGATGTCCCCATTCGAGCCGAACCCGGCGCCGGAAATGACGAGATCGATCGCGTAGGTCTTGGCCGGGTCGGACCAGTCGATCCCGGTCCCGCTCTCGGTCAGTTTGACGTAGACATACGACGCCTTGGTCGACACGCTGCCCGAGTCGCTCGTCAGCAGGAACTTGCCCGACGCCGCAGTACAGACCGCGGTTGACACGGTCGTGGCGATGCGGTCGGCGTACCCCACAACGGCCTTGGTCGTGTCGTTCGCGGCGTTGCGGAGGTTGGTGTCTCCCGCGCCCTTGGTGAGCGTGAGGTCGGTCACGTCGCTGGTAAAGTCGATGCTGCCGAGGGTGGACCATGAGGCTCCGCCGGTTGCAGCTACCCTCACAACGGACGTGAACGTGTCCGTGAGGCTGCCCACCGTGTACGTCGAGGCCATGCGCCAGGACTCGCCCAGCGTCACGTCAGCAGCCGTGAGCGTTGCCGTCGGCGTGGTTGTCGTGTTGCCCGTGACCGATACCGCGGCATCGTCCGAGGTCCTGACGCCGACCGTGGACCAAGTGCCGCCCGCCGCCCCTGCGCTGATGGACAGGGTGGGGGCGTAGCTGTAGCCGTTCGTCTGGTTCGAGTCGTCGGCGAGGGTCGACGCTACGACGGGGTCGACTGCTGCGGCGCCGCCGCCTGGGACGCATGCCCGAAGGCGGGCCATTTAGACGACCTCGAAAGACATGTGAGCGTACCCGGCGCCGGTGTCGTCCGTCACGTACAGGCTCCCGGCCGCCTTCTTTCCGTTCCGGGCGATGGCGGTTGTGTACGTCGCGCCGGACGCGATCCGCATCCAGTCGTTTCCGATGGCGTTGCCTTGTGTGCCGGAGCTCGCGAGCTTGCCCTTGTCGTCCGTGGTGTCGTCGGCCTTCATGATCTGAACCGTCACCCGGCCCGCCCACGTCGGCGGGGTCACTTGGGTCACGTTGCCGGCGACCGCTTCGAGGGCAACGCGGACGATGTGCGTCCCGTTGTCGGGCGTGGCGGTGGCTGAGAGGTCTACGGCGGCCATTTTGCGCTCCGGTTTGGGCTATGGTATCACGAATGGCGGAACTATCCGCTTGACAAGGAGAACAGAATGCGCCTTATGACGCTACTGGCGTTTGCTCTCACCATCGGCTGTGCTCAGCCAGAGGGTGACGACTACCACGACTGCGGCGCTGCGCACGACGATGCAGAGGCGTGGCGCGACGGCGCCGACTATCGCGACCCGGGCGAGTGCGAATAGCCATCACGAGGCCGCCCGCGAGTCGCGAACGGGCTCCTCGATGAGCAGCAAGCCCAGCCGGATCATAGGCGAGCCGTCGGTGGTCACGCTCTCGACGAGGGCCACCTGGCTGTTGAGGTGTAGCTCCGCGTCGGTGATAGTGACTACCTGCCCTCGCTCAATCCATCCGTATTCGTTCTCGGGCGCGACGTAGGCCACCCGGCGGCGAGCCAGAGCACGAGCGCGCGTCATCCACTGGAGCACCGCGTGCGCGGTCGCGTCCTCGTAGATCACCGGCGACTCAATGACCGCCGCCGAGTCGAGCGGCGACCCATCGGGCCGAAGGTACCGACGCGCCGACAGGGTACAGAAATAGCTCGGCGTGGCGCCGGTGATGCCGTCGGCAGCGTATCGGAGCGTCCCCGCGTAGTTGCCGGTTCGCACGCTCAATGCGTAGTTCAGAGAGAAATCGTTCGCGATGTTGGCGCGGTCGTAGCTGACAACCGACGCCCTCTCGATCCGCGGGTCGCTGCCCGTGTCGATGTCGGCGACCGCGTCGGCGGCGACGGCGTCGTATCGCCAGACAATCGGGTAGAGGCCATCCGGCCCGGCGACAATCGAGACCGGTAGGATCGGCAGAATATTCGCCTGGATGAACTCCCACGGAGCTACCTGGGCGTCGATCGTGAAGTCGAGCCGGAAGCCCGCCAGGAGGTCGCGCGCTGCGTTGAAGCGCCCGAGGTCAACCGGTATACCCGAGCGGGCCAGTAGCCATTCCAGGACGTCGCCAGCGGCCCTCATGGGCTTGCCATCGATACCCGGCAGACCGCCGGCGCTCGGCGTGTCGAGGTCGGACCAAGCGACATACGTTCCCGAGGGAGTGACGCCCGATGTCGGCTGAATGCTCGGCGGGTTGAAGTCGTGCCCGAGGCTGCCGATTAGACCCGCGGTCGCGTCGCTCCACGTATAGGCGCCCATATAAGTCGCATCCCAAACGAAGTCATCAGCAGCGGCGGGCTTCGTGAACCACCAAGGGCATATAGCTACTGCGTTTCCCGAGCGATCGTGCGTGTTTATGACCTTGTATCGCCACGCGGTCGTATCCGCGCTCGTGTTCAGGTAGACCGATTCAGCGGTGACGTGATGACCGGCGATCACGATAGTCAGATCGATTAGAAGAGAGCCAAACGCCCCGGTCTGCTGGTCGACGTAAACGCCTTGGGACCCGGTGACCCGCCCCGAGGAATAGACGGACGTGGACACCTTGCCAGGGTGCCCGATGACGATCGGATACAACAGGCCGCGCCCGCTACCTGGGATTGATCCGATCATCGCCGGATCCCAGTTCTCGGCGAGCACCGCGAGGCCCGGCGCCGGAACGACCGAGCTATCCTGCCATGGGGCGCGCTCGACCGAGAACGCGATCGGCTCAGTGTTCGCCCCATACTCAGGGTCGGACACCTGCCCGTCGATGAGCTTCCGGGCCGACTCCAACGTGGTCCCTTCAACCCACCGGGAGAGCGTGGCGGTGGCGGCTCCGAGGTCGTGCCCCTGAGCCACAAGAAGCGGCACGTTGACCGGGAGCACCGCGTCTACCGCGGCGGACGCTGGGGAGGCGCTGGCGTCGGCGAGGAAGTCGATCCCCTCCTTGACGGTGATGGTATCGATCGTGCCGAAGTAGTGGAAGCTCGCCCCGGTCTCGTCGACCACGTCCAATTCGGCGTCAGACAGGCGGATGGTCTGGCCCGCCCATGACAGATCGAGCAGCCAGAAGATGCGGGCGCCCCGGGATACGCTCGGATGGATAGGGCCCGCCATCAAATCTCCTCTTCGACCCGAACCGTCCCGACCCGGATCACTTCCGTTGTGCCCTCTTCACCGACCACATTTGTCCCTTGGATATTCTCAGTCGTGATCCGCCCGTACAGCATGTAGGACCGATCCGTGACGTCGACCGCTGCGGTTCCGTTCGCTGGCAGAGCCACGGCCGGGGCGTATACGATCGGAGTCGTGGCGCCTTGCAGGTACTCCATCAGGCCCGGGACCGACCACGGAACGTCGCCCTGAACCGCGACAGCCTCGCCGCCAGTCCAGCCCAGCACCCAATCCGGGGACGTGTCTGACAATCCCGAGGTATCGACGCCGTCCACCCACGACACCTCCGCAGCCCTGCGTGTCGGGCCGAGTGCGCGAACGGTGCGGATGCCGGTGCGCCCCTCGACCTGCTCCCAGTCCGTCGCCCACTCAATGGCGCGACCCCAGCCGTACTGCTGGAGGTAGCCACCGAGAGGGTAGAAACTGCCGATCACCAGCGAGCCGATACGAAAGTGGCCCTCGTAGGTGTCCTGTGCCGGGATGCGGATTCGGAACGCCTTGTAGCTGGCCGTCAGTGGTACGACCGTGAGGCTGTCCTTGCTCCATATCTCACCGTCGGCACCACTCGCACCCTCGCTCTCGTCGACACTTGTGAGCAGGATCCGCGTGGTCATGCTGGACGTGATCGGGGCGTACTTGCCTCGGCTGTTCGTCTCGATCTTGCGGACGATGAGCGCCTCTCCTTCGCCGGGGAATGCGAAGTACGACCCAGCAAGGACGTGCTCGTGTAGGTACTGTTCCACGGCGTTGCCGGGCGAACCAGGGCGAACCGTGCGGCCCTTGCGGACCCATCGCAGACTCGTCTGAATCTCGCGCGAGATGTCGGCGATCTTGACCCATCCGCCGCCGGACTGCTGGCCGTCGACCTCGCACTTTCCGAAGTTGGCGTCACCCAGATAGACGCCGAGCAGCGGGCCCATAGTGTCGGTGACTACGCCCTCAAGGGGGATGACGATATCCTGCTGGGTCTCGTCAGTGGACCGCCACGCGCGACGGGGGGAGCCGGCCACGTCGGGGAACATGTTGCTTGCCGGATACTCGAAGTCCGGGGCGATGGTCCAGTCATCGTTACGGAACGTGGGGCCGTCCACCGCGTGAATGATGGTCCCACCGTCGACCCACACTGGCGTGGGCATGTAGGCCCGACCGAGTAAGTCTGAGAAGTTGTCCTGGCTATAGAGCCCGGTCTCGGTGTACTGATCCGAGGAGAAGCCCACGAGGCGCCAGTAGCTCTCTGAACTCGCACCCTGAGAGATGCGGACCCGGTGGCCGTTGTTGGCCGCGGTCGACGTGAGGGCCCCGGTCGAGGCTACCAGCGTCCAGAGCCGGTCACCGGACGCGACCACCGGCCGGTACCAGAGTTTCGCATTGTCTCCGCGGATCTCGACGAGGACCTGTACGAACTTCGCCGCCGCGTCGGTCGTCGACAGCGCAGAGCCGACCGTCGCGCCTGCCCCGATGTCGTAGAGTTCGATCGCCGTCCCGCTCACAATGGCGGAGACCTCGTACTCCAGCGGCGTCGCGTCCGACGTGCGGATCTGGAGCGACGCCGACCCGCTCTCGATGCGGATCTCTGCGAGCGCATACACACCCTCCGCCAGCGTTCCAGGGAGGAGGCCGGTATCGCGGATCTCGGCTTGACCGCCCGCCGTGATCAAGTGCATCCCGAGCGAACTGAGCGACGGCGTCCCGGTCGAGGTCGAGGCGGTCCAGACCGGGACCGTGTTTCCGATGTCTTCGGGCAGGTCGTAGGGGAGCCACGTATCCGTGAACCCAGCGACCGTCAGCGGGCTCGGGGCGGCGCCAGTCTCTTGTGGCAGGTTGGTTGAGGTGTACCCGCCGAGCCACAGGGCAGCCAGAGACGGGTCGAGTGTGCCTGGATTGGCTGCGAATTGGTGGGCCACGAACGCACGGCCGCGGTGAGAACACGCCGCCAGCGCGGTGGGGTAGGTGGTGGAGTCTCTGCCCCGCCAGGTGGCGACACCGAGCGCAGTAGCAGGGCCACCGCCGGGGTCAATCCAGGAAGACCCGCCGTCGCTCGATGTCCTGGTCATCACGTCGGTATTCAACCCGCCTTGATGGTCGCGTCCGATGAGCCAGAGCCGGTCGTCATCGTCGCGCCAGATCGACAACTCACCGGACGTGAACACGCCACCGCCCTGTGAGCCCCAGTCCATTGAATCCGCGGCGGCCTGACACAGCACCGGAGAGGCGCGAGATAGCATCGCGTATGCGCTCCCGAGCACCCGGCACCAGGGCGTGAACGCCGCGCCGGCCGTCGCATAGTTTGAGACGTAGGCGACGACGAGCGTTCCGTTGTGCTCGACGATGTCGGGATAGGAGCGGTCGACGTCGGCGAGCTCGTCCACATACGTGAAGGTCGCCCCGAGGTCGTTACTGGCCCACTGCCAGATCTCGTCGAAGGGTGCCGAGTCGAGCATGTGACCGACGAGGCATATCTGACCGTTTAGGTAGGCAGCCCGGAGCCGGCCGGGAGTGTGCGCCGCGGTCAGAATCGGAGAGGATAGCGCGCCCTTCTGGCCCGGCGTCCAGTTTAGGCCCGAGTCGTCAGAGTAATAGGTCCGAAGGTTGAACCCGGCCGAAGACTGGCGCCAGAATATGCAGAGCAGGCGCCCGTTGGGTAACTCGACGAGGCACGGGTTAGCCCCGCTTACTGAGAAGGCGGAGCCCGGATCAAAGACTTCGGTCTCGACCCACACGCCCGTAGTCGGGTTGCGCGACCATACGACGGTCTGCCGGACGTCTTTGCACGCGGCTACACAGATGGTCCCGTCCGCCATGGCCAGCGCGTGAGGCGTGCGCCAGCGGTTCGCCGTCGTGGTCGCATTGATGAACTCGAAGCCGGTCAGCGATACCGGAGGATCCCAGCCGCGCCAGTCGTCGACGCCATCGGCGGTGTTCTTCCAGATAAACGCGGCGCCGCCGCCAGGATGCCCACCGCGTACGGTCTTGACGCTGAGGTCTGCGGCGGCGTCCTGAGTGCCAGTCGACTCGACCACCATCTCCGTGTCGTCCAGCGCCAACGGTACGCCAGGACGGGGCCCCGCTTG
>Ga0233429_1004915_pt1 | contig 11427 bp, 9 predicted proteins | sample SI_118_April2016_3_FD_179879 | JGI IMG/M metagenome (GOLD analysis project Ga0233429, IMG submission 179879) | Seawater microbial communities from Saanich Inlet, British Columbia, Canada - SI_118_April2016_135_MG | ecosystem: Environmental > Aquatic > Marine > Inlet | place: Canada: British... | reverse complement strand
CTTGAGACTATGAACGACCACGAGTCTGAGGTGCTTCCGATACGTTTTGATCGGGATGTTAGATATGACGTTTTGAAACGAACCGATATGTTTCGTTTGGGTGCGGAAATTTGTGATCGGTGGCGAAAATTGACTCTTGATAATAGAGGGCCAGTTTTGGTTGATGTTTTTATCAAACTTGCTTTTTTTCTGCGTCATTCTGGTCAGTTAAAAAAAGCTTTGAGGGCTACTCAATTGATCGAGTTGCGAAGCCCAGTAGTTAAATTATCCATGGGTGAAAAATCTGTTTTAGCAACTATCCGTTCGTCAATTCTACTTGATCTATTTGAGACTAATCGTGACCTGGAAGATTTGAAACAAGCTAGAAGTTATGCTGGTCTTGCGTGGGCCAATGGACAATCTGATGAAACTAACATGGTTTATCAGCGTTTGAAGAAATACGAAAATTTGGTGAAAGATGAGCAAGCAATAATCGAGCGAGAAAATTCGATGCGGCGACTTACTAATCCGGAAGATGATGATGCATTCAAGCCGTATTTGGAGGCCGATAAAGAGAAGAATGAGAACATGAGCGAAGAAAAATCTGAGCATCCGAGTTCAGATGAGACAAATAATTAAATCATCACCTGCATCGATTGGGCGGCTTATGAATATGCCTGTGAAAATTCAAAACATTTTTTCAATAAATGCTAAGCAAATGGGTGCTGTTGGTTCACTCTAGTAACCGTCATGGCATGGCTGGTGGTAGATTAGAGGAAGCGTTAGAAAAGAATTCTATTCACTGCTTAAAACTATGGCAGGGGGTAGGAAGAAGAGGAAGAAAAAGAAACTAACAGACATTCGATAGACAAAAAAACCCGTATACGGGGTTTTTTACTAGTGATAAAATTACGATTGATGAGTCTGATTTTTCACGTTATACCCAAATCAAGTCGGGCGCGTGGTGGAACTGGTAGACACGCAAGACTTAAGAGAATTTATTGAGTGCTTTAGTGGAAATGCTAAATGTAGAACTACTCAAATTCGGGGAAACCTTTTAAATGGCAATCCCGAGCCAAGCCCGAAAGGGAAGGTGTAGAGACTTGACGGGTAGGGCCTAAATCCAATTGGAAATGGCCAAGAGAAAGTCCAGACCACAAACACTAATTTTAGTGGCGGGGAAATCCGTAGTTGGTATGAAAATCTTGTTGACGTAAGTCAGTGCGGGTTCAAGTCCCGCCGCGCCCACCATTGAATGTGTCCATTATTTGTCCACTTTTAATTACTGCCTTTTAACTAATTGAAAATATTTGATTTATTATTTACATACAAGACTTAAAATCTTGTTCACGTAAGTGAGTTCCGGTTCAAGTCCGGACGCGGGCACCACCTTCTTAGGTCATCATCAGCTAACCCTTTGGTTTCCTTGAGTTTAACTCAAGACCCAAGAGAAGGGGTAGTACAGATGGTAGCACTTTCATCTCCTTATTTGTTTCGTAAACGTGGTGTCTATTACTTCAGTAGACGTGTGCCTAAAGACCTAATGGATCATTACGATAGAACTAAGATCGTATTCTCACTTCGGACTAAGTCGACCAAGGCAGCCAAAGTTAAGGCAGCGTCCTTGGCGTCTCAGTTAGAGGAAGACTGGCTGACAATCAGATGGAGAAGTAAAGACACTCCGTTAAGAAGGTTCCTCAAAGACCAAGCAGCAGAAGCTAGAGTGTCATCGTCTGCTCCATTGATAACAGAAGCAGGAACCATTTATCTAAAGGCCAAAGCTGCAACTAGACCCATCACATTTAGCTCTGCTGTTGATAGGGCCATTAAGAACTTAACTGACCTAACTGGTGATAAACCTATCGACACCTATACCCGTCTGGATGTGAACCTATTCCGTGATGCTTGTTTTGAGCGTGGTTTAAGCAAAGGCAGTGTCACTAGAATGTTCGGAACGCTTAGAGCGGTTATTAACTTCACTACCCGTGAGTTAGATATGGATAATATTAGCTCATTTGCTGGTATCTATCTTGGTGATCATGGCGAGGCTTCTGATGCTAAAAGACCGACAATACCAATTGATGTTATCCGTAATGTCCAGACTGAGTGTCATAACTTAAATGATCAAGGTCGTTGGTTAATTGCTTTAATTAGTGATACCGGCATGAGGTTGAGTGAAGCGATAGGTCTGGTTAATAGCGATGTCATTCTAGATCATGACCATCCGCATATAGCGCTCAAGCTGCATCCTTGGCGTAGACTGAAGAACAAGAGCAGTGAGAGATTGGTTCCTTTGACTGGAAAGGCTCTATGGGCAGCTCAACAAGCCATACAATCATCAACCACAGATTTCTTATTCCCACGGTACTGCGATGAAGAGGAATGCAAGTCTAATTCAGCCAGTGCAGCACTGAACAAGTGGCTCAGGAAACGAGTAAATACCTGATGATGCTCGATGCTCATGCAAAAGATCCCCAAGTTCATAACTAAGCCAACGGTACCAGACTGTTCTTCTCGGAGGGCTAAATAATATGCTGTCCATACGACTCAATTAGCCGCCCCAGAGTCCCTAAGACTCCACAAAACTACTGCCTCTGTATGACTCTTAAAATGACTCCTAGAGGGGTTCCTGAGGGGTGCTAAAATGGTGCCTATGTTGCCGATGTGGACCGGAGAAGGGTAGTACAAATGGTAGTACATTTGTCCCCTTTACAGCGGACTCTGGTGTACCTATGTTGTTGTTTCCAAAGGATACTAAAGGTCCGTTGATGCCTGTAGTGGGAAACTAACCCGGACGCGGGCACCAATTTTCATTTAAAAATGTCCATTCCTATTACGTGATGCGCGGGTCAAGTTCGCGCATGACGATCGAAGTAGTTGGGGAAGGCTTTACTTTAAACCAGTGCCAGGGCTTCTTCGCTGCCGCCGGAGGCGCGCAATATTGAGTACCAGACGGAGTTGAGCATTTCGGTGCCGGAGACACCGACTGCGGGTTGGCGTTTTTCGGTTTTGAGCATTCCGCCGTCTTTGCCCCAGGCTTCGACCTCAGCAACGGCGACGTCGAGGCTGGGGTCGCAGATTAGGCGGGCTTCGCAGGCGTCGAGGCCGGTGGAGACGAGTGCGCAGGTGACCATGGTGTTGACGTTGCGGGGGTAGAGCGTGGCGATATCGCGGGCGGAACCCTCGAAAATGATGGTCTCGCTGGTCATGTCTTCCGCCTTGAAGGCGCTATCACTGAAATCAATGTTGTCCGGGTGCTTGCGAAAGGTGATGCGCACGCGCTCCCACTCGCCGTCCCGCATTAGCAATGCGTCACCGCCGAGCAAGGCGCCGGATGCGAGATAGAGCTTCTTGCCATTTTTGTTTGCTGTGTCTTCGAGCTTGTGACGCAAGTCGTCATCGGCGAGGGCGGTCACGGAGAGCGGCATATAGTCTGCGCAGGTTAAGAATATCTCGCCAAATTCCTGAGTGATCGCCGGATGGGCGCATTCGACGATTAAATCCGGCGTCATCTCGGCGGCTTTGGAGAGGTCGGTCAAGTGATAGGCCGGGCCCAAATCCTGCAAGGCTGCCGGGCTACGATTATAGGCAAAAGCCAGCTCGAACCGTCCGGCGCTCGCTTCGATCCGCCTGGCGATCTCGCGCCCAATAAATCCAAAACCGACAATGCCAATTCTCATGAGAGCCTCTGTTCTGTTACTCAAGGAGCGGGAGTGTGAAATAGAAGGTGCTTCCTTTATCGGTATCGCTTTCAAAGTCGATCTTGCCACCGTGTTGCTCAACGATTGATTTCGAAATACTGAGGCCGAGGCCGGTGCCGCCGATTTGACGGGTATCGGTCGAGTCTACTTGGGTGAACTTTTTAAATATTTGATCGTGATCTTCTTCAGCAATACCGCAGCCATTGTCTTTTACCGAAATCAATGCATCTTCGTCTTGCTCGCTGACGGAGATTTCGACGGTGCTGTTCTCCGGGGAAAATTTAGCCGCATTGGAAAGTAAATTTGAGAGCACCTGGGTTAATCGTGCCTCGTCTCCGTTGATGAAAATATTGGGTGATGATTCCGTCAAAACAAAAGAAACTTTGTGCGTGTCGCTATACCCTTTATTGGCTTCGATGGCGTTCTTAACCAATTCCGCAGCATCTAATTTTCTCATCTTAAACTCGGATTTTCCAGATTCGAATTTCTGAATATCAAGAATATCATTGATTAGGAGGACCAGGCGATCACTGTTACTGTAGGCGATCTCGATCATGGCTTTGATCTTTTCAGGCAATTCTCCCAAGGTTTCGGCTTGCAGCAATCCGAGCGATCCTTTGATCGAGGTAAGGGGTGTTCTAAGCTCATGGCTGACGGTTGATACGAATTCGTCTTTCAGTCGGCTAACCTTTTGCAATTCACTGATATCGCGAATGATTAAAAGCCCGGCCTCTTCGCCATCCCATGGAATTGTAACGGCAGCAACTTCAGCGTCGAAACTCCGGCCATCCATCGTAATATGTCGAAAAACGAAAGCACCATGGTGACCAGTTCTCATTCTTTCTTCACGCTGCTCGTTGGCGCGTTCCTGGTAATCGGGGTGAACAAAGTCCCTAAAAGCCTTGCCGATTAACCGTTCCGGATCATCAGCAGCGTATAAAATTGCCGCCTGTTGATTGGCAAATAGTACTTTTTGCTTGGCCGAGACGACAACGACAGCATCTGGGGAGGTCTCGATCAGGGAGCGGTAGCGCTCTTCGCTTTCACGCAAGGATTTCTCACGCCGTTTGAGTTCGGTGATGTCGGTATGGGCTCCTGATATGTAAAGTGGTTTGCCGTTCTCATCACGGAAGACCTGGCCGCGTGATTGAATATCGATATAATGGCCTTTCTTGTGGCGCATCCGCACCGAATAATCGACAGGTTCATCTGTCCTGAGGCGTTGCTGCATTGCTGCCGAGGCAATTTCCAAATCATCGGGATGAAGGAGATCAAGGAAGTCATCATTGGTGTCGCCGATTTCATCTTCGTCATAACCCAACATGGATTTCCACTGCGGTGATTTGAAATCCTCGCCAGTTTGCAAATCGACTTCCCAAATTCCATCCGCCGTACCTGAAATTGCCCGGGCGTAGCGCTTCTCGCTTTCAACCAGCGTAGCTTGGGTTTTTTTGAGCTCAGTTATGTCCTGGATGTGACCCATGGTGTATAGAATTTCATTCTCCGCCGCGTAAGCCACAGAGCGCGTCATTAAGCCCCAGACGACACTGCCGTCTTTACGGATATAGCGCTTTTCTTCACGGTTGGCTAAAATATCACCCGACATGAGCTGGTCCCGGAGATCGATCGACGTTTGCTGATCTTCAGGGAAGGTGATGTCGAAGACCTTCTTCTGGCTAAGTTCTTCGGCGGTGTAGCCGATAAATTCGCAGAAGGCGCGATTGGCTTTCCAAAAATCACCTTTCGGGCCAACAATCGTCATGCCAATCGGCGCGAATTCGAAGGCGTGATTAAACATCTCCTCGCTGGAAAGAAAATCAGAAGGCAAATCATTGATCTGCTCGCTTTTAGTTTTCTTTGTCGACACCTGATGGACCCAGTTTTAAAATACACATACCATGGTCTAACATAATGCTGATATTTCAAAGCGGGTCAAATTGCGCGTGGTTGCAAATATGTATCTTAGCTCCATAATCAGAAGCTAATATTAGAAAATTACCCTAAATCATTAGGAAGGCAGGGCGGCGTGGCTGAGCGAATTTGGGACAAGTATATTTCTGAGCGTGATCAAGGAGTCTTTGATGCGGCGGGGTTTGGCCAGAACGCTGGCTTTGGTGAACGCCCGGTATTGATGATCGTTGATGTGAGCTACGCATTTTGTGGTGACAAACGTGAGCCTATTCACGAGTCGATTAAAACCTGGAAATTATCCTGTGGCGAGGCGGCTTGGGATGCCATGCCGGTGCTGATTAAATTGATTGAGGCGGCAAGAGCCAAGGGGATCCCGGTCATCTACACCACGGGCTATGGACGTGATGACAAATGGGATCGAGGGTCATGGGCCTGGAAAAATCCCAGGGGTGAAAATCTCGAAAATTCAGAGCCGGCACCTGTTACCAATCGGGATGGCAATGATATCGTCGATGAAATCGCGCCCGCAGCACAAGACATTGTCGTCTTAAAACAAAAACCCAGTGCGTTCCACGAAGCCCCAATGATGAGCTATCTCAATTTGCTCAAAGCCGACTCGGTCATTGTCACCGGTACAACGACGTCTGGCTGCGTGCGGGCTACCGCCGTTGATGCCTTTAGTCACAATTTCCATGTCAGCGTTGTTGAAGATGCCTGCTTTGATCGCTCCGATGTGTCGCATGCCGTATCGTTGCTGGATCTCCATGCAAAATATGCCGATGTCCATACCAGCGATGCCATCATCGACTACATCAATGGGCTGCCGGATGATTTGTTTGATTTGCCTAGTGGTAAGTCTGTCTAGAAAACGCTTTGAGTAATATTTCAGCGACCCTCCTAAAATCCGGCAATCTCAGAGGTATGCTTTGGATGATTTTATCCGGCGCGGTCTTTGCTGCCAATTATGCCGTCATCCGACACCTTGCTCATGACTTTCATGTTTTTGAGCTGGTGTTTTTTCGCAATCTTTTCGGCCTCCTCGTGCTGACACCTTTTTTGTGGCGGATGCGCCATTCTATTACCAAGACCAAACGGCCTTGGCTTATTCTGACGAGAGGCATATTGCAGACCAGTTCCAGCTCGTTGTGGTTCTATGGCGTGACGGTGGTACCACTGGCGATGGCAACATCTCTGATGCTGATCGAGCCGATCATCGGCTCCATTCTGGCTATTTTTCTGTTGAAGGAGCCCAATGATATCCGTCGCTGGATGGCCGTCCTGGTCGCCATGATCGGCGCGCTCGTGATCGTCCGACCGGGTGTCTTAGAAGTTTCGACCGGTGTCGGGTTTATTTTGATGGCAGCTATCATGTGGTCGGGTTTTCTTTTGCTCGGCAAAGTTCAAAGTCGTGATGAGCCTGTAGCGGTTGTCATTGCGTATTCTTCCGCCGTAACGGTGATCTTGTCTTTAATCCCGGCGTTATTTTTCTGGAAGACGCCGAATTTGGAGCAATTTTTCGGCCTCCTCGTGCTGGGCAGTATCGCAACCTTTGCCTATTTCTGTATCACGAATGCCTATAAGGCCGGGGACGTCACGGTGGTCTCGCCGCTCACCTTTATGCGGACGATATTTGCTTCAATCGTCGGCTTTGTTTTCTTTTCAGAAATACCCGAAACCTGGATGTGGATCGGCGCAGCTATAATTGTCGCTGCGGCAACCTATTTAGCTCGTCTTGAGGTAAGTCAAACCTAGCGTTTGACAGCCGCATTACCAGCGCCAACGCCATCAACACTTGGCGGCACGGCGGTGACTTTTTTATTCTCCATGTCATAGAGTAAAGTTTCCAAAGTTCCTAAATCCGTTCCGGTGATGCGAATAAAGCGGGCATCATCCGGGAAATGAATTGAGTGAATTTCGTGGGCCGCAAACATGCCGGCCATGCCCGGGTCGAGACGGTATTTATCGGTCTTCTCAACATCAGCGAAGCCATCCTCAGAACCATCATCGTGGCGCTTATATTCGGTCATATCGGTGAAATGCGTCGCCTGGCCATAGATCGCCCAAGATGCGCCATGATCATGCGGTGGGGAGGTTCGGCCTTTGTCGTTAATGTGCGCCATAACCATAAAATCTTTATCCGGATCTCTATAGAGTGTGTGGATGCCAGCTTCCGCATCCGGGCCACAATGGGTCTGTACAAAGGTTTCATTCGTAAGCAGTTTTTCCAGGCTTTTACGCACAATCTCTAAATCTGCGTTGCCGGTTTGCGGGTCATAAGAGCCGCGGCAATCATTGCATAAATCTTCAAGTTCATAAGTCATTTCATGTTCTCCCCTAATTTTCTTCTGTTACAATTCCTGTATCGTTGTCCAAAATCATAAAGGCATCAAAATAAGATATTTCCGGTGCGCCGCCGGTACGTTCTTCGCAAGCTTTTTTCCATTCGGCATTGTGAGCGTTTTCAGCGGCTTCCTTCGAGTGCCAGAGATAAAAACCATAACACCATTTTTTATCTTCACTCCAAAGAAAGTGTTTTCGAAATAAATCCTTTTCGGCCTGCCATTTCGGTACGACGGTGCGCGCATCAGCGATCATTTCTTCGCGGTTGAGGCCCTCTGGCGCTGGGTATTTAACGAGTTCACCAATCATAAATTTTGCTCCCCTGATCCTGGAAATCACTTAAAATAATGAACCTGTATTGTAGTCAGGTAGACGGCGTGTGGCCACATATTTTGAGTAAGTATTTGGGCATATTAGGCGAGCGGAAAATCAACGATAAAGCTGGCTCCCTTACCGGGTTCTGATTCTAAGCTGATGGTACCATTGTGTTCTTCCACCAAGGCTTTGCAGATCGGCAGGCCCAAGCCCGTACCACCTATTGCCCGTGTGTTTACATCGCCAATCTGGACAAAGGGATCAAAAATTTCGCTATTATGCTTGGGGTCGATACCCGGGCCTTGATCGGTAACTTTTATAACGGCGCGTTCGTCATTTTTCGTCAATGAAATCTCGACGGATTTCCCGGCGGGTGAAAATTTGGCAGCATTCGACAATAAATTCGTCAATATTTGTTTGAGCCGTAACGGATCGCCGCCGATCATCAACGCGTTGTCACAATCTCTAAACTTGAATTCAACTTCATGAGTTTCCGCAAAGGATTTATTCTCTTCCACAGATTCAGCAACGATTTCATTGATATTCACTTTCTTGACATTGAGTTCAAGCTTACCAGCGACAATCTTTTGCAGATCGAGAATATCGTTCACGAGCGAAAGCAGGCGTTCGCTGTTGCGTTCAGCGACCGCTATGAGATCAGTCATTGTCGCCTTATCAAGATCTGTTTTCTCATCATTGAGTAATTTCAAGGACCCATAGATTGACGTAAGAGGGGTCCTCAGTTCATGACTGACGAGTGACACAAAGTCCGATTTTATGGCTTCAACCCTGGTATGCTCTGTAATATCGATCTGGAAGATGATCGTGCTGCCATCTTCAATGCGGTAAGGACGAGATTCAATCCATCGATCATCCGTTTTAAATTTACGTGACGTATTTCCGTTGTGAAAATAGGCAATCCTTTCTTTGATCCAATCCGCTTCGCGCCCTTTGGCCGTTTCTGGACGGTTGGAATGGGCCCGGACGGTTACGATTTCCTCGAAAGTTACACCCGGTTTCAGCAAATGAGCGATATCATGCTGGGTGTTACGATAAAAATCGTTGCACATAACCAATTTGTCGTTGGGGTCCCAAAGTGAGAAGCCCGCATTCAATTTGGCAAAAGAGTCATAAAACTGCTTTTCAATGTTCTGCGCCCGGCGGCGAAGCAAGACATCATCCGTTTGATCCTGTGTCGCCCCACGGTAGCCGATAAACTCGTTCATGGAATCAAAATGGGGAACACCGAAATACGACCCATAGGCTACTTTGCCGCCCGATAAAGTCATTTTAAAGGGGATGTTTCTTATTGGTTCCCGATTTTTGAAATTACCTTGAAATTCATCAAGGGCTTCGGGGGAAAAATAAACTCCGTCAACCTCCCATGGCTTTATGCCGATCAATTCTTTTACCGATTTGATGAGGTTGCCGGATGGTGAGGACATATAAGTAAATCTGAAATCCTCGTCAGCCTCCCATACTCGATCAGAGGAGGCCTCGCTGAACGCTCTAAAGCGCTCATCGCTTTTTTGCAATTCCAATGCCTGAGCCTTGCGCTGGAGAACTTCTAAGGAAAGCTCGCGGGTTTGCTGCTCAACCCGGCGCTCTAAATCATTTTGCGAGAATTTGAGGGCGACGCTTTGTTCATGTAGTCGGGTGAGCAGTTGAGACTGGGAGATGTTAAGGCGCAAAATTGCCCCGACGGTGGCGACCGCAAATAATACATAGGCGATAGAGGCTGATATCCATGAGTTGACGCTCTGATTATACTCATTGGCATCAACCCGCAGCTTAACAATTCCCTCGACATAACCCCCACCGACAATTGCTGTCGTAATGGCTCCAATTACAATTGCAGCGATGGCTATTTTTGTGCCAAATAAAACGGCTGCCAGGATGGCAAATACCAGCATCCAAATTTTACCTGCACCGATAAGGCCAAAGGATACATAACCGGCAACTGCCAGCAGAAACATCATCGATAAGAGAAACCCTGCGCGATACTGGTACGGTACTTTATTTCGTTTCAGAGTTATGAGCCACAATGCCGTCGCAAGGAAAATTTGGGCAATCATAGCGGTCCCCCAGCCGACATCGACAGACCGGTATAGACTGGCTAACAAAGCGGGGATCGCGACAACGGAAAGCGTAACGAGAACCCAATTACAAATTTCACTACGGATATTGCTGATACCCTGATGGATATCTTCGATTTCGTCCGCTACCGGCTCGGAATAATCAGTTGAAGACAAGTTCTATTCTCTCACGCCACTTTTTTTCTAATATCGCTAAAAATTTGTTCCTGTACCGGATTACTCCAGGACAGGAGGCCTCTACTAATAGGTTAGGTTAATCTCATCCGTTTGCAAGTTCCAGGTGGTAAATTTGCGCGCTCGAAAATCAGGCATAACGAACCGCGTATATTTCAAAGAAACATAGTTATCTCAGCAAGTTAGGTGGAGATCTCCGTTTCACTATATTTTCTCAATCACATAAAAGCTCGATAATTTTACTGTCTCGCTTTTGAGAGGTTAAAAAAAGCTGGAAATTTTCACCAAACCCCCAATCTCTAAAAGGAGATACTATTTTGTGTCGATTATGGATTCTGAATGAACGTTTTACTTTTTTTCGCCATCTTACTAAGGGTCGTGGCAGCCTGGCTTACCATCCGTCTGTTTCTTCGTTTTAAGAAATGGCAGACAGCTTTGTTTGCCGTAATGGCAACTTTAATCGCGCTTAGAACCTATATCTGGATTGATTGGCCAATTTCCTGGCGATTAGATTTTACCTATTCGACGGAATATATGCTGACTGTGGGGACAGGGGTGATTGTGCTCGTTTTTGCCCTCGCTTTATTTGGTTTGTTTTCAAGTTTCAACAGCCAATTGCTTGATATGACAAAAGAGCGGGGTGAAAAACAGGGAGCCCAGGATTCTTTACGAGACGTGAATAGATTGTTGGAGAAATCCAACAACGAGCTTGAACTGCGCATTGAAGAGAGGACGCGGCAGTTACGTGAAGAGGTCGAGGAACGTAAATTTTCCGAGCGCGCTCTGAGCGAAAGTGAGGAGCGGTTTCGTGATATCATCGACTCGACGATGGATTGGGTTTGGGAAAGTGATGCTGATCTCCAAATCATATACATGTCCGAACGCTCAGCCCTCGAACCAGGAAAATCTCT
>Ga0233429_1004914_pt1 | contig 11430 bp, 8 predicted proteins | sample SI_118_April2016_3_FD_179879 | JGI IMG/M metagenome (GOLD analysis project Ga0233429, IMG submission 179879) | Seawater microbial communities from Saanich Inlet, British Columbia, Canada - SI_118_April2016_135_MG | ecosystem: Environmental > Aquatic > Marine > Inlet | place: Canada: British... | reverse complement strand
TTTCCTTGCCGGCCAGGTCATTTTAATATCCTGCTTCTTCAGCCGCGGGATCATACGGACCCCCATCGTCGATGCGTTCATCATTGTATTGGGGGAGTTTAGCATTTGCCTCTATCTCTTCTTTAATGATCTCTTTTAATCTTGCTGTTGTAATTTTCATAAGTTCCCCTTAGACTGCTGATAACAAATTCAACAGTAAATAGTCGTCCCTATCGATAAAGGAAGCGTTATTCTTTCTTTCCCGGAAGACATCTTTTGGCATTGAACCTACATCTTCATAACCACTTACATCTATTTTATACATTTCAATATCATATTTAAGAAGCATCTGAATGATCCTGTTTTCTTTCTTTCTCGCGTCTGGGTCGAGGGCGATGTAAATGGGTGTGTCGTTGAGGACAATTTTGCGGATAAGATCGGAGTTCGATCTAAGTGTTGAGCCCAGAATGGGAACAGCATTTCCTGCGACCAGTGCATCAAAGACTCCTTCTACAATAGTTAGGTCTTCGTTCCAGTTAATAAATAGCTCATTAAATACAATGTCTTTTGATACGGGTGGGTTCTTATATTTATATGAGTCACCGTTATATGATCTCGCAATGAAATAGGAGCAGTCACCATCGTCGTCGAAAGACGGGATAATGATCCTGCTCCTATATTCGCCACCGAAACAATATCCGATCTTCCATTTGAGGATGTCGGCTTTACTTACTCCTCTTTTGTAGAGATATCGTAATGCGTAACTGGCTGTTGCTGGTTGGTGTTCTGAGCAGAGGGTTGTGAATTCTGGCGGGAGTTCCACTTTCTCTCGGCGTTCTTCCACGCCTCCCTCCATAAAGAGGTCAGCAAACCTTTCAATATCTTGACGCCCGAATATTGCGTCCCACGCCGCCAATTGGTTATGGCCGCTAAACCGACGCACAACACGCCTAATATTCCGACCGCGATAATCACAAATCCAGCATTTAAAAACATTTTTAACAATGTTAACTGAAAATTTACGTTTTCTATGATCACATGACGGGCACGCGAAAAGAAGTTCGGCGCCTTTGTTTGTGCTGTCTCCAAGCGTTTCATTAAGAATCTTCTTTGCGGCTTTGATATTCATGTTTCCTCACAATAAACATTATAACATATTCGAAACCGACTGTCAAGACGCTCTACAAAGCTTGAAGAGCTTCCACGATTTTAGCTTTGGTTGTTTTGGTGGTAACATCAAGATTGTTATCTTTTGCGATTTGCAACAATTCTGCTTTCTTCATCGTAGCACTCCAGCTTGATGCTGTTGTTGTTTCGCTATTCTCCACCGACACCACCTCAATCTCAAAGGTTAGCTCTTTGCCAGCCAGAGGATGATTCATATCTAGAACTACCATATCATTTTCAAGTGCGTGGATCATAGCCAGAAACGGACCTTGTGGGCCGTTACCTTGAACTGGTTGGCCAACTTGGAAGTTAAAATCCGGCCCGAAAGCATTTTTAGGTACTGGCTGAAGTGCTTTTGGATTTCTCTCTCCATACGCATCCGCTGGGTTTATCGAAACTGTTTTTGTTTGGCCCGTAGTCATACCAACACACGCTCCATCAAATCCGCGGATCATTTTTCCGGAACCGACCTTGAAATTTAATGGCGTCCCTCGCGTTCTAGAATTGTCAAATTCTGTTCCATCGTTTAGTGTGCCTTTGTAATGCACGCTTACTGTATTTCCGTTTTTTATTTTCATTTTATCTCCTATATTTATAATGAAATTTTATCTAATATAACACAACCACTTCTGGGTGTCAAGTATTTTCTATCGTATAGCCGGCTTTTGCTATTATAATAGCGTCCGCCTTGTCGTATGAACCGGCAACCGGGTTGCCGTGTTTTGTGTATTCTACATTGAAGGCTGGCTCATGTTCTATAAGATGCGCTAAGACCACTTCCTTGGCTTTTTGGCCTCTCTTCACACTAATGCCCGCCTTCTTCCTTGCAGACGACGCAGAGATGTATTCTGGCTCAATCTCGAACAACTCATAAACAAGCCACGATACTATGCCATTAAACGCTGTCAAGGTTGCAATGACACTTGCGGATGAGCGGCCTTTAGCAAACATCATTAGTGGTTGTTCAATATAAATTTTATCTATCGGAAACTTTGCATCTCCCACAAAGGAGTCGTTGTCTAACTGATACATCTCATATAAATCTTCGATGTATTCTTTTATCTTTTCTGCTTTAGCAAAGGTGCCCTTATGTTTTCGCAGGTCACATGCACTATAGTGGAGGATTTCGCCGTCACCCACCAAAGCAAAACCAGTTATGCTGGTGGAAACATCAATACCGAGGATCATTTTACGCCTTATATTTGCGCCAACTATGGCGGTTTCTGTTTTGTAAATATTTCTTATTGTGCATTTGTGCGTACGCTTCTTGTTCGAACCTGATATTTCTATATGCAAGTTCTTTATCTCGAAACCTAATTAGACCTTTTAAATAATCCCAAACATACAACATATAAAAGAATACCACAAATAGTTCTTTTTGTTGAGCGATATGTATTGTTTCGTGATTTAAAATTTCATCTGATAACTTCTCACTACACAGAATGAAAGGGAACAGCGTTATTGCTCTTATATCGACAACAAATGATAAGAGCCTTGTTAGGCGGGGTGTAACCAGCACTATTGGATTCATTACAGATCCAATTTTATTTTAAATGTATAGTCTTGCTCTTCTTCTTTAAGGACCGGACTGGATAATGTAGCAACACCTATTAAATTTTTAGCAGCGTCATATACCGCTACTTTGGATATATACACTTGTCTCTTAAAAGAGGCGCTATAACTACTGTAGCTAGAACTAACTGTATTCTTGATTAACCTCTTTGAGTTCTCCTCATATACGTGTGAAGAAGTTTGTTGTAGTTGTTCTTGACCATATTCTATAAACGTTGGGTTATTGGAGTAATTAACTTTGCCTTTATCAGCATGAGCATACATTGTAAGTACTTGTGTTTTTGTTGTTCCTTCGAACGATAATTCAAACGCAGCATTCATAAATGTATTACTTCCCGCACCACCATTTACTGTGCCCTGATTAACTCCATCATGAGCACCGGCACCCCAATAAATCCACTGTGGCTTTGATGCCGGAGATCCGGCCGGATCGCCGGCGCTCAGATATACACTGGCGTTGCTAAGATCCCACGAACCCGTCATCAGTAAAAGCCCTTCATCATATAATGCCACACCTGCTACATTTCCGATGTTTGCCGCATTAACATCGCCGACACCATCGTAGGTACCAGAAACTTGAATTAGCTCTCCGTTCTGTTTAGTGTCTCTTAGTTCTCCTATAAGAGAACCAGAAAAATACCACTTCAGCGATAAGCTTCCGGGCCTTATTCGTTGGCCGTAAAAGATAGAAGGAATATGAATAAGATTTAATGTTTGTTGGCTCTTATCTCCGTAAGATGAAGTTACTTTATAGTGTCGCGATCTAACTCCATATAAATTTAATTTGTTTTTTAAAGCCACGAAATATTGGTTATAAACTCCTGTGGTGCTGTCGTGTGGGGTCGTTATATAATCTCTACGTATAGAGGCGGTCATCGGATATATACCAGCTAATGTATCGCCAAAATCAAATTCATTGTTATATATTGATGATGCCTTGATTACTGTCTTGAAGCTAGATTTTGAACCATCTTTTGTCAAATACGGATATATGGTCTGATTAAGCGTCGGTGCCGAGGGCGATATTGATTTAATACGATCGATGTTATATTCGTATAAACTAACATTTCCAAGTGGTGCTACAACACCAATTTGAACGTTAGTATCGCCAGCGACGGCATAATAGCTTAAGCGTTCGGGCCCAAACGATCCAGATTGCACTGGCTTATCGTTATAATATACGCGAGATTCATAGATAAAAAATGTGGTCTTAGGGTGAGCCACCAAAGCATTTCGAATGATATCGTTCGGGCCAAATTTTCTAAACATATGATTTTCTCTTTTTAGAAGGAATCAATAGTCCAATCTAACACGAAGAGTTAGCTCGTTACTCGGCGTCTTCTTAAGTGGCTCTGAAAGTTTAGCTACTGCTAACAGCTCGTTATTCGAGCTATAAAGACCAACTGTTGTTATATATGAAACTGATGGATCTCCCGAAGTGTTTTTAACTCTCAACTTGCTTCCGGTTATATATGTCGGGTTCGTGCTGTAGTTGAATTTATTGTGTGGTACGCGGCAGAAGTAAATTGTTGAATTAATCTCGGTTGTGTTATTAAACGAGATGCTTTGAATTCGTTGCCTGAGAGCGTCACATGAAGCGCTGATTGCTCCGGTCATCATGGATTGTGTTACACTCCATGAATTGCCTTCGTATTTCCAGTAATCATCTAAATTCCCATTCGAAGAAGAGAAAATCGATGCCGTCAAAACCATGACGCCGGCTTGGTAGAATATGATTCCTTTTCCAATGCCTGTGTCTGTCGCACCAGCGCCGCCGGCGTCATACAAAACACCATAGTCTCCCCCAAGAGTGTTAAACGTTCCGGTATCATCCACCGAAGCTGAGGCGTCTGTCAAGGTTATTACTTTCGAGTTAGAGCCTGTATCAACAAATGCGCAGCCGGCATTACCGTCAGTGCCGCGCATCACGCCGCGGCCAAGTTTAATCTCTACGGATCCTTTCTTGATTTGATCCTTGGTGAGCAATCGAGAAAAGTTAACAAAATACACCTCTTTCATTGAACCCGTAAGGTCTAAGACCAGATCACTTTCGAACACTCTGACCGTATTATCAGAACCCGTGTAGCCCAATAACAGCTGCGAGAATTGATTATACATATTGATCTTTTTGCTGTTTTGCGTTGAAGCAGAACTCGACAGCGCTGAACTCTCGTCGTAGCCCATTGTTATATCAAATATATGGTTTGCTGAAGAACTTAAATATGGATAGTCATAAACAGATTGAAACTGTCCATGAGTGTAATTTTTAATATTGTTTTCTGACGTAAATCCGCCATATGTTCCACTAACAATACTGCCTGTTACCGGTATTACCTCATGCAAGAAGGTTCTTGTGGTGGTTATATCCGTATTGGGATTTAGGGGTTCAAAACTTTTTACTGGCATTTTTTTGCTCCATTTATCATATTATGCTTTTTTAATTAACCTTAAACTAATTTGTTGGGTTGCGCCCGAGGACACTCCGGAAACATACACTGTTGTATCGATATAATCATATGTGTTACCATCTCCAAACAGGTCTTGTGAAGTTTTACCATGTCGACTAAAATCGTCGTTGGTGAGGCTCTTAGCATCAAAGTTTAATGCTGTCGCGCTGGCGCGGGGGCCATTCATCACTGATGTTGCCGTGTCTGCTCGGTTGTCGTTCTGTCTAAACACAACTTGATTTCTAATTGCTTTCACTGTGGCTATCCTATGGTTTGGAAGATTGCGATCCGTTCGGCCGGCAGCGGTGCGGGACATGTTAATTTGAATTTTTTCGCGGCCCTCAGTGCCACCATTACTAAATATACTTCCCCTAGCGGCTCCTAGTACGCTCGATAAGAATCTCGTGTCAATCGAAACAGATATTCCGGTGTCTGTTAGGTTGTTAGAATCCAGATAATTATTTCTGTTCTGCGTTGTGGCCGATATTTCTTTTGTATCTAATCCTATCTCGGAGATAATCTTTGTTCCAGTGTGGGCTCCGGATTGAAGTACATACTGACCTGCGTTTTCGCAGGAGCCTCCCAGGGCAGCAATGATGGCGTCTGCAGTGACTCCATCAGCAACAGACAAGTAGTAAAAACCGGATTCACTCTTGATGGCCGCGTTTGGCACTTTTTCGTTTGTTTTCATAACCGGCATATACATCAAGTTGGTGTTACCGTGGGACAAAAGGCCATAATTAATTCCAGCATTTGTCTCTGTGAAGGCCTCCAGTATCGGAGTTTGTAATATCTCCAGATCATAGTAAGCCGAACCTGACGGATGATTTTTGTTATACAACTTATAGTTGATTTCATCGTCGCCAAGAGCAAACATTTTAATTGAAAAGTTTCCTTTAGCCATTTTTCTTCTGCCGATCTCTGTGAGCACAGCGTCGAGAATAATGTCTCCGGAATTGTCTAAGAAAGCCATTTATTTACCTCTTTGTTATAATAATTAGTGTTTTTGTTATTAAATAGATTATAGCACTATAATAAAACTTTTTAAATACTAAGTTCCTGAATATCTTAATAATCTCACAGGTACCTGAATTGACGCATGTGAGATTGCGCCTACTATGTATATAGTTGTTTCTATATAATCAAACTTGTATTGTGTTACGTATTCTTCGCTAAATAATACTTGATCGATTTCGCCGTATTTAGTCCATCTTTTGTCTCTTTCGCCATCGGAATTTGTTCTAAGGCTTGACACGACAGAATAGTTTGTGGCCATGACGGTGCCGCGCGGGCCGAGAATATTCGAAAATTCAAGGCCTGGGGAAGTGAAAGATTCATAATCTGTCATTAAATTAGGGATCATATTACATATATATGTTCTATAAAATCTGAAACCATTATTGTGTGAAGTGGGTGCGGCAGCCGTCAATGTCTCGAAATTAATTTTATAATCTCCGTTTGGAAAATTTTGAAATTTACTGCTTTTATCTGATGCCATCATAGAATCTATAAATCTAGCGTCACACATGACATATGAGTATTGGTCCAACAAGCCTAAATTTAATAGATATTTATCTCTATTTTTAAGTTCTGGGCGAATTTCAGGTGTGTTTAAGCCGCTCTCAATTACTAGTTTAGATTTTTCTGTTGTACTTGATTCCAAGTATTTAAACGAATTTGCGAAGATCAAATTTATCTTTTCGGAAGTTTCATCATTAACTGATAGATAATGAACATCATGATAGATATCCGGACAAAAACTTAATCTATTATTAACCTTAAGCTCTGGGAGATACAGTATATTTTGGCTTATATGTGTGGTTGGGCCGTACGTAATGTTAGAATTTTTATTTGAATATGCTTCCAACATTGCCGTTATCTTGGTAGCTTGGATCCCGTCCTCATCATGTTTTATAATTTTATCAAATAGGCTATAGTCAATTTCATCGTCACCTAAAGCGAATTTCGAAATTAAAAATTCTCCTTTAGCCATTTTTTCTCGACCTAATTCGGTTAAAGTTGCGTCAATAACAATCGTGCCGCTTGTCTTTTTAAAAGCCATAATAATATCCGTGTTTAACTATTTTTTTATTCCCAGTCATGATCCCACTCGTAATATGTCATCTCGGCGCCTGTGAAGGTATCGTCGGGGCCGGTGTAAGGGCCGGCTTCATAAAAGGAAGGGCCATCGCTTGAACCATCATAAGTCGAGGGTCCGAGAGACCAGTAGGGCAAATGGGGGCCGGCTTCATAAAAGGAAGGGCCATCGCTTGAATCCATGCCGGGGGTCGGCCAGGGCCAGACCGGCTCTGGCTCCATCGTGACCGGTGGGTATAGTTCGCCGTCGCCACCATAACCTTCTTCTGGTACATCTGTGCCTTCTCTGTAAGCGTCTGTATCTCCCAAATCATCCCACCACTCTTCCTCTTCCTCTATTGTCACTGTAACCTCAGTCTCGTGCTCCCAGCGCGCTCCGGGCGATGGCTCTGGCGCCACAGACATTCCGGGTGGGGCGGACTTGACGGGCGCTTCAGGGTCTTCTTGCATTTTAAATTTAATATTCAGATCTACTTTCTTTCCGGTTTTCTTAGAAATCATTCTAATTTTAAATCGTTTTCCCCAAATCAATTCTTTAGCAACCCCAACATTGACTTTGTTTATTTGAGTGGCTGCTTTTTTATTAAAATCAACGTCGGTTGTGTCAAGTGTAATTTGGCTCATATTAGGTTGTATCTGCAGAAGTTTCTTCATGGAGATCGTTGTGTTCTTTGGTGGTGCGGTGCGGAGATGCTGCTCATATAGTACGCCAAAAATAGCATATTTGTATCCTCCATCATTAACTAATTCACATTCCATTATTTCAGATGGGTGGCTTATCATCATATGTTCGTTCAGGAATCTAAATAGATAGTAATATTTTTTGTTAGTGTCAATTTCCGATTCATAAACTGTGTCAGCAAAGACGTACTCTGTATCTTCTATTCTAAGATCGAGAGTGCTTAAGAGATTTCCTTCAAAATCTCCGTAACTTGTTGGTTTGACAGATGTTCTAAAGACTTCTACATATCTTGCTCGCGAGATCGTTTTTGCGTTTATGATATCTTTTAAAAGCAAATTATTTGCGAACAAGTAGTCGTCTTTCTTAACCTGATCTTCGGCTGTTATAACTGTCGGGAATTCTTTTGGCACATGACTCTCATATGATGTTTCAAATCCTACTCTCTGCGAATCATCTATGTATTGAAATGGATATATCGATGCTCCATTACCGGGATGATCTAAAACTTGTTGTGTTTTTGAAAACATGGGGATCTCTATAACCTTAAAACACGGCTCTACATGGAAGTAGAAGTCTGCCACGTGCGGACTGTCACTCATGTCTTGCTGGATTGTGGCGTACGCATTTCTTGTGGCTAATATCGATGTTTTACAGGAGGTTAATATCGTTATCGGTGGCATAACTGGGGAGTAAGGCACTGTTATTGTGCCGGTTGTGCCGCCGGAAGTCGTGCCCGGGCCAAACGTGCTAGGGTCGGGGGCAGTGTAATCAGGAGGGGTCTCATAGAATGCGGGGCCGCCGGCGGGCATGGATGACCCTGGAAATGGGCTACCGCCGGTAGTGCCCGCGGGGGCTGAATATCCAGTACTGGACATGGCTTGGATGTTAGAGTAGGGGCTGCTACCATACGGGTCTCTTATTGGTCGAGTGGTTGTGCTTCTAACAATGCTTCTTGAGCCGCCACCGGATTCTCCTCCTTGCGTCCAGGGGCTTGCGACCGGCGATCGTGGCGTGATTGCTCCTTGGCGCTGCACAAAGTGGCCTGGGAGGCCGGGAATATCGGGCGGTGCCACGGAGTACGTCCATGTCGCGGTGAAGCCGAAGGAGTCGGAGACGCCACCGACGGGGCCGAGCGTCGCGGAAAGGCCTGGGTCACCACCGGACCAACGTCTGGCCTGCTCCTCGATCGACAGGGCATAACCCTGGCCCGGTTCAGGTGATCCGAAGACGTTTTTGATTATCTTGAGCGCGACATTTTTCGGGGTGATGGTCTCGATGATCTTCTCTTTGCCTGTTTTGATTCCGTATTCCCAAAGCTTTTTGGCAATGCCGCCAGTTCCGCTGCCGCCAGTTCCGCCGCCGCCTTGGGTACCGGTACCGGGGGTGACGCCGGGCCCAGAGGGCGCCGCAGGGGTGCGATCGGCGTAGATGGTTATCTCCTCGTTGTATTCCCATGGGGTTTCGAACGGGTATGGCTCTGCCTCATTCTGCGCTTCGGCCTCCTCTATGTCGGCACTCAGCTCGGCCTCCTCATAGTCCCACTCGGAGTACTCCTCATCTGTGACATCGCTGCCGGAGCCATCCGAATCTTTGCCCGGGCCATCGTCGTCGGGAGAGCCCTCTGGTGTATATCCGATATCGGAATTAACCCATCCAAGGCCAAACCCACTCTTAAGCCCGGGGGTTACAGCTACAACTGGGCCTGTATAAAATTCGAACGGCGATGAATTACCGCCCATGGCGCCTTGGCTTGCTGCTTGCTCACCGCCGGGTGTGTTGGTACCTTCTGGGCCTAGGCCGTCGCCTGCGCTATCGATCGCATCTTCCAATTTTTTCTTATCTTCATCTGAAACCGGTTTGTCTTGGCCCTGGTAGCTCATCGGTTCAACCGTGGTCGGAGGCCACGGGTCGACCCCCTCACCATCACTAACTGGCATTGCAGACTCGGGTGAAGTTATCATTCCAGTTGGACCGGATTCAAAATCTACAGCCCCAATCGATGAACCAGGCGCGGATGAAACCATCCCCGCACCATCATAGAATAGTTGTTCTGCGTAGTTATTTGTTGCCGGATCATAAAACTGCATGCAGTATTGATCCGGGATTCCATCGCCATCTGTATCTATTCTAGCTATTTGTTTAGTTAGCCTCAGATTGGTATATTTGTATCTATAGGAGGGAACCACAACATATGCATAACAATTGTATGTGTATTTCTCGCCATATTTGACCTGAGTGTCAAATAAATCCAAGTTTTTCATATGGGAAGAATTGAACATCCAGAAGTTTTGTAGAACTGTTTTATTTGTTGAATTCTCCGATTGTTGGCCGGCGACTTTTTCAATTCTATAAGCTAAAGTCTCTACAGGATTCTCCTGTATATTAATCACATTTTGTAAGTTCATGTATTTTAGATCATCTGCATTTAGAATGGTTTTAGAATATTTGATTGTATCATTTAGAACTGCCATCACATTCTTATTGTTGAAATATCTGTCAAATCCGGTGGCCGAGTATGTCGTGCTTCTTTCGGCGGCTGCAGCCCGGGCGTTTCCCACAAAGGAATAATCGTCATTGAGAGACGCAGAATAGTTGTTATATATAAGTGTTAAAAACTCCAGAAAATCTATTGTTTTATAAGGTGTCTTATTAACTGTGTTGGTCTCAACCTTCTGTGGGCCCATACGTGGCGTCGATGATTTAGCTAATGAGGATTTTTGTACAGTATATTCTAAGTAGCCCGGAGCTATATCCGGGAAACTCTCGTCATATACATCTTTTAATATTTCCAAAAACTTTGACGAAAAATCGTTCTTCATTATAGAATCTCTAATACGATACTTACTCTTGGAAGTTTTCTCTATTATTCCAGAATCATTCGGCATAGAGATTCTAACTCCGTATGGGAATAGGTTCTGTGGCATTGGCTGAGTTGTGTCATACCTTTCTTTCTCATAGTATTTATCATCGAACAGTATGTTTTTCTGTGAATTAGTAACTTCATCTTCGAGTGTGGGAGAAAAACTATAGCCTGAAAAATCTTTTTCTAAATAAGAGAATGAACGAGTTCTGTTTTTAAATAAATCATTTCTTAAAATATCTAAGCTAACCTTTTTTTCTAACGTGGCATATTGTTTATATGAAGCATTGGCCCCTTTTATGTATTTAAACATATAATAATTTGGAATAAGAAGTTCTGATTTTTTATTGCTTACTGATGATTCATATCTGTGAAGATATGCATTATATTCATATCCTACATTTGTTGGTTCTGCGGTGGTTGAACTTATCCCAGTTTTTTTCATTTCCAGAATCGTGTATGGAATTGAATATTTAAACATTGTGTTGTAATAAACAGCATCAGAAGGAAGCAGAGATGTATAATTGCCCTCTCCGATTTGGCCTCCTCTAAATAAAGTATTCCAAAATAGGTCGCCGCCAGGTAAGTTTAGTTCGGAATACAATCTAACGGGTATTAAATAATTT
>Ga0233429_1004912_pt1 | contig 11433 bp, 13 predicted proteins | sample SI_118_April2016_3_FD_179879 | JGI IMG/M metagenome (GOLD analysis project Ga0233429, IMG submission 179879) | Seawater microbial communities from Saanich Inlet, British Columbia, Canada - SI_118_April2016_135_MG | ecosystem: Environmental > Aquatic > Marine > Inlet | place: Canada: British... | reverse complement strand
AAATCATATTCTGATCGAGTAATGAATATCATAAAAAACAATGTGGACAAACTTCTTGAAAAAGGATTTGAGGGCAAACCGAGGTTCAGATGTGCAAATTGCAATGAGGATCAGTCCCTTGACCTTCAAGGTAGAGTATATGACTACTGTTCTTACAATTTTTGTCCTGGTTGCTTCACATGTGGGATTTGGATTGAGAAAGATGATCTGATTAATATGTGCACCGAATGTATTACAGATAAAGATGGAGCCATCGATGATGAGGAATGCATTTATAACTGTCCCAATTATGATAACGGGTTGACAGAGGTAATGGCACATTATGATCTAAATCTTGAGGATATTAAGAAGGATATTGGCTACTGATTAACCAGAAAATACAATATAAAAATACTAGCAGGCAGGGCATAAAAACTCTGCCTGTTTTGTTTTAAGAAAGGAGGTTGTTTGTGCAGCTCATATGCCATGATTGTTGGAATTATTCCTATTTCGAAGCGGATGTTGAAACTCTGAGAGAGTTAAAAGCAGGTAACGGACAACTGATTGTTCAGGATACAAAATTTGAAGATTTTAATTATAGCGAGTCCATGCTCAGAGACAATCTGAATGATATTGTGCAGTATGTAATAAAACAAAACGGAGCAGCACTCATCTGGGATCCGGAATCTGAAAGTTATCAAAACAATTATATAAGTTGTGCCAAATGCGGGTCAAAGAAGGTGACAAAACCTTATAGCCTATGGCATTCGAATAGACATCAATCACTTGATAAAGAGCTATTAGCAAACCAAAAAGAATTTACCGAGCTCAGAAAGGAGAAAAAATATGCAGATAGATTGCCTGTCCTGTGGAAAGAGCAATGAGTTTTTACTCCCTTTATGGGTAGTTACAACTTTCAAATTTAATGAAGACGATACGTTGTCAATCCTTCATGTAAAACCACTGGAATCATTAGAAGACAAACTTACAGATCACAAATCTCTCCGTGAGATCAGTTGCAAAGAATGTGGCTCCAATGAAATTGACATAGTATTTAATGAATATGAAAATCAGGATGATGACGAAGTATCAGCATTGGAGGGATTATGAATAGCTACAGGGATATGATCACGGCAAAGATTAGAGATGCAGTCAACCAGTGGCTAGATAAGTTGAAGAAAGAAAAACCTGAGCTTCAACTCACAAGGCAATGGAAGATACAGTTTGATAATGGGTTTATACCTGGCCATGCCAGTTTACCAGTTGTTACTGCTTCAAGGAAAGGTAAACACCTTATTGCTGAGGTGGGATTTATTGTACCGGAGAATTTAGAAATTGAACTTGATGATTTAGAATTATCCCTTTTGGATGAACCATTCAAACAGAAGAGACAACAGGTCGTCCAACCTGCTATTGATCAACCTCTTGGCGTTTTGAACGATATCATTGTTGGCGTTAATAACTTCTTGTCGGAACTCAGTTTTACTTCTATTCCAGGGCAGGCAGTTAAGAAAGTAAATCTAACACCATCTCCGCAAATGATTAACAGGTTGAAGGTTAATGCTAGTACATATGATCAGCAAGACATCGGTGATGTGCGGAAGCAGATCCGTGCGAGCAACATGCTGCCGGAGTGGTTAAGGTCTATAAGTAATAGGGAGGTTTTCGATACGCTGGTAGATAAAATCGCTGAGGGATATGTCCAGTATTCCAAAACTTCAAATGTCACACTCCCAGAATTCTTCAAGCTGTACGAAGACTATCTGAAGAAAGAAGGCAAACTCTTTGACTATTGTAAATACAAAGCTCAAGCAATAGATCTGGATGAAAACAATGGTCAATGTCTTGAGAGCTACTGCAGTAAAAAACCATTTAATAAAAGATGTGATCAGGCTATTACAAAGTTTGGCAAAAAATAAAGGAAAGGAGCCATGAAGAATAATCTAATAATAAATACGTCTGAAAAAATTGAGGTAGATGTAGAAGACTTTAAGATGGATTGCTTGGATGATGAAAAAAATTACACAGTTGCCAAGATTAAACTTTGTAGAGATATCAAGAACGACAAACCGTTACTGTTTTATTCACAGGATCTAACAAGAAACTTCCGTGGTGAGACAGATTCCTTTGGTAAGAAACAGATCCTAAAAGTCTTTACACCTTCCAATCATGAAGCAGTAGCTGATGTGACATTGACAAAGAAGTTTGAAGACACTGTTCTTGCTCACAGAAACAAGATAAAGGACTATAGCCCGATGACAGATATTTCTTCACATAATATGAAACTCTTTATGGATGAGGGTACTGCCGAGTTTGTCTCGGACATCGGTATAAATGTGGAGGGCTTATCAGAAGATTTTTCCGAGATGGAATCAGTGGAAGCTACACCGTTTCTTGATGACATTTCTGTCGATGCGACAAAGTTAAAGGAAAAACTGTTTTTTCTGAAGGAGAGGATGACCGTTGTAAAAGACCAGATGGCTGATACATTTGAGGAATATTCTGATCCACGTAGGCTATCTGACGATGAGTTTGCATTATGTTTGACCAGGGAGAGCATCCCTGATGGACTTGTGCAGAGGTATCTGGAACTGAAAGAGCAGATTGATCAGGTGAAAGGACAATTAGGTGAAGTAAATACAGTTGTCTTTCGTGAGACTGCTACAAAGATAAAATTACCAGAAAGGATTAAAGGTTATGATTTATTCAGGTGAGTTTCTGTCTGCAGCCTGGTTTGAGATCTATAAGCAGGTTCTTGTGCAGAATGAAAGACTTGGTGATCAACAGATGAAATCAGAACAGCTCACAGCCGTTGCTACAACGATATTCATCCAGGCTGGACAAAGAGGTTTTTTGAAACCGGCACCCATTGATGCTTTTACCAGGGAGCTTCTGAAGATAACGGGAAAAGTAAAGGATCGGCAGATTCAAAAATCAATCTATGAATCGGTAAAAGTTCTTGCTGGTAGTAATGGTGTAAAGGGAGTTGTATGAATCAAATATCAGACGCAGATCTAGAACTTGAATACCGTAAAAGGTTCTCAGTTCCAGAAGGTGAAATCATTTCTGATTCGGCAACTGCTGCTAAACATTTTACAGCGGTTATTGGTGATAGAATGACAGAGAGGGAATGTTTCTTAGTGATGCTTTTAAATGGCAGAAATCAGCTTGTTCATACCGAAGTACTCTTTGAAGGAACTTTGACTTGTTCAGTTGTCTATCCTCGTGAGATAGTTCGGCTGGCGATAAAAGAAAATGCTGCCGCAGTTCTTGTTGGACATAATCATCCAAGTGGAAGTTTAAAGGAATCATCAGATGATAGGAATATTACAGATAAGATTAAGCAGGCCCTAAAAACTGTAGACATTAATTTTCACGACCACATCATTGTTGTGCCTGGAGGGGGATATACCTCCCTTGCAGATAAAGGATTAATCTAATAAAAGAAAGGAAAGAGCCGTGCCAATCTATACATTCAACTGCCCAAAATGTGGACTGGCAGTAAATAAAGTTTCACAGGTTCGGGACAATCCACCGGAGTGTCCATATTGTCATCTTGAAATGGAAAGGCAGATAAAACCATGTGCAGGTTTTGTTTTTAGGGGTAATGGTTTTTATCAAACAGATTATATAAGCAATAAAACAAAGCAAAGGAGCAAAATATGCGAATAGGTTTTCAGTTACCAGATGCAGAAGAAGTAGAACCGGAAATAGGTGCTGCCATTCCTGATGAATCAGAAGATTGGCATGAAGGACTGTTCACTTACTTTTTTGAGCTCTGGATAAAATTTGCCATAATCTATGGGTCATATTCAGCGGTTCGCGATTTGATAAAAAGTATCTAAGGTGAAGGAAAGAACTGGCTGAAGCTGGTTCTTTTCTTTAGGTTGAAATTCGCATTACCATTTATAATTAACTACTTGTGCCCCTAGATGAATCCCTCTAATACTGAATTATTTCCTCATCTCAGAAAAATAAAGTTTTCCAATATTATGATTCTGCATGTTATTAAAATTAAATCCAAAACGATTCAAGTCTCCCGCATAGTTACGAATTTGGTTAATGAATCCTTCGTCTGTAATTTTATTTTGATCACAAAAATCAAAAAAATATAAATGATAGAAACGAATTGTATTAAGTTTTTCACTTCTAATTGTTTTAATATTTTCAAAAATTTGATATGAAAACTCATTCATTGTGAGTTGGTCTGATAAAAATTTTTCTTCTTCATCCACCATGATTTCTGTTAGAATAATAATTGCTTCTTTATATAATTTTTTTTTGCCAAACACGTTTAATCCTCTGTACTATTATTGAATATTGACGCTACTAATATTTATATTTTCACTGAACATTAGACCTCTAATTACTAAAGAATTTGTTTCACTCTGAAATTATCTTTTATTTTTTTTCTTTTCACCAAGATTAGCATACATATTTTCCAAACTTGTCATATCAATCGATTTAATATTTTCATTTGATTTGTACCCTGATAAAACAACATTTTCATCTGAATGAATTAAAAAGTCAATTACACCAAACCTTTGTATTATCATCGTATCATCTATAGATAGACAACAACGAATATTATATATAAATTCCTTCTCTCTTTCATCAATTTTTGTATCAGCATATACCAGCCGGAGAACAATCTCCAAAACCAGCATTTCTTCTACCGGATTTAAAAAAACATTTTTTAGTTTATCAATTATATTACTGATAGTTTCATCTGGAGTAGATTTAAAATTATCAAGAAAACGGCTTAACTTCTTTGACATGTCAATATCTTTAAAATAGGTGGTCGATTTGTCAATGAATTGTAGCTCTCTGATTTCCCTTTCATCAATATGTCCATCACAAGCCACAGCAGAGCAGGCAATATCAAATAACAGTCTTTTAAACTTTGTTTTATCCATTACATTGTTCCTTAATTAATTTATAGAAATTAAATCTTGCTCCAGCCAATAGCTGTTTGATAAATCTCTTGTTTCACAGGCATTTTGTAAAGCTTTTAGAAAACTTCCTGCAGTTCTATAACGGTTTTCCATATTTAATTCTAATGATTTCATAACAACTTTTTCAAGTTTATCCTCAACATTACTATTAAATATTGATGGTTTCTTTGGTTCATTTCTTCTTCCAAAATGAATCATTTTTGCAACTTCATCATTATCATCAAGCGTATAATGATCAAAGTCATATTCCCAAGGGTGAACACCTGTTAATACCTTGTACAATACGATACCTGCAGAAAAAACATCACTTGAAGGTAAATAAATATTCATAAAACATTCAGGAGCAAAGTACAAAAAGCGACCACCAGCGCCAGGTAAACTATAGACTTGATCTAATAATTTGGCAATACCGAAATCACCTAGAATACCCACAGGTTTATGATTGTCATACGACAGTAAAATATTATCCGGGTTAATATCCCTGTGAATAATAGTTGGATTATTTTTATGTGCAGATGTCAATCCGTTTAAAACATCAAACATTATAGAAGTAGCAACCGGCAAATCCAACTGTATTTTCCTTTTCACCAATTGCGTTAAAGATTCACCACTAACAAAACTCATAGTGATAAAATAATGATCAACATCCTTTTTATTAAAGGTATTAATTTCAAACACTTTAACAACATTTGGATGAGATAGTCGTGTAAGAATTTGTCCTTCATTAACAACATCATTCAGATCAGTATTTTCAACATATTCGTGTTTGAAAACTTTCATTACTTGAAATTCATCAAAAAATTTATGCCTTACTCGATACACTTCACCAAAAGCACCCTCTCCAATAAAAGAACCAATTTCGTAGGTATTGTTAATGATCTCACCGTTTTCGAGAATTTTATTGGAATAAATTGTCATTTTAATAGAATATCATCGTCAGTTTGATGACCAATGCCTTGCTGTGCTTGAGGCAATAATCCAAATAATTGACCCACAATTGGTCGGAGATTCTGTTTTGTGGCACGATTAGCGTTTATAATAGACTTTGCTTCATTTATGAGTTGTCTTGCTTCACCTCTGTTTTTCCATTCGCACATATCAAAATCATCATCAAATCCTTTAATGTAACTTATTTCTAACGCTACACCTGCACCTTGATCCACAAGGGCAAAGTCAATAGAGGCAATTTGTATAATTAAATCTTTAGCCATTTTTAGATCGTTTTTATCTATAACAGACCTAACCTGATTATTTATTTGATTAACAATTTGTTCTGATTTTTCATTTCCAAACTGTTCATTAGTGGTTTCCAAATGCTCCTGCGCTTCGATTAGTTCCTGCATTGCTTTTGGCCACTCTCCAGCAGTTTCTATTTCATCCATTTCAATCATATTTTCATTTATCCGTCCGAAAATTTCTTCCCTTGTATCCGCTTCTGAACCTCCTTTATTCAATTGTTCAGATAATTTATTTAAATCAGTTTTTATTTGTGCGATTTTAATTTGATCAATTTCAGGATATTCTTCTTCAAGATTAGACAAATTCTCATTGGCCTTTATTAACCTTTTTTCAATTTCTCCTTTTGAAGGCATTTTGCGAACTTCTGGATGTATAGTATCTTCAATCATTTCATCATCAAGATAGGGGAACGACGCATTAACTGTAATCATTTCCGACTCATCAATTTCAATAGTTAATTCAACATCACTTCCCTTTGGTAGCATTCCAGAAATATCTTCGCCAGTAATGACAATCTCTCCTCGCAAACCATCAAAATTATGGATTGCTTTTGATCCGGCTTCATTCGCATAAAATACTGGAATTCTAATTTGGTCTGATTTATTTCCTGGACGAATATCCTTTTGGGTATGATAAACACCCGTTCCCTTAGAGGGTAAGGACTGATTTTTAGAGAGACCTTTCACAGGAAAAATACCTTGTTTTCCAACAGAAATATCTAAAATCTCAATACATAAACTGTAAGGCAAAACAGCGCCTGCAGTTTTGAATCCCTGTATAATTGAAAAAGATTCTGGCTCACAAGGAAATTCTGTCCCCCTTTCATCATATAGTACTACTTCAAACCCATTTGTTATTCCAGCTTCAAGATGAATGTCAATAATTTCGGCATCTCCTTTTAGTTCTATCTTTCCACTTGCCCATCCTTTGTCACGTCGTTTAAGTTCTACAAATAGTTTTTGAGGAATATTACCGCCACTTTTATCACGTAATATACGGATACCTATTTTTTCGTCCATTTCAACTGTATCGGCTTGATAACTTAATTTTAATTGGATTTTTGATTTATCTATTTCACGAATATCATCGGGAATGTCTTTTGTGGAAGCGTACAATGCCGCACCCTGGGCAACTACAATCATCGGATCAATAGAAATATCTACTTTGTCAGTAATTTGCACCCGAATCATATTTCTGAGAGTTTCAGAAAAAGTAGGTCCGCCGATCAATATTACTGTATTTAGGTCTGAGCCTGAAAGATTATTATTTTTCAATAATTTTTGTGATATATCAATTGAGCGTTGAAAAATCGGTTTTACTACATTCTCATATTGTTCTCTTGTCACACTTAAATCAATTTCAATTTCTTCACCTTCATCATCTTCCCCTAATGATTCCTCTGGCAGAATATCATATTGTATTTTTTCTGCAAGAGACATATTGATTTTTAGTTCTTCAGCAATTCGTTTTACAGCATTTCGCAATAACCTTTTTCTTTCATCATTTGCAAGAATATTTGCAATGGAATAATTATCTTCCAAATATGGCATAATGATTTCATCGACTATGGCTAAATCAAGGTTCTTCCCACCCAGATGATTATCGCCTTCAGTGTCTACTACCTTCATTATTCCTTCATTGGCTTTCATTAGTGCCACATCAAATGTTCCACCTCCAAAATCAAAGACTAACCATTTCCCATCTATTGTTTGTGCGTCCACACCATATGCCATAGAAGCCGCTAGAGGTTCTTGCAACAAAATACAATGTTGAAAACCTGCAAGTTCAGCTGATTTTTTGGTTGCGTCTTTTTGATAGCCTTGAAATTTGGCAGGAACTGTGATAACAACTGAATTTATTTCTTCGTCACGAACATAACTTTTTAATGCTTTTAATACTTCAGCAGATAGTTCTTCAGAAGAAAATGATTTACCCATATTCTTTGATTTATATTTCACATCTGTCCCCATTGTTCTTTTAAACTCAATGAAGGTGTTTAATAATGATGTATCATTTTTCTTAAAGGATAATATTGCCTCTTTACCTAGTATGGAATATGCCTTATCACCAACGAATAATGTTTTCTTCTTATTAAAATGATCACAGGAAGGTGTTGTGTCTTTTTGATATCCTTCACTTTTTTTAATGATAGATTCACCATTTTCCATTCTTGCAATTGCAGAGTTGGTAGTTCCTAAATCAATACCGTAATCTATTTTCGTCCGGACCATTTTTACTCCTTTATAAGATTATACACCCTGTGCTACTTCAACTTCAGCTACTTGTATAAGATTTTCGTTAAAATTAATTTGTGGTTTAATAACTCTTTTAATGATAGTCTCACCATCTTTTAGATTTTCATCAACAACAAAATGTGCTTGAATTGTCATACCATCATTAAAGGGTTTACCTTCAAGATTAATAATTTTATATCCCATATCATTAATTTTATCTTCTAAACTCTCTATTCGTTTGTTTAAAACTTTTGTCCCTTGCGATTCCTCCATTGTTTTTAGCCTTTTACGCATCCTGTGGATTTCTTCGCCTAATTTTAATGGCAACGAATGATCAATTTCTTTAGTTTGTTGCGGTTGTTGCTGTGCAATCACTAATTTTTGTTCAAGAATTTGAATCAATTTTGTATCCAATTGAATGGCTTCATTTTCCAATTTTTCTTGAATATTTTTAACGAGTGAGATTGAATCTTGTTGTTGAGAAACCATCGATTTTAAAATGAAAAATACTGCAACAAGAGTTATCAGCAAAATCAGAATGGCAATGATCCAATATAGCGTTCTATCACTGATGGTTTTGGTTAATGAATTGATATTATTATTATTATCATCCTTTACTTTTTTGATGTAATTATCTAAAGTAGTAATTTGATTATTAGCCTTTATAATGGACTCATCTAATTCTTTGGATTTTTGTTTAAGATTGTCTTTAATAATTTCAATTTCAAGTACTAATGGTGGAGCCTTACTTTCATCAGGATAATTTGTGGAATACCGATTTCCGCCCCATTCAAATTCTTTATTTTTACCCAAGTCCAGCCTTGCTTTTAGAAATGCTTCATTAAAAGAGTATTGTTGCTTAATTCTTAAAATATTGGTTTTTTCTAAATCCAATTTTATTTCATTAACATCGGTGCTAACAACTTCGATTGAGTCTTTCAGAACAGATATTGTTTTACTCAGCTTTTCAATATAAGATTTAACAGCATTTAAGGTTTGTTCAAATTTGTTAGTTGAATCCAAAATTGCATTTTTTGTGGGTACCATTGTTTGATTATTTCCAACACATAATAATAGAATAAACAATCCAGTATTTTTTAACTTCATTTAATGACCTTTATCAATGCAACAAATCCATCAAGTAAATTTTTAAATAACGTATGAATGATTTTAATGTCTTTCGTCAATTCAACGAATTTAGGTGAGTATAGGTAGTAGGTATTAACAAAAATTCTACCATATTTATTTTTTACTAATACTCTATCACGAAAATCTCGCAAAACTAAAACTTCGGATGCATCATATGAACCGTAAACCATAGTTGCGATGTAGCAATTTCCATCATTTGAGCTTGATGCTGAGGAATATGATGAGGGGCTTTTTGTATGTTTTGATGTAAATAAGCTCTTCGGTGTAAAACCTATTTGATCACATATTTTTGTGAATTCCTTTCGTTGGGATTGGGACATTTCTAATTTCCCAATCATATCAAACACTGGTTCAACTTGTAATATGATCGGTCTTAACATCATACTTTTTCCGTAGTCATTGTAGGGATATTTTTTGTTTGCCACTTTCATTACACTTAACATTAGCTCCATACAGATTCCCATTGCATTATCAACAACAATATCGCTTAACTCTAAAAAATCTCCATCTGTTTCACCTAATTCTTTTTTAATTTTGTTAAGTTTTGGTTTACAATTGTTTAAAAATCTTATAGTAATAATTGCGTATTCTGAAACTTCATTCTCAGATTGTAAATCTCTTAATTTTTTATAAATATAATCAAAATCACTTTTTACAGGAATTATTTTTTTTCTCTTTGGTTTATTTGCAACATATTCTTTTATGACTGGCTTGTTATCTTTGATTCGATCTTTTATCTTGTCACCAAAGGCAATTTTATTTGCATATGTAAGTAATTTAAGTGAATCATTTCCAGGATCAGTATTAGAATCATAATATCCATTAAAATATGCAATAGCGCAACTAAGCAGTTCTTCTGCCAATTTATCTGCAATAAGTTGAGATTTTAAGTCCGATTTAGATAAAACTAAATGTACTTGTTTTAAATCATGTTGAGTTTTTTTAAGTAAGTCAAAACCCCAAATATTTGATTTGAGTGCGGTGTAATTTCTTGCTTGTTCACAAATCTTAATTTGTTTTTCAATATTGTGAATATGTTTACCAATAAACTTTTCTAAAATACTATTTTGGATGGCCTCTGGGTAAGATTCAAAATGGAATAATAATTCCTTTCGTGTAACTTTGAATGTGGCTTTTCTTTGAGATAGATGAGGTTTCACAAATGTAATTATTTCTTCTACAAATTGGTTTGTAATTTCTAATAAATCTGCAGAATAACTTATTCCTAATATTTGTTTAGTAAAATCATCAAAATGTCCATTTGCAAGAAACTCACCAGCAAGAGATAAACTATTAAGGAAGTTATTTTTATCTAACTTTCCATTTTGTGTTGATAATCCCATTCGAAGAACAGAGAGGTTTTTGTGGTTTGATTTATTTTGGGATGTTATTCCATTTTTGGTTTCTCTCTCCCAAAATTCAATGGCTTTTTCAATATTTCCGTTCTTGAGTTCTTCAAATGCCATAACGTCTATGGTATTTTTTGAATTTTCCCAAAACCAAAATAAGGAATAGAATATTTTATTATTGGGTTGTTCTATTTTCTGTTTTGCTTCTTGCAGGTGTTCTTTTGTTCTATTTGGTTTTGTAGAAAAGAAGTTATCAGAATCATATTCAACTAATTTATTCATTTCTGCATAAATTGCCAAATCGTTAATTTGTTTTGCAATCTCTCTGTCGGTAGCTGTAATTGGGATCCCTAATACTCTAAATGGGTTTTGATATATTATATCCATATTTAACTCACTTACATTACAATAGCGTTTTGAAAGTTGATGATTGTTGGAATTATTAATTCCATACTTCTAATGTCATAAAAATTCTATATCAGAATCCAGGTATACTTTGAGACTTAAAGTAATAATAATAAATTATAA
>Ga0233429_1004911_pt1 | contig 11434 bp, 10 predicted proteins | sample SI_118_April2016_3_FD_179879 | JGI IMG/M metagenome (GOLD analysis project Ga0233429, IMG submission 179879) | Seawater microbial communities from Saanich Inlet, British Columbia, Canada - SI_118_April2016_135_MG | ecosystem: Environmental > Aquatic > Marine > Inlet | place: Canada: British... | reverse complement strand
CAGACCCTGGTCATCAAGTATGGCGGTCACGCCATGGGCGATGAAGAACTGGCCAAGTTGTTCGCGCGCGACATCGTGCTTTTGCGGCAAATCGGCTCAAACCCGGTTGTCGTCCATGGTGGCGGTCCGCAAATCGGTGACATGCTCGACAGGCTGAAGGTCAAAAGCGAGTTTGTCGAAGGCTTGCGGGTCACCGACAAGGAAACCATCGATGTCGTCGAAATGGTCCTGTCGGGCAGCATCAACAAACAAATCGTCTCGTCCATCAACGCCGCTGGCGGTTTTGCTATTGGTTTGTCGGGCAAGGACGGCAACCTGATCGTCGCTGAGAAACTACGGCGCAGTAAGCGCGACCCGGATTCCAATATCGAGCGCATTCTCGATCTGGGCCTGGTAGGCGAGCCCAAGGTCATCACCACCCATGTTCTCGATAATTTTGAAGAATCCGATATCACCCCGGTCATTGCGCCGATCTGCGTTAGCCCGAAAGGCGAAACCCTGAACGTTAATGCCGATACGGCAGCTGGCGCCATCGCCGCTGCCTTAAGCGCCAAGCGCCTGTTGATGCTGACCGACGTCGTCGGTGTCCTTGATGGCGAAGGCAAGTTGATCCCTCATCTGGGCGTCAGTGAAGCTGAAAAACTGATCAAGGACGGGGTTATTGAAGGCGGCATGATTCCAAAGGTCGAAACCTGCCTGAACGCCATTGAGCAAGGCGTCGACGGCGCGGTGATTATCGATGGGCGGGTGCCCCACGCCCTGCTTCTGGAACTGTTCACCGAACACGGTGCGGGAACACTGATTGAGCCCGACTAGGTTACTTGGCCAGATCTTTCAAAAAATTAATCTGCCAGTTCATATCTTCTTCACTAAGCGGGTAATTTTCTCCGGCGGGCGTCGTCAAAACGTCTTCTCTGGGAATTTTACACATCCTCAGTTGCAGCTGTTCAACCAGCCATGGCTCTAAAGATGCCTTCCAGGCGATGGCGATGATAGCCTTGGCGCTGCGCGTGGAAATCGCGTGCATGACGGCTTTTTCTTCCAGTTCGGACATCACAACCAGGGCGGCGGCGGCAAAATCGCGTTCCCCTTTCTGCAATGCCTCGTTCAACCGGTCAGGGGTCAATCCGCCTTCATGATTAAGCTCCTTGACCATCTTCATCTTGGAAGGAGAAATGGTTTCAATATCAGCTGACTCTTCATCATCCGGCTCGCTCTGCTCTTCTTCAAGACGACGGTTCACAATTGTCCGGACTTCATCGGCTGTCTCCTCGTCCAGATCTTTTCTGGCGGTCAAAATATCAAGCAGATTCCCGGCCACAAACCGGGCCAGACGGCCAGCCGCGCCGGCCGGCAATTTAGGACGGTGGGCAAGTGGTTCGTGCCAGGTTTCGTAATCAACAGCCCGGTCAATAAGGTTATTCAGGGTTTCCTCGCGGATTTGCGCGCTCTTGTTAGCAAGCAACGAAGTGATTGCTTCCTGATCATCACTGGCGGCAATGGCGGTGGAGACAGACTCACCCAAATCATGACGCCTTGAAACGGCGCCCAAAACCCCGCCGACCGGTTCATTTGCAATAATTTCCAGCAGGTCATCAACACTCAACACCGGTGAGAACTCAAGGATCGGCCCCGAAACCACCAGTTCCACATCACGGGCCAACTGGCGGATCACTTCGGGCGGCGCATCGGCAACGTCTTTTAAGGTTTCGGCGAGAATTTGACGAACCCGGGTCATCTGGTCACGGGCCAGAATTTCAAGCGCCTCGTAAGTCATTTTGCGAATGCTGTCTTGTTCGTCGGCGCTCAGGCCCGGGGCCAGCAGTGCTATTTTCTCGGCCATGCCAACGCGCACATCGTGATCTTCATCAACGACAAGCAGAAGATCGGCCATGCGCGGCGTCGCAGCATTGGCTGCGATAGCGCGGCGAACGGCGGGGTCCTTATCCTCGGCCAGATAGTACAGCAATTCGGGCTTGACATCATCGCGCCCGGCAAGTTCCAGGCGCACATCCGCATCACCGTTTTGGGCCAGTTCCCTGGCCTTCTCGTAGGCCATGGGCTTTTTATTCGTCAAACCCTGAAGAATTTTTTTAATAACCATTAGCGCATACCGGCAACATTATCGTCCCGTCTTGTTAACTCTCGTATTGAAGTAAGCGAGCTGCCAAACCATTTCATCTTTGCCCATGGAATAACTACCCTCGGAAATCGTGTCGAGAATTTCCGTCGGGGCTATACCGGCCATGCGTTGTAAAATCATAGCCGCCATCTTGGCTGACAAGCCCGACTTCCATACCAGTGCCGTTACCCCCTTGGCGCTGTGGGATGAAAAAATTTTATGGGCCACCCCGATATCAACCCCGGCCCTGACCACCAATGCGGCAAAGACAAACGGATGATCGTTGGCGTTCAGTGCCTTGCCGATAACATTGTCATCAAGCCGATCGGCCGCCAACAGGCGTTCGGCAACTTCAATGGGCGGGGCGACTTGCAGGAAGTCCAGCGCATGGACGGAAGAAGAGCTGTCCCCCTTGCCGCCGGTTGATATACGGTGATGGACCATTGATTTCACCGCTTCCAGGGTCTCGTCGTCGAGGTCGTCGCGACCTGAAAGTTTTTCAAGCAAGCTATCGGCTACAAACTGGGCAAGCCGTGTTGCGGCCCCGCTTGGCAACTTTGGCCGACTGACCAGGGGGGCGTGCCACAGCTCAAAGCTGTCGGCCTTGGCGATCAAATCATCCAGGGTTTCCTCGCGAATTTGCGCCGTGCCGTTACCCAGCAGGTCGGCAATCGCCTCTTCATCATTGGTCGCAACGATGGCCTCGGAAACCCCTTCGCCGACGCCCTGACGCTTAGATATGGCATTTAATCCCCCCTTCACGGTGCCCAGGGAGATAATCTCGATCAGATCCTCGTCATTGAGAACCGGGGAGCATTCCAGCACCGGCCCGGCGACAGCCAGTTCTCCATCCATGGCCAGATGTTTGATCACGTCCGCCGGGGCATTGGTGACATCTTTCAGGGTCTCTGAAAGAATTTGCCGGACCTTGGTAATTTCATCCTTGGCCAGCAGGGTCAGGCTCTCATGGGTGCTCTGTCGCAATTTGTCGCGCTCGTCATCGCTTAAATCAGGGGCGATGCGGGCCAGTTTTTCGGCCAGGCCAAAACGAACCTCTTCATCTTCATCCTTGGCAAGAAGGGTGTGGGTTTGACGTGGTGCGTTGGCGTTGGCGGCGACTGTTCTGCGCACCTCGGGGGCGGCATCTTCGGCCAGAAAATACAAAATTTCGGCTTTAACATCGTCGCGAGCGGCAAGTTTGCGACGAACTTCCGGATCATGATCATGGGCCATATCGCGCGCTTCGTCATAACTTAAGGGAACCTTATTGTTCATTTAAGTTTCTCCCGCAGCGGCGGCGACGTGAAAGCCGCTCTTGCCGGCCCGCTTGACTTCGTACATGGCGGCATCGGCACGGGCAACCAGAGATTCCAGGTCTTCGCCGGAACTCGGATCATAAACGGCAATACCGATTGAAACACCCAGCGGATGATCCGGGTCCCCGGAAAATTCCCGAAGACACTGACTGGCTTCCATGATGGTCTCGACACGCTTTAACATCACATCCTGGGGTATCCCGTCCATCCACAAGGCAAATTCATCACCCCCCATGCGGACCATGGCGTCGCCGGGGCGGGAATATTCTATCATCATGTCACGAAGACAAAGAATAGCCTCATCACCGCGTTGGTGACCATGAATGTCATTGACCATCTTGAAGTTATCCAGGTCCAGATAAAACAATGCTGCACCCTGACCGTTATGTTCAAGACGCTTGAAACGGCGGGGTAATTCATCTTCAAAAAAGGCGCGACGGTTCAAAAGGCCGGTCATGCCGTCTGTGCGTGACAAGTTGACGATGCGTTCGTGATTGGCGATCTGCTCGTTGGCAATACCGATCTGATTGGCCACATCGCCAATCAGGATGTGGAAATTGTCATCCCAGCCTTCATCATCAAGCGGTTTCCATATGCAGATACCGCCGTTAATGGCCTGACGATAATGGGTCGATGTGGCCAGCATCCGCCAGGGACCGATCTCGGCCGGATGAGCGCCGATTTGATCGCCAATTTTTGTCAACAAATCCTCAATGCCGTCGGTGTTTTCAACATCACCGTATTCAGCCGCCATGTTGTAGGTGTCATCTTCGGTTTTGCGATAAATCCGGCAACCACTGGCGCCCAGCGCCTGGGATGTCGCCGTCGCCGCCTTGGTCAGCATGTTTAAGGGATCAAGTTCGTCGCGAATGGAATTGACGATGTAGCCCAACAGGTATTCACGTTCCTGGGCGCTGCGCAGGGCGGCTTCCCGCTCCCTGTCCTCTGTCACGTTGCGGCAGATACCGCGGGCGCCGTGCCATTCGCCCGGCTCGCCCATCAAAGGCAAGCAGGAAGCGACCACGCAGGCGTCTTTACCTGTCGCCGATTTCATCCAGATTTCCACACTGTCCATGGGCCTGTCGCTCAAAAAAGGCAAAGGCTGGTAATGTTCGGCGTCAATCACGAATTCCTCGGGATGGTGGCCGACGATCTCATCGGGGGTAAAGCCCAGAGCGCCTTCGGGGGAGACGAAACTGAAGGTTCCTTCCGGGCTGATTTCCCAGGCGAAATCGCTGGAGACTTCGACCAGGTCCTTGTAGCGCTGGCGCGATTCGACGAGGGCCGAGCGCAGGTTCCTTTCCATGGTCACATCGTGGGAGAGAACCAGAAAATCACCACTGGCCTCTGCCGTTGAGGAAAGTTGGGGAATGACCGACACCTCCAGCAGGATTTCTCCTTTTATGCTCTTGAACAGGATCGGACCGACAACCACCGTCATCTCCGCCGCAGCCTTGGCAATCATGTCAGGGATAGCGTCCGCTTCGCCATGTTCCAGCAAGGCTTTAAGGCCCATACCCTTTTCATTGGCAGCTATGACGGAACAATCGCCACGCACCATCAAAGCGGCGTCAGGATAGCCTTCAAGCAGCTTGTTGACTGATTCGTTTTCACCTGACGACATCGCTTTAAAAAACCTCCGGTCCGTCGAAAAATCGACCGATCCTGTTTCCATCCGCTGCTTTTGCTTTTCCCACGACGAACATACCTGTAAGTGATGGTAAAAATCTAACATATAGTAGCGACAACAATTGTGATGAAAGCCCCTGGCAAGATGCTAAAAACCGATCAACCACCCCGCGACTGGATTTTCGACCTGGACAATACGTTGTATAGCGAGACCTGTAATCTGTTCGGACAGGTTGAGGTGCGGATAAAGTCCTTTGTCGCCGAATTCCTGAATCTGGAATTAGAGGCTGCCTTCAAGGTGCAAAAGCAATATTTTCGTGACTACGGGACAACCCTGCGCGGGCTGATGGAATGTCACGACGTTGACCCCGTAGTCTACCTGGACCATGTCCACGACATTGATCTGGACGTGGTGCCGCCCAATCCCGACCTTAACAAAGCGCTTCAAGCCCTGCCCGGTCGCAAGATCATTTTCACCAATGCCGATCTGGGCCATGCGGAGCGGGTCATGGAACGGCTTGGCGTTAGCCACCATTTTGAAGCCGTCTTTGACATTGTAGCCTGTGATTACGTGCCAAAACCCGACCCGGCAGTCTATCAGGCGCTGGTCGACCAATATGACCTGGAACCACAACGCACGGTGATGGTCGAGGACATGGCGCGCAACCTGAAACCGGCAGCAGATATGGGAATGACGACGGTGTGGGTGCGCAGCAACAACGACTGGGGCCGCGAAGGCTCGGACGGCGACTACGTCCATCATGTTGCCGACGACCTGACCGCGTGGCTGGGCTCTGATCACCCTGTATTGACATCGTGACCCCTGCTAGAGCATGTTCTGGTTCCTTTTTCACCATATTTGAGCCAAAAACATGAGCAATAGCGACCTGCAAAACACCATCGACGACGCTTGGGAAGACCGCGACACCATCAGTCTGGAAACCACCGGGGAAGTCCGCGAAGCCGTCGAGGAAGCCCTTAACCTGCTCGACAGCGGCAAAGCCCGCGTCGCCGAACGCCAGGATGTCGGTCAGTGGACCGTCAATCAGTGGCTTAAAAAAGCCGTCTTACTGTCATTCCGCCTGAACGATATGGGAATGATCGAGGGCGGCCCCGGCGGCGCTCACTGGTTCGACAAGGTGCCCTCCAAGTTTAAAGACTGGGACGAAGCACAGTTCCGTAAATCCGGTATTCGCGCCGTTCCCAATTGCGTCGTGCGTCGTGGTTCCTATGTTTCCCCGGGCGTCGTTTTGATGCCCTCGTTTGTCAATATCGGGGCTTACGTTGATAGCGGCACCATGGTCGATGGCTGGTCAACAGTTGGCTCCTGCGCCCAGATCGGCAAAGACGTCCACCTGTCCGGCGGCGCCGGTATCGGCGGTGTGCTGGAACCCTTGCAGGCGGGGCCGACGATTATCGAGGACGGCTGCTTCATTGGCGCCCGCGCCGAAGTCGCCGAAGGGGTGGTCGTCGAGGAAGGCTCTGTTCTCGGCATGGGCGTTTACATCAGCGCTTCAACCAAGGTTGTCGACCGGGCAACCGGCGAAATCTACTATGGCCGGGTTCCTGCCTATTCGGTTGTCGTGTCCGGTTCATTGCCTTCGTCTAAAGCGCCCGCTTCGCCGAACCAGCCCAATCCCAGTCTTTATTGCGCCGTTATCGTCAAGCGCGTCGATGAGAGAACCCGCGCCAAGACCTCAATCAACGAACTACTCAGGGACTGATCCATGAGCGCCATCGATCCACTTGCCTTAAGCGAAGCCCTGATCCGTTGCCCTTCGATCACGCCCGAAGACGCAGGTGCCCTGGATGTCCTTGAAGAGGCTTTGGCCGATATCGGTTTCACCTGTCACCGGTTGTCCTTTACCAGGGTCGGCACCCCGGACGTCGAAAACCTGTACGCCCGCATTGGCACAAACGGCCCCAATTTTTGCTTCGCCGGACACACCGATGTGGTGCCCATCGGCGATCGTGACGATTGGACCATGGACCCGTTCGGTGGCCAGGTCCGTGAAAATGTTCTTTATGGGCGCGGCGCATCGGACATGAAGTGCGCTATCGCCTGCTTCGCCGCCGCCGCAGCCCAGTTCCTTGAACGCCATGGCGATGATTTCAAGGGATCGATCAGTTTCCTGATCACCGGTGATGAAGAGGGGCCTGCGATCAACGGAACCCAGCGGGTTCTCGACTGGATGGGGGACGAAGACGAGACCATTGACGCCTGCCTGGTTGGTGAGCCGACCAATGTTGCTGTTCTGGGTGACACCATTAAAATCGGTCGCCGTGGTTCCTTAAACGGGCATTTAACCGTCTACGGAATCCAGGGTCACGCCGCCTACCCACACCTTGCCGATAACCCGGTACCGGTGATGGTGAAAATGCTCAGCGCACTCAACATCGAACATTTTGACGATGGCTCGGAGCATTTTCCCCACTCCAACCTTGAAATTACTACCGTCGATGTCGGCAATACCGCATCCAATATTATTCCGGCCAAGGCTGAGGCCAGTTTTAATATTCGATTTAATGACATGCACATGAGTGCCGGGCTTGAACAACGTCTGCATCAGATCATCGAGGGCATCGCTGCTGAAACCGACACCCGCTACGGGCTGGAATTTACCAGTTCCTGTGAAGCCTTTCTGGTTCCGCCCGGCCCGTTAAGCCAAGTCATCGAGAAGGCAATCAAGGACGTCACAGGACAAACTCCTGACTTAAGCACCGGCGGCGGCACATCGGACGCGCGCTTTATCAAGGACTTTTGCCCGGTCGCCGAATTCGGGTTGATCAATGCAACCGCCCACAAGGTCGATGAAAATGCCGCCGTCGATGACATAAAGAACCTAAGCGAAATCTATGTCGCCGTGCTTGAAGGCTACTTCAAAAAATAATGGCTGCCCCGCCCGGTGAAACGACAAACGCGCTCATCGGAATTTTCCGTCTCGCCCGTCTTGATGCGGGTGGTATCGAGTGTTTCAGGAATACACCGGGTGCTTTCTGGCGTTCTTTCAAGGTTGCCCTGATCATTGCCCCGTTTTATGCAGGCTTGCTGGGTATGCGATATGCCATGGGTGAAGTGTCAACACCGCCGTTGCGCTTCATCGCCGTTGAAACCATCGCCTATACTATTGCCTGGCTGGCCTTCCCGGTCATCGTTGAACCTATTTGCAGGACCATGGGGCGAAGTGATAAATACCTGCGCTTTATTATCGCCTACAACTGGGCCGGTCTGCTGCAGAACATGCTTTATCTGCCACTGGCCATGTTGTCTGTAACCGCCGTTCTGCCACCGGACAGCGGCGGTGTTTTCGGTCTGATCATCTTGCTGGTGATTATGGCTTTTACCTGGTTCATCGCCAAAACGGCGCTGCAAATTGCCGCCAGCCGGGCGGCCGCTATCGTCGCTATCGATTTCGCCATCAGTCTGCTGATTAACGGCTATGCCGAAAAAATGCTCTAGATCAAATTGAGGGCAGGTTGCTCTAGACCCCCACTATTGAAGCCAGCCAGGCGATGCCGAGGAAAGTCAGCAGGACGGGCGAGGTTAACAGCCCGGCAAAACTGAGCAACATGCCGAAAATGCCCCAGATGATCTGCCCCGAAAACAGGGCGATAATGCTGGCCAGAAAGGCCAAGGGAACAAAAATGTAACCGGTGGTGAAAATCCCGGCGAGGGCCAGACCAATAGCGAAGTATCCGGCAATAGGGGCCGCGTCCTGGGGTGGTGGTGGTGTTGAATTGTCCTGCTCGTTATTTTCGGACGGTTGCAAACTCAGTTTGATATCTGACATTCAGGTTCCCCGCATTAATGATCGAGCCATGTTAGTAGCTAACAGCTGTCAAATAAAGCCCGTCGGCAGGAGCGGTCTCTCCGGCGACGCGCCTGTCACGGGCCTCAAGGGCGGCTTTCAGGTCGGTAGCGGTCCATTTTCCTGTCCCTACCCGCTTCAGGGAACCTGTAAAATTGCGCACCTGATGATGCAAAAACGAGCGCGCCTGAGCGTGGATCAAAATCATCTCGTCCTGTCTTTCCACTCGTAATGTGTTGAGCGTCCTCAGCGGTGAGTCAGCCTGACAGTTGGTGGCCCGGAAACTGGTGAAATCATGCTTGCCGATGAGCACCTTGGCGGCTTCGTGCATGGCCTCTGCGTCCAGCGGCACCGGAATCCACCAGCAGTGTCCCTTGTCAATGCTGAGTGGAGCGCGCCGGTTGACGATTTTATAGATATAGGAGCGTCCGGTAGCCGAAAACCGTGAATGAAATTCATCATCAACCAAAGCCGCCTCGAGAACAACGGCGGGAACGTTTCTCATATGATAATTAAGGGCATCGCGCACCGTATCGGTGCTGAAATCGCCTTGCAGATCAAAATGACCAACCTGGCCCAGGGCGTGGACACCTGAATCCGTACGCCCGGCCCCAAACACCCGCGGGGTCTCACCACTGAATGCGGTGACCGCTTCCTCTAGCGCCTGTTGCACGCCAAAGCCGTTTTCCTGGCGCTGCCAGCCGACGAAGCCAGAACCATCATACTCGATCGTTAATTTAAAGCGGCTCATATGGGCAAATTTGTTTTCTCTGAAATCAATATCAGAATGGTTATAAATGATATTTTCCTATTCAAGTGAATAGTTTGTTATGCAAGACTGTCAGAAGGGGCATAAAGAACGAATCACATGAACAGCAGCGATGATATCCGTGACAGCGACAGGGATGCGCTTCATATCCTGCCACTGTCGATGTTGCCTTTCGAGACGCCGGGGCTAAAACGCGCCCGGATGATCAAGAACGTGCGCCTGGAAAGCGTGATCGAGCTTTTTTCAGAAGAAGGCACCGGCAGCGGTCAAATGGATATCCGCGACATTGGCCAGGAATTCGGCTGGCCAGATGATCAAATCCACCCCGATCTGGTCATGCTGCGCAAACTGGCACTGCTGCCCAGTTTCGATGTCTACAGCTTGCGTATTTCCCTTCGCCAGCAGGGTATTGATGTGGAAAACCAAGATGCCCTGAAACTATCTGATGCCAAAACCCGTGATCTGACCGCCTATATGACCGGCTTCACCCACGCGCTGATCAAGGAAATTTACGGCTCCAGTGATATCAATATCGAAAGTTTCAACGACATCATCGCCCTGTTCCGCGATCCCGATATCAAAAAGGCGAAGGAGCAACTCGACGTTATGGCCAGCAAACTTGGCATTGGTCTGGCTGAAATTCCCACCTTCCTTGAAGATTATGGCGACATCTTCCTGTCCCTTTCCTATTACCGGCAATCGCTGGATGAAATTGAACCGGTGATCGAGGAATTCTTAGGCTCCATGGATGAAATCCGTTCCAACTGGCAGTTAAAGCAGGATCAGAATCTGATGCGGACCTGCAAGATGCTGCAATCGACCATCAATGAACTGATGGCCGAAATCACCGGCCGCTTTGAAAACTTTGAGCAGGGCACCAAGGATTTATGGAACGATATTTCCGCCAAGCGCTTCCAGCGGGTGAAGTCCCTGATCGAGAGCTATCACACCACCATTGGCGGCGTGCTGTGCGCGCTCAGTGTCAAGATTGACGCCTGGCATAACCTGTTCCCCAGTCATGATACGGGCGGCCCGGTCAAACGCGCTGAATTTATCATGTCTGAAATGAAACAGGGCATCGAGAACATTCAGAAAATTGAAACCTCGGCACCGATGCTGGCAGGCCTCGATGATGATGATGATGGAGTCGAGGCAGAGGAAACAAAAGACGAAACCTAAGTCAGGATTGTCCCGACAGGTAGATCGAAACCGCGTAAGAAATCTTCCCCCGCCATCGCTCCCCGCCCCTGTTTTTGCACCCGCAGCAATGTCAACGCGCCCTCCCCGCAAGCAATACTGGGCGAGCCGTCAAGAACCTCACCGGCCGCGCCTGACTGGTTGCTTACCGACGCAGCCAACACTTTGACGCGGGTTCGGGCATGTTCAAACCAGACACCCGGCCACGGGTTAAGGCCGCGCACCTGACGTTCCAGTTCGACCGCAGGCAAACGCCAGTCCATACGACCCTCCACACGCTCCAGCTTGGCGGCGTAAGTGATCCCTTGCTGACTTTGCGGTGTCGCGCTGAGGGTGCCCTGATCGCACGCCTCAAGGGCGCGCACAATTAATTCTGCGCCCATTTCGGCAAGCCGGTCATGAAGATCTTCCGCCGTTGTTCCGGATGTGATCGGGGTTTCCCGGGCAAGCAGCATGGCACCCGTATCCAGCCCCTCATCCATGGCCATAATGGTCACCCCGCTTTTATCATCACCGGCAATAATGGCGCGCTGGATAGGCGCCGCGCCGCGCCAGCGTGGCAACAGCGAGGCGTGAATATTCAAACACCCCA
>Ga0233429_1004910_pt1 | contig 11436 bp, 3 predicted proteins | sample SI_118_April2016_3_FD_179879 | JGI IMG/M metagenome (GOLD analysis project Ga0233429, IMG submission 179879) | Seawater microbial communities from Saanich Inlet, British Columbia, Canada - SI_118_April2016_135_MG | ecosystem: Environmental > Aquatic > Marine > Inlet | place: Canada: British... | reverse complement strand
ATATCGTAGACTTTCACTTAGACATCATCCTGATAGAAATCCAGATGATCCAAATGCAAATGTAAGATTCCAGGATATTAGTACTGCATTTAGTGAACTTAATGAAAGATTTAAAAAACCAGAAGAAGCAACTCCTACTCTTTCTTTTGCAGACATTTTTAGACAAGTGTCAGAAGATATAGAGTGTGATCCAAACCCTCAATTCCATCCGGATATGGTTAAAGATCTTGAAGTACGAACACCTCAGAGTGAGACTTCATTGTACGCAGCTAAAATCTCAGATGACTTAGATTACGTAAGAGTTCATTCAATAGATGAATATATTGACGCACTTGGTAATGATAAACAAAAACAACAATTACAGTTTTGGTTTAGTGGAGTTTCAGAAGATCAAATTGCTGTAACGGGTGGATTTGCACGCCATTTCTTAGAAAAAACTAGGACTTCAAAATCATCTCTTGTTGATGTTGTAAAAGCAGTACTCCCACATACTTCTGACTTGAGTTTTATTAGACAAATTTCTGATTACATGGATTCCGCAAGAACACTTGGAAATTTACCATTGGTTGATTGGATTACTTCTATACCAGATAATCTTACATTAACTGAAAGTGCAAGTGTATTACGTTTAGTAAAAACATCACGTGTTGTCCACCCTCCTCAACTTAAATTAAAACAAGTAACTCCATTATTTGAAGAACTTTCTGAGGGAGAATATTCTCACCTTCACACGTCTATTGAAACTGTAAGAAAGATTGAGAGTAACCCATACACAAAAATTTATCTTACAACACCTCTGCAACTTGCTGATTTTGTTAAGACAGTTGATGAAGCAACCAAAGATTTTTCTCAAAGCAACATTACAAAATTTGTAGAAACAGTGGGACTTGGATGTACACGCTATCGGAATAACAGATTTAGTTCAGCAATTCCTGAATGGGAGGAAGCATTCAAATATTTGCCTACTTTTATTGAACATCGCTCTGCATTCGTTCGAGCTATGGGTGCTGTAGGACAATTAAGACAAAGTGGAAAAAATACTGAAACACCTCCTGACGCACCTTTGCTAGTGTCGGTTGAAACAGCAGCATACGCGGCTAATTATCTTGTTAGAGAAATGGATGCAAATGAATCACGTATAACTGAATTTGAAGAATTACTTAAAGGCTGGCGTGAGAGTATGTACTTCAAAAGAGTAAAACGAAAGGGTTATAAAAAATATTCTCAACTTGAAGGGTTTACATATTCCGGTTTAGAACAAATTCAAAAAGGAAGAATTGATCCCATAAGACAACCAAAATATGTTCTTAAAGAAGATATTGATTTTATTTTTGGAAATTATCTCACATCTTCAAGAAGATGTGGTTGAGATAAAGACTCTTTTCTTTGGTCATTTTCTCCTCTTGACATAGTATGGATTTTAGAAGTAATTTCATTTGTGTTACACCCCAAATCTTCTAACATTTCTCTTGCTTTAACTGCTGTTAAAATTTTGTCTAATCTATCAGGTCTTCTTGTAAGTATCCCACTTAACTCATCAATTCTAGCACGAACGGAATCAGTAAGATTAGTTTGTGAATCACCCTCTTTGTCTGATTGATAGCCTATTAGTTGTGGCAATTCTGCTCCTGATTCTAATGCACTTAATGTAGAGTTCATCCATCCTAACACTGTTGTCCCATCTTCAATATGTCTTTGAGCAAGTTCTAAAGCAGATTCCAATTTTGGAAGATACTTAACTTCATCTACTTGTGGACTTTCTAACAATGGAAGAGTTTTTTCAAGATTTCTTTTTTCTTTAACTTGTCTATGGGATAAACGAAGAGATAAACTTTTGAAGAATTTTCCTGCTTGTCTTGTTAACGTCACTTCATTTTCTCCTACTGTTGTTCCCTCTCCAAACTCAACGGCATCTGGAGCACGTTCTGAACATAAATATAATAACCTACTTAAATTATAATCTGCAGTAAATGTTGTACCAACTAATGGCTTCATTCTTTCAACTGCTTCTGCAACTGCATCTAAATCTGTACTTAAAATTTTATCATTACGAATTTCTCTATATACCCTATCAGCCCGAGTTACAAAAGGATCAAAAGTGCCAGTTGCACATTCTATGGATTCTCTTGCTCTAGAACTTCGAACCCACTTATTCCCATGGTGGCCAAGTACTCTTTCTTCCATAACTCCAGAATAAAAACCAGTTGCTCGCTCTTCATGTAACACAATAGCGGTAGTACTTTTATCGTTCGTAATGCCTTCAATTATTTTTCCATGGATGTGATCTTGGTAAATCCCATCTGCTTTGAATTGAGTTACAAGATCTTTAAATTCAGAGATTCTCAATATTTGAGCGGCATACTGAAGTGTTGCTGCAACAATAATATTCTGACGATGACCAACTGATGCATGGCGGATAGACTCACTCCCAAATTTATCTGCTAATTCTCCGGGATCACTATGTGTAAATGTGTGGTACAATGCAATAAAAGGTTGGACTGCTGGATGTAAACCTGATTGGACATAAACCCCATCATCAATAAATGCACCGGATTTTTGTGGATTACCATAATTACTAGGCCCATTCTCTTGAAGAAATACTGAAGATGCTAATCTATATTCTACTGAAAGATTTTGATCAATTTCAGTTTTAATAACTCCTGAAGTTGTATAACCTTTTCGTCGACTAACTGGGGTTATTGGTCCACCTGGCATACCCATCTGTAACTCTAATCTCATCTTATTTTCAAATTAAGTTCCTTTTATAAATGTCGTGGTGGTTATCACTTTGAGGTGGTTAACTCCTGCTCCCCTCCATAACCTTTATATAACCCTATCTCTAAAAATCTCTCGAATGGAAGCAGTAAAACTTAAAGTAATGGAAGCTGTACAAGATGACGTAAATAAAGGCATTGTCAAGATCGATTCCGGTTATATGAAACAAATTGGTGTTAATGCTGGAGACATAGTAGAAATTAAGGGAGAACGTACAAGTGCTGCCATAGTAGACCGAGCTTATCCAGGAGATATTGGATTAAACATCATTCGAATGGATGGAAACATACGAAGAAACACACGAACTTCTATTGGCGAAATGGTTGAAGTTTCCAAGGCAGATGTAACTCCTGCAACTAAAATCTCAATCGCACCAGCTCATAAAGGAGTTATGATTAAAGCTTCCCCACAACTATTCAAACAAGGATTACTTGGAAAAGCACTCGTAAAAGGAGATGTAGTCTCATTAGGAAGAGGACGAAGAAGACCCCAGCCTGGAAATGAAATGGGAGATATTTTCTCTATGATGGAATCTCGCTTTGCAGGTTTTGGATTTGGAGATCTTAAATTTATAGTAGTCGATGTACAACCACGAAAAGAAATATGTATTATCACAGAAGAAACAGTAGTAGACTTTAACCCACATGCTGTTGAATTAAAAGAAGAAGAAGGTTTCTCTCTAGGGATTAATTATGAAGATATTGGTGGTCTTGGTGACGAGATCACAAAAGTACGAGAGATGGTAGAGTTACCATTACGACATCCAGAAATCTTTGAAAAACTTGGGATCGAGCCACCAAAAGGAGTTCTTCTTCACGGACCTCCTGGAACGGGAAAAACATTATTAGCAAAAGCTGTAGCAAGCGAAACAAATTCACATTTTATACTTATTAACGGACCGGAAGTAATCTCAAAATTCTACGGAGAATCTGAAGCAAATCTAAGAAAGAAATTCGAAGAAGCGGAAGAAAACGCACCCTCTATTATCTTCTTTGATGAAATTGATGCAATTGCTTCTAAGAGAGAAGAAACCAAAGGAGATGTAGAGAAAAGAGTAGTAGCACAAATGCTTGGATTAATGGATGGATTAAAATCACGAGGAAAGGTAATAGTTATTGCAGCAACAAACATACCTAACCAATTAGACCCCGCATTACGAAGACCAGGAAGATTTGACAGAGAGATAGAAATAGGTGTTCCTGATAAAGAAGGACGATTAGAAATCTTAAAGATACATACAAGGAATATGCCTCTTGATAAAGAAGTAAATCTTGTAGAAATAGCACGAGTAACTCACGGATTTGTAGGTGCTGATTTAAACTCATTAGCAAAAGAAGCAGCAATGATAGTACTACGAAGAATCTTACCAGATCTAAAGAAAGAAGGTATAGAAGAAGGCGAACCAATTCCAAATGAAATTCTTGAAAAGTTGATGGTAAATCAAGAAGATTTTGTTGATGCACTTAAAATGGTACGACCTTCCGCTATGCGAGAAGTTCTTGTAGAAACTCCTGACGTAAATTGGGAAGATGTGGGCGGATTAACTGACGTAAAAAACAAATTGATAGAATCCGTTGAATGGCCGTTAAAGAAACCACAGGTATTCAAACGAATGGGTATTAGACCACCAAGAGGGATTTTATTATACGGTCCACCTGGAACTGGAAAAACATTATTAGCAAAAGCTGTAGCAAAAGAAAGTGAAGCAAACTTCATTTTAGTAAACGGCCCATCACTATTAAGCAAATGGGTAGGTGAATCCGAAAAAGCAGTACGTGAAATCTTCCGTAAAGCTAGGCAAACTTCACCAACAATATTATTCTTTGATGAAATAGACGCACTTGTTCCAAGAAGATCTGGTGGGGATAATAGCAGAACTGCTGAACAAGTAGTCAATCAAATGCTTACAGAAATGGACGGATTAGAAACACTTAATGACGTAGTAATCATTGGAGCTACAAACAGACCAGAATTAATTGACCCAGCATTATTACGGCAAGGTAGATTTGATAGAATGATTTTAACTTCAATACCAGATGAAGAAGGTAGAAAGAAAATCTTTGAAATATATTTAACTAAAATGAAAATCGCTGAAAACGTTGATGCAACTAAACTAGCATCTAAAACAAAAGGCTATGTTGGTTCAGACATACAAGGAATCTGTCGAGAAGCTGCAATGGTTGCACTTCGAAAAGATATTGAAGCAAGTGTCGTAGAAATGGATGATTTTGAAGAAGCTCTTAAAATAGTTAAACCATCTGTAGACAAAGAAGTCGAAGAAGCATACAAGAAATTAGAAAATTACTTCTCAGCAGCAAGAGCGAAGCAGATTAAAGACGAGAAAGTTGCTTACTTTGGTTAAACAAAAATCCTAGCGTTTCTAATACCATCTCTTAATCACTTTAGCAAGAACTTTAGTTGCAACAATTAACACTCCAGCAGCAACTAATAGCCATACCCAATCTAATACTCCTAGGGGAACTACTTTAAACACACTATTCAATGGAGTATAGATGACTAATAACTGTAACCCTAACGAAATAGCAACTGCTCCTACAAGAAGTTTATTTGAGAATAGACCCAACTTATACTCGTCTCTAATCAACTGTAACCGAACAACTTCAAATACCACCAATGCAGTAAAAGCAATGGTCTGCGCTTTCATAACTGCAGCAGGGTCTGTATAACGTCCATGTACATATAACCAGAATAATATTAATGTACCAATACCAATTAACGTACCAAGAACAACAATGTTAATACCTAATTTTCTGTTAATAATCCCCTCATTTTTCTTACGAGGTTGTTGTTTCATAATCCCTTTTTCACGAGGATCAAAACTTAATGCAACAGCAGGTAACCCATCTGTAACAAGATTTACCCATAGAATCTGAATTGCAGTAAGGGGTAATGGCATTCCCATAATTGTTGCTAAAAAGATAACTAAAATCTCTCCAAGATTACTTGACAATAAATAATTAACAAACTTTCTAATATTATCAAAGATACCTCTCCCTTCTTCTACAGCATTAACAATAGATGTAAAATTATCATCTGTTAAAATCATGTCTGAAGCTTCTTTAGCAACATCTGTTCCAGAAATACCCATAGAGATACCAATATCTGCTTTCTTTAATGCAGGCGAATCATTTACACCATCTCCAGTCATTGCAACGGTATGGCCAGTCTTACGAAGTGCCTCCACAATATCTAATTTATCCTTTGGATTAACTCGAGCAAAAATACCAATATCTTTAATTTTTTTCTTTAAATTTATACCACTAAGTTCAGCACCAGTAATGGCATCACCAGTAATACCTAACCGTTCAGCAATAGCTTTAGCAGTTGTTAAATGGTCCCCAGTAATCATAATAACTCTTAGACCAGCTTCTTTACATTTCTTAATGGAATCTCTCACTTCATCTCTTGGAGGGTCTATCATAGCTTGTAACCCAATAAATGTCATATTTGTTTCAGCATTCTTTACAGTAGCATTCTCTTTATACGCAAAACCAAGAACTCGTAACGCCTGTCCTGCAAATTCTTCGTTCTGTTGTAATATTTGCTTCTTTTGTTTTCTATCTAATCTACTTACTTTTCCATTAACAAGAATTTTATCACATTGCTCTAACACAATATCTGGAGCACCTTTAGTAAAAGACATTACACTCTTAGCAGTCTGATGTAATGTAGTCATCATCTTTCTTTCAGATGAGAAAGGAATTTCATTAACTCTTTTTTCTTTAACTTTAATCCCTGCTTTTTCTGCAGAAACAATTAACGCAGCTTCAGTAGGATCTCCCATAACTTCCCTATTACCTTTCTTCAACTCAAATTTAGCATCATTACATAGAAATCCACACTTTAACAATAACGCAAAAGGGCTTACTGCAACTTTCTCTTTTCCATGATGAAATTCACCAGCTGCGTCATAACCAGTTCCAGTAACTTCATACGTCATATGATTTGCATATAATTTAGTTACTGTCATTTCATTATGAGTTAACGTACCTGTCTTATCAGTACAAATGACATTAACACTTCCTAACGTTTCTACAGAAGGTAACTTTCGTACTAACGCATTTCGTTTAATCATACGTTGTACTCCAATCGCAAGAGAGATAGTAATTACCGCTGGAAGTCCTTCGGGAATAGCTGCAACTGCTAATGCAATCGCTGTAAGAAACATAGTAGTAGCATCTTTATCAAATAATAAACCTGCAAGGAATGTAATAACAGCAACTCCCACAACAAGCCATGTTAGATTTTTACCAAGATTTTCTAACTTTTTTTGTAATGGAGTCATTGTTTCATCAGCTTCTTTGATTAAAGTAGCAATTTTACCAACTTCACTTGTCATACCAGTATGAACAACAACCGCCTTTGCTCTTCCTTTAGTAACAATCGTAGAAGCATACACCATATCTGTTCTATCACCAAGAACAGTTTTACCAACTTTTGCTTTAAGAGTTTTAACAATTGGTTGTGATTCTCCAGTCAAAGACGCTTCCTGTGTTTCTAAATTATATACTTCAAATAACCGAGAATCTGCAGGAATTTTATCACCTGTTTCTAAAATAATAACATCACCAGGAACTAAATACTTACTATCAATTTTCTTATCTTTTCCATTTCGAATAACTTTAGATTGTGGTGAAGCCATTTTACGCAATGCATCAATTGCTTTCTCAGCTCTATATTCTTGAGAAAAACCAAGAACTGCATTAACTACAATAATAATACCAATCACAATAACATCAACTGCTTCTCCTAAAAACCATGAAATAACTAATGCAACAATAAGAATCCAAACCAAAGGACTTTTGAACTGACTCAATAAGATTTTCCAAGGGCTCGGCCCTTCTCCTACCTCTAATTCGTTTAACCCATACTTATGTAATCGTTGATCTGCCTGGCTTGTTGAGAGCCCATTTTTAGAAGTTTTTAGAAGTTTCATCACTTCATCAATACTTTTATCAAAGAAATTATCTACCATCCCTTCAAGAAGGTAACAATTCTAGTATATAAATCTTAACATTTTCTCCTCTACTACAAAACAAACAATTTATAAATCAAAACTCATTCTTTTTACCTGCTTATGCACACAAAAAAGGGTGAGTTGACGTTAGTCCTAGCTGTACTGCTAGTTATAGTAGCTGTAGGTGTAGTAGCATTATTTCTTGGAAATGGTTTGACAGGAGCGGTTGTAGGTATAAATGAAACAACAGAAGTATCTTTAGGAATTCCAATAGATGAACCTATTGAAGAAATTCTTGAAGTAAACAAAACGCCAATTCTTAACGAAACAATTGAAGAACCAAAATTAGAACTTACTTTACCAACACCTGAACCAGTAATAGAATCACCAGATGAAGAAACTCTAACGGAACCAATAGTAGAAGAACCCACCACAGAACCAGTAGAAGAAATAGCATCAATTCTTATTCAAGAACCTACAGAAGAGATAAATACCCTTGGAAATATTGGTATTACAGCAGCTAGTGCCGCAAATAGTTCTCAATGTGGGTATGTTAATGGGAGTATTACAATTTCAAGCAATGCAAGTCCTGGTGGAATTCAACAGGGATGTTTTGAGATAAATTCATCTAATATTATTTTTGAATGTGTAGGATACACAAAAATCAACCATTCCTTAGGAACAGGTGGTGCTGGAATAAATATCACTAATGTACAAAACGTTACTATTAAAAATTGTGTTATTGAAGATTCTCGTTTTGGTTTGTATGGGATTTATCTTATTAACTCAAGTGGTGTTGAACTTCGAAATAATACCATCTATTCTGTAGGTGGGAGTTCTGTAGGTATTGGTGCAGATGCAAGTTCAAATCATTCAAGGATTATTAAGAACAATGTCACTTCTTATTCCATCGCTTCTTTTGCATATAATGTTGAACTTGCAGGAAGGTGGATCAATTTTACAAATAACTCATTTACAAGGATTGTTACTGATGGAGCTTATGGTGTTTGGGTTTCTGGACCTTTTAATCGGTTTGAAAGAAATTATTTTGAGATGAATCCTCGCGGGGCAATAGCTTTATACATTACTGATAATAACAATACATTCATTAATAATTCAATTCTAGGTAATTCCTCTCAAACCAGTGGGTTTCGCTTAGATGGTGGCAATAATTCCTTAATAGAAAACAATTCTATAATTATGACTTCTACTGAAACAGAATTCACTACAAGGGGTATTTATTTGTTGAATAATGCAAATGGTAATATGTTCAAGAATAATTACATTATTGTTAACAAATCATACGAAATATTAGATGAAACTACAGATGATCACATAAACTATTTAATTTATGAAAATTCTTTTGGAAAAATCGAATGGCTTAACAATGGATCTCTTGGTCTTATTCATAACCTTACTATTAATGGAACACTTGGTTTAAATCATAGTATTTACATCGCCAACAATACTATTGCAGTCAATTTTTCATATTTTAATATTGGAAGACTTAATTCTACAGCAGAAATTACCATCACGGGTATCGAAAATAAAGTTAATGATATATATTTTCTCCATAATTTTTCTAATGATGATGATTTTGTTATAGCAACAAATCAAAGCTGTCTAAATACCTTCTGTAATCAGACAGCGTTTGGACTACTACGTTATCAATTTAATGTTTCATTTCTTGGAACTTTTTCCATTAATGCAACAACAACATTTACTAATGTTGGTCCAAATACCTCTACAATTCTTTTGAACGCGTCAACAATTGTTAATCATACAAATGATGATTTAGATTGCTGGATTAATGGGACAGATACTGAACACACTTTATTAAGGGCACACTGGACCTGGTACAATGGTTCAACACAATATTCTACCGGCACAACGGAATTAAGAAATGGGACATTTACAAAAATCTCTACAATCCCCTCATTAGTAACTTTACGTGATGATATTTGGAAATGTTCTGTTGTTTTGAGTGATGGACTTGCAAATGAAACTGTATATTCTAACAGTTCATTAAACGTGAGCACATATGTGTGTGGTGATACCATATCTGAATCAAAAACATTAACTCGAGAAATAACAGAATGTTCTGGAATTGGTCTTAACATCACTGGAGATAATGTAACACTTAATTGTAACAACTACACCATTTCGGGAAGTGGAAATATTGGGATCTCTGCAAATCACCAAAAGAATCTTACTATCAAAAATTGTCTTGTTACTAATTTTTCTGTTGGTCTTAATTGGTTTAATGTTACAAACTCACTTATTAACGCATCATCTTTTGAGAATCTTGCAAATGGGACCACTGTTCTTAATAGTACAAATATAACAATCACCAATAATACATTTTACAATATTTCTGAACGATTTTTAGACCTGCAACAAAACGAGGGTATAACTGTAACAAATAATATTATTTCAGACGGAATTGGTTGGGGGATTTATTTTATGGCAGGAAATAGAAGTTCTATACATAATAATACCCTTACTAGGATATCTCACTCATATGGTCTTTATATTGTACTGGGTACATACACTCTAAATTATTCTAACAATTTCACCTATAATAACATCAGTAATAATTGGAATAGTACAGGTGTTTATCCAGTTTCTCGAGAAGGATTATTACATCTTTTTGAGTATAACATAGTACAAAATAATTCTAAAGGGTATGAAATCGGAAATTTTGAATATGGGAACTTAACTCATGAAACAATTATTGATAATGATGAAGGTATTGAGATGTATATTGGGAATGTTGTTGAAGCAAAAGTAGTTCACAGCACGTTCACAAATAATGGTCTTGATATTCAGGCGGATAGTGGTCCCAATTTTGGAAATTTAACAGTAATCAATTCAACACTTAACAGATCACGATTATCTGTTGCTGGAACACAGTATGTGTATGTAAAAACATTAGCCTATTTTAATGTTACAAATAATGGTGTGGTATTAGCAGAAGTTCCAATAGATTTGTATGATGTCTTAGGAGATCTTGATACTAATGTGACAACAGATAGCTCTGGTCAAGCAAGAGCATATATTGAAACATTTTATCACAACAATAAAATTAATTATCTCATTAGTCCTACTACTGTTAAAATAGGAAAGAATAATTTTACCAGAAACGATTCGGTAATTGAATTTCTAAATTTTACAGAGAAACAAGTTAATGCAACGTTAAATCAAATAATCTGTGATTCTTCTGTATTGACTTCATTCCAGATGGGTAACAATTATCAATGTGATTCAGCTGGATTTCATTTCACCAAAAATGACATCTCCCTTAATGGTCAGAATAAAAATGTAACCGGGTCATTATCTTATTTTGGGATTAATTTAACAAATGTTTCTGGTATTGTAATTAGGAATCTTGGTATTCAGAATTTTTCTCATGGACTTTATTTACAAAATACTTCTAATAGTCGTTTTTATAATTTAACGTTAATAAATAACACTCGAAGCTTAATTTTTAATAGTTCTAATAATAATTCAATTTATGATAGTGTTCTTAATGCAACCGGATACGCTCTTGTAGTGGAGAATGATGGGGGAACAAATAACTCTCTTGTTAATGTAACGATTGATCCAAATAATATTACTGTGACTGGTTCTGCAACTGTTTATTATCGTCGCTATGTTGATGTTAATGTAACATTACCTACCAA
>Ga0233429_1004906_pt1 | contig 11441 bp, 10 predicted proteins | sample SI_118_April2016_3_FD_179879 | JGI IMG/M metagenome (GOLD analysis project Ga0233429, IMG submission 179879) | Seawater microbial communities from Saanich Inlet, British Columbia, Canada - SI_118_April2016_135_MG | ecosystem: Environmental > Aquatic > Marine > Inlet | place: Canada: British... | reverse complement strand
GGATTGATTTTACTCCAAGTAAAACTGGTGTTGGATTTGACATGAAATTCTTTGTTGGAGATGCGCAATACCCTACATTGATGACTGTAAGAAATGATCCAAGAGAATTGGAAAATATTTCAATCAAGGGTGATGAAATCCGAGAAGTTTTTTCAGATAAATCTATAATTTATATTACTGAAGATCCTTTTGATAATTTAACTGGTAGAACTTTAGTTGCTGCAAATGAGTTGGCTATGCCCTTTTCTCTATTATTTCAAATGGAAGTAAATAAGACGGTTACTAGGACTTCAGAAGAATTAGATATTCCTTTAGAAGATCAAACTGTGAAGGTATGTTCTGATAGTGATGAAAATACGCAGGTGATTCTGCTTAGGTTAGGTGCTGAGACTGCAGTATTTGAAGAAGATGGATGTATTGTCGTTCAGGGCGGAAATAATGACGAGATGGAGATTATTAGGGCCGCTGATAGGCTTTATCTTACGCTCTTAGGAATAATGAGTTAGATTTAAAAAACAATTAATCTTGCTTATATGTGTTGCCGCGATCGCATAATTTGGTATTGCACCGGCCTTGAAAGCCGGGCCCTTTGGGCATCCAGGTTCAAATCCTGGTTGCGGCGCATTTTTAAAAAATATGGCAGAAGAAATAATTGAAGGAAAATGGAATGATATTAAAAATAATATCCGAAGGACTATTTCTGCAAAATATGATAAGATTAAAGATTGGAAAATGGATCCTAAAGGTTATTTTTTGATTAAGTTAGATAAAGGATTAATTTGTGTTGGTTATTGTACTTCAGTTAGTGAGTTAGTTGCGGAAGTTACTGGAAAAACCGCATTAGAAATTGTAAATACTTTAATTAGAGAAGAAATGATTTCATCACTACAACATGCTGCAGATATGGGTATTGAATTATGTAAGGCAGAAATTGCATTAAATCACGGATTAGAGTATGTTCAAGATCAAGATCTAAAATTTTGAATTCATAATACTTAAATAAACTCATTTTCTCTTATTTTTATGAAAATAGCTTTTGTATGTGAATTTAGTTATCCTTCTAAGTGCGGGGTTTGGAACAGTGTTTATTATGTTGCTAAAGAGTTGAAAAAAAAAGGACACGAAATACATATTTTTTCTAATAATTTGATTAAAGGTACTTCGAAGACGTCTACAAAATCTGAGATTAAGGAAGGGATTGTATATCATCGATTTCCTGTAAAATACAAAATAAGTGAAAATGCATATGGGTGGGATTTTGAAAAGGAAATTATAGAATTAAAACCCGATGTGATTCATGCACATGCATATCGCCATGTCTATTGTCAGAAGGTTCCAAAAATTGCTAAACAATTAAATATTCCTTGTTATTTGACTACTCATGCCCCTTTCTTGGAGAAAGGATTGAGGAATACTTTATTGGAGTTTATTGTCAGGGTTTATGACAAACTTTATTCTAACAAAATTTTAAATTCATATACTCACGTGTTTGCTATTTCAAAATGGGAAATTCCTATTTTGAAAAAATTGGGTTTGAAAAAGTTTAAATTTATTCCTAATGGATTTCCTAAATCTTTTTTGAAAATAAACTCTAAATTTAGCAAAAATGTGATTTTTATGGGAAGAATTGCACCTGTAAAAAATTTGGAATTGATATTGTATGCTGCAAAAAAACTTCCAGAAGTTAATTTTACAATTTATGGGCCTATTGAAAAAGGGTATGTTTTAAAATCTAGATTAAAAAATGTTAAAATTATCAATAAAGGGTATGATCAAAAAGAAGAGATTAGAGAATTAAAGAAAAATTCTATTTTTGTTTTACCAAGTAAAAGGGAGGGAATTCCTTTAGCATTAATGGAAGCAATGGCTGCAGGATTAGTTTGTATTAGTTCAAATACTCAAGGCGGAAAAGAATTAATTACTCATGAAAAAACTGGATTATTATTTAAAAAAGAAAATTCTGAAGGATTAATTAAATCCCTAGAAAAAGTGATTTCTTCAAAAAAAGAATGGAAAAAACTTTCCATTAATAGTAAAAATTCAATAAAATCTAGAACCTGGGAAAATATTTCTGAAGATTTAGAGAAGATATATAAATCAGATATTCAAGAAATTTAAAATGAGTAATATAAATTCCGAAAAATTGATGGTTCTTATTGTAGCATATAATGCTGAAACCACTATTGAGGATTTATTAAATAAAATTCCAGAAAAAATTTGGAAAAATTCTGAAGAAATAATTGTTTCTGATGATAATTCTCAAGATGATACCTTCCACGTTGCTGAAAATTGGAATAAAACTCATAAAAAGAAAAATTTGAAAGTTGTAAGACATAAAGAAAATAAAGGCTATGGTGGAAATCAGAAATGGGGCTATTCTTATGCAATAAAAAAAGGATATTCTCATGTTGCAATGGTTCATGGAGATGTGCAATATTCTCCTAGAGATATTGAAAGACTATTGAATTATTTTGATGAAGATAATGTCGGATTAGTATTTGGTTCTAGAATTGCTGGGCACCCCCTTAAGGGTGGAATGCCAAAATATAAGTTTTTAGGAAATAAATTTTTAACTTTTATAGAAAATTTAGTTTTGAGACAAAAATTATCCGAATATCACTCGGGATTTAGAATATATTCTTGTGATTCATTGAAAAAAATTCCATTCAATATGAATAGTGATGATTTTTATTTTGATACTCAAATAATTATTCAAATGGTTCTTGCAAGTCAGAAAATTAAGGAAGGGCCGATTGACACAGTTTATGGGGATGAAAAATGTTATGTTAAGGTAATTCCTTATGGGCTGAATATTCTTAATGAATTAGTGATTTATCTGTTAAATAAGTTTAATATTAAAAAGTATGGGCGATACGAACTAAATAAAAAATGATGAAAAAAAAGTTGTTGGAGAAATTTATAGATTGGTGTTTAGTTTTAGTTTATTCCAAAAATAAAAAAATAGAAAGAAATTTAATAGTATTATTAGTTATTGGATTTTTTTTAAGATTAATTTCTGCTTTAAATCTTGGAGTTTTAGCAGATGATATGTTATATGCTTCTCAAAGTGCAGGAATTATCGGCTCTGGAATAATTTCAACGCATTCAAACCCCCCCCTATTTTTATATTTAACCGATTTGAGTTATAATCTGTTAGGATATAGCACTTTTGCATCTAGATTTTTCCCATTAATTATGGGCACACTATTAATCTTGGTAATGTACCTACTTTCTAGAGAACTATTTGATAAGCGTGTTGCTCTTTTTGTAGCATTTTTAATAACTTTTTCTACACACCTTATAAGAACTACATTTACAGAAGCAAGCAATATTATTTTCTTTTTAGCATTTTTAGGGATATATTGCGGAATTAAATACCTCAAAACTGAAAAATTGAAGGATCTTATTTTGGCTGCAGTTTATTTTGGATTGGCTACACTTACTAAATATAATGCCCCTTTCTATGTCTTAGCATTTTTATTGTTTGGAATTTATAAATTTAAATCTGAGAAGAAAGAAATTTTTTCTAAAACTAACTTTAAGAGGATAAGTATTTTTTTATTGATTATTTTTATGCTGTCTCTGCCTTTTTTAGCATTCAATTTTATTCTCCAAAAGGATAAGGGTATTATTGATGTATATTTTAGCAGAATAATTGGTTCGGAAAAGACTCAAAAATTATATTCTGGATTAGCAGGTCAAAAAAATAGTTTTTTTGAAAATATGGTTTCTGCCTCAACTTATCGTAATCTGAACTTAACATATATTACTGACCCTCTAATATTTATTCTTGCATTGGGCGGAATTTTTTTAGTAATTAAAAATAAAAAGAAAGAACAGGGATTTTTTTTACTTATTTTCTTTATTGTGCCATATATCTTACAAAGTTCTGGAAGTTCATTGCAAAAGCATTTCTTGTTTATGCCGTTATTATTTTCAATACTGGCTGGATATTTTTTAGCTGAAATTTTTATAAAAATAAACCACAAATTTTTCAAAAAAGCTATAATTTTGACTTTAATTATTTTCTTTTTGATTTGTATTGGTAATTCTTCTGGAACTCCTCCAAATTATTTTTCACAAAGTGAAAGTTCTCAATTAAAAAATTTCATAAATGAAAATGTTGAAGAAAATGATTTGCTCGTATTTGATACAAGGATATATACTGCTGAATCCTTTTGGTATGCAACCCCTCACCACTTATTGAGTTTTCACCAGTTTATTGATTTTTATAATCAAAATCAAAAACTTGAAAATAAACAAGAGGTTAAAATTTATGTCGTAGAATGTGTTGAAGATGATTGCGGATGGGGATGGGTTAAAAATAAACCTGAATTTAATAGTTCTTCTGAAGAAATATTGTCTAAACTAATAGAAATAGGCAAAAAGGAAGTAACTATCTCTTCTTATGATTATGGAAGTAATGAATTACTTGGAAATAAAGAAAAGAATGAGAAATTTAGAGTTTACTCGTTTAATACGTTTTTGAATCCAAACGCAGTAGAACAAACAGATAAGCTGAATAATTTTTATTTTGCTCCTTATTTGTACAAAAACTTGGATAATTATGCATACAATTATGGATTGACAGGCATCAATTGGATATTGCATAACATTTCTTTAATAATCATTTATCTCTCCTTGTTTTTGATAGTTTTGAGCATATTTTACGCTATTTTGCTGATTTAATTCCAGAAGGTTTTTAAAACGGTTTCAATTTTCCATCTTATGGGTTCAGAAGAAAGAAAAGAATTGGAAATTAGGAAAGAAAAAATAATTTTAAAATTTAATCAGATTGTAAAAAATAAAGAAAAATGGATATTATTTTCGTTATTAGCATTTACTATCTTGTACAAATTGTATTATTTCTTTAAAACACTTGATCAAGCAATTTGGTGGGATGAAGGAGATTATTTAGCCTTAGCAAAAGAACTTTATTTTCCTATGGTTGAGCGCCCAGAATGGTGGAGTCATTTTGCAGGTATGCGTCCATTATTGATGCCTTTAATTTGGGGATTTATGTTCTTTATTAAATTAGGTGAGCCTTCTATTCGATTTTTTACTCTTTTGCTTCCAAGTATTTTGAGTGTGTATCTGATGTATAGAATTGGGAAAAGCCTGTATTCTGAAAAAATAGGTTTGATGTCTGCATTCATGCTTTCGGTTTATTGGGTTCATAATTTTTATACCTTTAGAATTTTGACAGATATTCCTGCGATGTTTTTTGGATTATTATCTATTTATTACTTTTGGGTAAAATATGAAAAAGAAAAAAAGAATTGGGGATTATATCTTTCCATAATTTTTGCAATAATTGGTTTTTCTGCAAGGTTTACAACTGCGTTTGTTTTAGTAAGCATTCTTATTTATCTTTTAATAACCAGAGGATCTGCACTGTTCAAAGATAAGGTTATCTGGAAAGGTGCAGGTGTAGGATTTCTGATATTTTCTCCATATTTATGTTATTTGATTATTAATAAATTTGCAATGTTTAAATTTTATTTTACAGGGGATTCTCAGGATCATAGAAATACCCTATATGCCTTAGATGCCCTTAAAGATACTTTAAACATCCTGCCAACACTTATGGAGACTATTTGGTTTATTTGTTTAATTGTTGGTTTATTTTCATTATATAGGCTAGTTATTGGCTTCGATTTGATTATCAAAAGAAAAGAAAAAAGCCTAAATTCTGATTTATTTTTGTTTTTGCAGGCGTTCGTTCTTCTTAGTTTTTTTATTTTTATTTTAAAAGGAATAACGGATAGATGGCTTTTAATGTTGCTCGTGCCTCTATTTATCTGGGCCTCAAAAGGAATTTTAATAATCTCCGATTTTGTAAAAAAATATAATCAATTAATCGGGGTATTTACTCTGATTTTTTTAATTTTTGCAGGCGCATATCAACAGATGGATCATGGAGATAAATTGATAGAAAATAAAGTTAGTTCTTATCAAGAAGAAAAATTGGCAGGTGTATGGTTAAAAGAAAATACTCTTCAAGGTTCAAAAATCCTGATTGCCTCCATAGTTCAAAATCAATACTACTCTGAAAGGCAAAGTTATGATTTATGGAATAAAGATTATTCTTTTCCCGAATGTTATTTGGCGAGTAAATTAATTGAATCAGAGGAATGTTTTATTAAAACTGAAGGCGCATTTAAAGAAAAAATTAAAACTATTGATGCAGATTATTTGGTAATTCATGTGTTTGAACCTGCATTTACACCTCCATGGATATATACTTATCCTCAAAGATACCCTGAAGAAATGAATGTAGTTAAAGCTTATGTTGATGACAATAATAATCCCAAATTGATTATTTATGAATTTAATAAATCTTCAGATTTATTTCAATAGTTCTAACCATTTAATTTGTTAAATTTATATTCCACTTTCCCAAATTTTTTCCTAAAAAAATCTAAAAGCCCATAAACTGTGGGTTTAAATAGCAATTTATTGAATATCCCAAAAAATATGGCATAAATAAATAAGATTATTCCAGTATAGATAAACCAAAAAATATTAGAATTTTCCCAAACATATAATAATCTATTTCTAAACATGTAATAAAATTGAAAAGGCATTCGTTTTTTATTATTGTGACTTCTATGCTTTGCTAATGAATCCGGATAAATTTTTGAAAAAAATCCTTGTTTTCTATAGTAACTTTGAATTGCAAAATCTTCATGATATAAAAAGTAACGGGGATCAAATAAATGAGTTAGTTGGAGCATATTGGCCCTCATCATAAAAATCGTGCCTTCTATAAAAATCTTGGATTTTAAAGGTGTTTTTTTTTGATTTGTGGAAAATCTAGCAGTGAGTTTATTCCATTTTCCTCCATTTGATTGTATTTTTCCAGAATTATAATCTAATATTAGCGGTCCTGCAAAACCTATGGGGTTATCTTTTTCCATAGAATTAACTAAAATTTCAATAGCTTTTTTGTCTACAATCAAATCATTATTTGAAATAACTATGTAGTCTGGAGAGTATTCTTTTAGGGCGCACCTTATTCCTCTATTAAACCCTTCACAATATCCCAAGTTTGTTTTATTTTGAATTAATTTCACCCCTTTTATTTTTCCAATAATTTTATTTGAATTATCCTTTGAGGCATTATCTACTACAATCAGTTTAATATTTTTAAATGATGAATTTTTAAATGAATCAATACATTCTGAGATATACTCGGCACCTTCATAATTTAATATTATTATTACAATTTTTTTCATTGTAATAACTCTCTTATTCGAGGTATGAATTTTTTAGCAATTTCTTTTTCTCTGAATTTATTTACAGATTTAGTTATCTTTTTTTTGTCCCATCTTTTGTTTAGACATAATTTAATTTTATTTGCAAAATCTTCAGAGTTATATGGTTTTGCTAAAAATCCTCCAACATTAGGAATTATCGTTTCTTCTGGGCCAGCCCCATCTTTCCATCCAACTGCAGGACAACCACAAGCCATTGCTTCAACCGGCACCAACCCAAAGTCTTCTTTTAATGCAGGAAATGCAAAACAACTTGCTGCAGAGTTTAATTGAACTAATTCTTCTTCAGATACAAAACCTAAAAATCTAAGTTTCTTTTCAGAATTGTATTTTTTTGCAATTAAAATAAGTTCTTGTTTATATTTTTCTTTTATTTTTCCTGCTAAAACTATGTCTATCTTTTTTGGAAGATATTTAAAACAGTTAATTAAATAGTCATATCCTTTATCTGGAATTAATCTTCCATATGAAAAAATGAATTTATTATTTAGTTTATATTTTTCTTTTATTTTTCTTTTATCTTTATCTGTTGCAATTCTGAAAAAATCCCCAATTGGAGGATAAAGTATTTTTGAATCAATACCATATATCTCTTTGAATCTCTTTGCAGTATATCTGCTATTTGAAAAAATTAAATCTGCATTTAACATATATTTTTTATCCATCTTTTTTAAAATTGGCCCAATTAAGATTCCTGCAAAATATGCAATAATCCTTTTGATATCTCCTCTTGCCCACTTCCATCCAGAAGTGTAAAGAAAATTTGGAGGGTGGTGAAAAAACACTACATGGGGAATTTTAAATTTTTGTTTCATATAATCTGCTAATCTTGAACAAATGAAACTCTGACTAATGAATAAATCTCGATCTTTTAAATTTTTTAATGATGATTTGTTTAAAAAAGAGAAAATTATTTTTAATAATGAATTATTAATAAACTCTGGAGAATGTTCGTTTAAATCAATATTTTTCCCAAAATAATGTTTCATATTATTTTTAATTGATGCAACTGAAACATCTACAGAGTAAGTTTTTGACAATGATCTTGTTTGGAATTGCATTACACTTTCTAATCCTGCATCTACATGTAAAAAATCGTAAAGAGTAGTTATCTTTTTCATTTTAATTTTGTCTCCTTGCTCTTAATTTCCATGCAGATTTAGTATCTGCCACCTTAATGATGGAAAAGAGTGCACTACTGGAGGTTATCAATATCCACAATACTACTAAAATTGTTATTTTCGGTCCTGTTTTGAGAGAATTTATAAGGATGTAATATATTCCTTTGATAAAATCAGAATTATTGAAAGTTTTTTTAGAGTACTTTTTGTTTAATTGTTTTCGTGCCAATGCAGTTCTTACTTTTTGTTTAAATAAATCTCTGAACGAGATAGTGGTATAAGATGCAATCATTCTTGGAAACTTGATATCATTAAAGAAAATTACCTTTGAACCAGAATTTAAAATATCTGATGTTCTTTCAAAATCATCCCCCAGTGTCGTATTTGATTTGTAATGTTTTTTTAAAAAAATGTTGGTTAGAAATTTTTGAGAGTTAGCTACTTTAGAGATATTGCCTTCTTTAGTCGAGTATTTTTGTTTTAAATAATCCATCCAGAATTTTGTAGCATATGCTACTGCCAGATGTCCACCATTTACTTTTTTTGATTTTTTTAAATCCCATTCTACTGGAAATGATTCTGCTATCCCGCCAATTTTGGGATCATCAAATATTGAAATAAACTCTTGTAATGTTTTTTTGTCTTTAACTGTAAAAATCCAGTCTGCATCATTAATTATAATTATTTCTCCTTTTGATTTTTCTATTATTTTATTTATTACTGCAGGTTTGCCTTTTCTCAAATTTAAGCTAAAATATTTGAAATTTTTATTTGTTTGAGTATATTTTTTAACAATGTTTTCAGTATTGTCTGTACAACCATCTAACCCTATGATCACTTCGTAATTAGCATAAGGAATATTTGTTAAATTTTCAAGAGTCTTAGCTATGAGCTTTTCTTCATTATGTGCAGCTATCAAAAAACTTATTTTTTTAGATTTCATGTGTTATTTCCAAATATTTTATCATATATTTTTACAATCCATTTAACTGGAGAATTTATAAGTCTAAGCCTAATTAGGGATAATAACATTTGAGGTCCGGCTTTTTTTAAGTTTAATTGACTGTAGCATTTATCTTTCCAAATAGTAGGAGACTCTTTAAGCTTCAATTTATTTTTTTTACACGCATATAATAAATTTACATCAAACGCCCATTGGGTTATTTTTAGATCTTCAATTATTGTATCGACTGTATGTTTTTTGAATATTTTTGCCCCACACTGAGTATCTTTGTATCTCATGAAAAATAATATTTGAATTAGAAAGTTAAAAATTCTTGAAGCTACTATTCTTTGCCAACTTTGTTTTGGAAATACCTTTGATCCAGAAACATATCTGCTTGCGATTATTCCATCAAATTCTTGAATATTTTTGAATAAATCATAAAATGCTTCAGGGGATGTTGCCATGTCTGCATCAACAAAACCTATCATCTCAAAATTATTCTTAAGACAATACTCAAAACCTTCTCTTACTGCAAATCCCTTGCCCCCTTGTTCAAATTTTAATATTTTAATATTTTCTTTATATCTTTTAACAATCTTTTCAGTATTGTCTGTACAAGCATTTAATACCACTATCAACTCATAATCTAATACTTTTTCCCCTTTTAGATTTTTGAAATATTCTGAATATTTTTTTAGTGTTTTATCTATTCTTTTCTCTTCATTGTGTGCAGGAATTACTATGCCTAATTTCATTGGTTTTTCTCCTCTGATGTTCTTAGGGATTTACTAAATAAATATGCAGTAATCCCACTAATGAGGAATAAGAATAAGCCTAATCCTGCAAGAATATAAATTACCTGAGAGAGAGTTTCATGATTAAATGAAATAAACAGTACTTCTAAAATGTTTATTAATAATAAGAAATAAAGGTAAATGTATTTTTTGAAAGAAAGCAAGTACATACAAAATAACTTTGAAATCGATACTCCTCCCATAAATATGCCATAAACCCAGATCAAACTTCCTACCGAAGCATATTTTGCCCCAAATAGTAAAGATACTAGGAATTCACCAAAAAAGAAATAAATTCCTAACAAGGGAACTAGAATAAAAGACATTAATAAAAATGAATTAAATAGCAATCCTTTGTGAGATTTTCCATTTTCCCTCAATTCTACTGCTTTTGGAAACATTACATCAATAATAGAAAATGAAACAAATAATACAATTTTTCCCATAAGATTTATTACGGCATAATTTCCTGCTTCTATTCCTGTAAAAAAGTGTTTGACTAAAATTAAATCTAATGAATAAAAAGAAACTAATAAAATAAGTGTTAATAATACTGGCCCTGCAAAATCATATATTTCTTTTGTTTTGAATTTTTTATACTTTCCAATAATCTGTTTTTTAAGCACACTATAATTATATATTGAAGCAATCAGAATAGATAGAACTATTGCAGATATTGCCCCTCCCACTCCGAATCCAATAGAAACTAAAATAACTCCTAATACGAATTTTGCAATTCCCTCTAAAGAAAGACCTAATGCCAAATTTTTGAATAATTGCAATCCCTGTAAAAATCCTCTGGTTACTGATAAAAAAGGAACAAATATCAATGTTAAAGAAATTAGTGTTAAATAAAGATAATCGATTTTTAGAAATTGGCTTAGATAAATATTCACTACTAGTGAAATTAAAAATAATAAGAAAAACAATCTATTTAATTTTTTTAAAGAGGCATGATATAAATATTTTAATTCTTCTAATTTGTTTTTAACTTTAAGTGAAGCTACGAAATTTGTAAGGCTAATTTGTAAAACTTGCATAGGTATGGTGATGAATCCAATTAGTGCAAGTAAAACTCCAATAACTCCATAATTCTCAATACTAAGTGTTCTTCCCAAATAGAAATGAAAAAAGAATGCAAAAGCACTCATCACAATGCTTCCAGAGAATAGGTAGAAATTATCTTTCAAAAATTTATTATTTTTAACCATTTTATATTATCCAAATTAGTGCTGAAAAGAAAAACTGCATCGCGATCATAGTATAAACAATTTGTTTTTCAGTAAAATTTCCAGTTTTAGTT
>Ga0233429_1004894_pt1 | contig 11468 bp, 10 predicted proteins | sample SI_118_April2016_3_FD_179879 | JGI IMG/M metagenome (GOLD analysis project Ga0233429, IMG submission 179879) | Seawater microbial communities from Saanich Inlet, British Columbia, Canada - SI_118_April2016_135_MG | ecosystem: Environmental > Aquatic > Marine > Inlet | place: Canada: British... | reverse complement strand
CAAGATCGTGATCATGGGGACAGAGCGGAAAAACTCGATCACCAAAACACAGAACCACCTGATTATAGGCATCTGACTTCGTCGCCCCAGCGCCAGGGAGATACCGATCGGCAGGGCCCCCGTTATGGCCACCGACGATATAATGATCGTTAAGACCAACCCACCCCATTTTGCATTGTCCACATGAGGCATACCGAAGACACCGCCCGAGAACATAAAGAAGGCAATGACAGGGAACGGGATCAACAGGAACATGGCAACCCGGCCCCGATGTGGCAGGCCGTCGGTCAACGCATAGATGATCATCAACAAGCCAATGCCAATCACCGCCGTTGGACGCCAACGCTCTTCCCTGGGATAAAAGCCGTAGATAAATTGATCAAATCGGATGCCGACAAAGACCCAACAGGCTCCTTCTATGACCACATCTTTTTCAACCACCACCTTGGCGTATTCCCGACCTTTGGCCCGGACCACGCCTTCGACCATTTTCCTCTCCCAGCGCACATTCGGGGTGACGCCTTCGGGAATAACGATACGGTCCGCCGTCGCCTGCACCTCAATTGTGCTGCCATCGGGCATGGTGCCCTGTGTTGTGACCTTGTCCCGGATGATCTGCACATTGGGTTTACAGGCCTTGCGGCTGTCGCCGACAAAATGGGCGTCCAACAAGGTCCAATTGATGATCGGTGGAATGACCATGAACAAGGCAATGATAGCCAACACGGTCATCGCACCATTGAACCAATCGGGCACCAAATTGCTTCGCACCCAGCCAACCAGACCAACGGTGCTGGCGGGCGGCGGCAGGTCCAGTCTTGGGGTGAAGACCGCTTCGGTTTCGCCGTAATCTGTATGGCTCATGACGTCACCTCCCCACCAACGCGACACGGGAATTGTACCAATTCATAACGCCCGAGATGCTTAACGAGATAAGACAATAGGTACCCATCACCATCGCCATACATTCCAGGGCCTGGCCCGATTGGTTCAACACCGTGCCGGCCCAGACCTGGGTCATTTCAGGGTAACCAATAGCGGGCGCCAGGGACGAATTCTTCACCAGGTTCAGATACTGCGAGATCAGGGGTGGAATAATAATCCGCATGGCCTGTGGAATGATCACCAGGCGCAGGGTGGTGCTGGGCTTGATACCCAGGGCATGGGCTGCTTCCGTCTGGCCATGCGAGACCGCCTGAATACCGGCGCGAACAATCTCGCCGATAAAAGCGGCGGTATAAATGGTCAACGCCAACAACAGGGCCAGAAATTCAGGGATAATGACAGAGCCGCCCTTAAAGCCGAAACCTTGCAGGCGCGGCAAGCTCCACGTCCAGGGCAAACCCGTGACCAGGGCCGCCAAAATAGGCAGGCCGAATATGAGGCCAAGACCGGCCCATATAGTAGGAAAGCCCTGACCAGTTTTTTCACGCCGGCGCTTCACCCACTTCGCCAAAACAATGGTTGCGAGGATGCCAATGACGAAGGCGATGGGAACGGCCATAAAGCCCGATTCCGCCTGCATTGCGGGATAGAAAATACCGCGGTTATTGATGAAGACATTCTCAAAAAATATGATCGAGCTGCGCTGTTGCGGCATCAATTGCAGGACGCCGATGTACCAGAACAAGATCTGCAAAAGCAGGGGAATATTGCGGAACGTTTCCAGATACACCGCCGCAATGCGAGAGATCAGAAAGTTCTTTGACAGGCGCATCACGCCCAGCGTAAAGCCAAGAAGGGTGGCAAGAACGATACCCACGGCGGATACGAACAGCGTGTTCAGAACCCCAAGGATAAACACCGTTCTATAGGGCGAGGCCTCGGTATATTCGATCAGGGAAAATGGCACCCCGAATCCGGCCGGATGATTGAGGAATTCGAAACCGCTGGCGATGCCGCGTTTTTCGAGATTATCAATGGTGTTGACCGTCAGCCAGGCAAAGAAGAACACCACGGCGCCGGCCATTACGACCTGATAAATTATTGCACGAACCCGCGCATCGTAAAGTAACGATGCTTTCCCGGGCTTCACACCACCTTCGGCTACGGCCATCACACCCCCCGCTGCCCCGAGCGCATTTTAAGAAAATGCGCTCAGACTCTTGAGAATAGAGCAATTAAGCCAATAATCTGGGTCACATAAGTGACCCCAATAAATTGAAAATTGCCCTAACAATCGGCCAATTAATGGTCGATTTTCCTAAGCATGTTGCAACAGTTCAGACAGTCCGTCTTTAGTGACTTGTTTCCGGTCTGAGCGTTACAGCAATAGAAACGAAAAAACCGCCTGATGGGACGCGCCCGGCCCTATAATCGGGTCGGGCGCGCCAGCCATCTAGACGGCTATCAATGCCCAATACATGTAGATTCTACACATAAAGCTTTGACTTAGATCGTTACGCTGCGATCAACGGAACGGCGGTGAGTACAGGATACCGCCCTGGTTCCAGGCCGCATTTACACCACGGGTCAGACCAATCGCCGTATTCGGGCCAATGTTCCGATCGTAGCTTTCGGCATAGTTGCCGACCTGCTTGATGACGTTCATGGCCCAATCGTTGGAAAGGCCAAGACGTGCACCATATTCACCTTCGACACCAAGCAGACGCTTGACCTCTGGATCCGAGGAGGAGCCCATCATGCTGCCGACATTGGCAGACGTCAGGCCCTTTTCTTCAGCAATGATCATGACGTTGAGGGTCCAACGCACCACGTCGCCCCATTGGTTGTCGCCGTGGCGAACCAAAGGACCAAGGGGCTCTTTCGAGATCACCTCGGGAAGCACCACGTGGGCATCCGGGTTCGGCATCTGTGAACGCTGTGCCGCCAGACCGGAACGGTCAGTCGTGTAGGCATCACAACGGCCAGCGATATAACCGGCGCGGACTTCATCAGATTTTTCGAAGACCACCGGGGTGTACTTCATGTTATTGGCGCGGAAGTAATCGCCCAGGTTCAATTCCGTGGTGGAACCCGTGGTCACACAAACCGTGGCACCATCCAATTCCAGCGCAGATTTTACACCGAGGTCTTTGCGGACCATAAAGCCCTGGCCGTCATAGAAGTTGACGCCCGCAAACTCAAAGCCAAGCTTCACGTCCCGATCAAAGGTCCAGGTCGTGTTCCGGGCCAGCATGTCCACTTCGCCGGACTGCAGGGTGGGGAAACGGCTTTTACCTGTTGTCGGCGTGAACTTCACTTTCATGGCATCGCCAAGGACGGCGGCGGCAACGGCGCGGCAGATATCCACGTCAAAACCGGCCCATTCGCCCTTATCGTTGGGAGCTGCAAAGCCAGCCAAACCCGTGGTGACGCCGCAATTCAGCTCTCCACGTTTTTGCACATCGGCAATGGTCCCCGCAGTTGCTGCCGTGGCCAAAAAGGCCGCACCGACACCAGCTGCCAGAATAGCTATATTTTTCATTGATTGATCTTCCCTGTTGTTATCAACGTTGGTCGCCAATTGTTATCGTCAATATGTAATCGTCTATTAGTAGTCCGCAGGATCAAAGATAAACCCCGCCGTCTGTTCGTTGCCTCGCCCTCCATGAATTAAACTCATCTCTAAATTAGAAAAGCTAAGCGTAGCAAACGGTAACAAACATTTTGACACGCGACAACAAGATAGAATAAGCGCCATCACGATTTTTTTTGGGACCAAATCCATAGGGAATGCCATTATAGAGGCAACCTCCTCCGGGCTATCACCCGCACCCACCATATGAATGAGACGCAACACCATGAAAGACGAAACCAAACTGGTCACGGCTGGCCGCGACCCGGAAAGCAACCTTGGCATTGTAAACCCGCCAGTCTACCACGCCTCCACTGTTCTTTACCCCACATTGGATGCACTTGATCAATCCAGGAAACGGCGCGAGGGGGGGGAACGAGGGGTCTATTACGGACGCATGGGCACACCGACCACATTCTCTTTGGAAGATATGGTCTGTGAAGTTGAGGGCGGCGACCGTTGCATGGTCTACCCCTCTGGCCTGGCGGCAATTGTCGCGGCCTTGATGTCGTTTCTGAAAGCCGGCGATCATGTTTTAATGGTAGACAGCGTCTATGGCCCGACCCGGCGTTTCTGCGACACCCTGGCCAAGCGGATCGATGTCTCTACAACATTTTATGACCCCACCATCGGTGCCGGCATCGCCGATCTGATCCAGGACAACACCCGGGTCGTTTATGTCGAGGCACCGGGTTCGCAAACCTTTGTCATGCAGGACATTCCCGCCATCACCAAGGCAGCACATGCCAAGGGCTGCACGGTCATCATGGACAACACCTGGGCCTCACCGCTGTTTTGCAAACCGTTTGAGCTGGGCGTCGATGTCTCGGTACAGGCGGGCACGAAATATATCGTCGGCCATTCCGACGTCATGATCGGCACTGCATCCGCCACCGCAGCCGCCTGGCCGGAGTTGGAGGTGACCTCCCGCATGTTGGGACATACCGCCGGGCCCGACGATGTCTATCTGGCACAGCGCGGCATGCGAACCCTGTCCGTGCGCATGAACCAGCATTGGAAAAACGGCCTGATTGTCGCTGAATGGTTAAGGGAGCAAGAGGACGTTATTGAATGCGTCATGCATCCCGCCCTGCCGAACGATCCTGGTCACCAATTGTGGAAACGGGATTTCAAAGGTGCCTCAGGCCTGTTCGGCACGACGCTGAAACCCTGCCCTCGTGTCGCACTGGCCGCATTGATCGACGGCCTGCAACTGTTTGGCATGGGCGCATCATGGGGTGGGTATGAAAGCCTGGTCCTGCCCCAAGATCCCAATGCGGGGCGCACGGTGACACCCTGGCCATATGAGGGGCAGTGCCTGCGCTTTCATATCGGGCTTGAAGATCCGGAAGATCTAATCGCGGACCTGGATGCGGGCTTTAACCGGCTGCGCGCGGCCATGTAAGTCTCCCCGATGCGACATTTCCTCGCCCTCGCGTTTTGTGTCGCGGTACTAACCGCCGCGCCGAACGTGGGCAAGGCCGATACCCAGGCCGATACCCAGGCCGATACCCAGGGCGAAACCAAGGGCGAAACTATTGAGCTATTGGCGGCGGCATCCACGACAGAGGCGGTGGCCGCGTTGGTCGCGGATATAAAGCAGCGCCACGGCATAAAGGTGCGGCCGACTTTCGCCGCCTCCTCCACCCTGGCCAAACATATTGCCGCAGGTGCCCCGGCACATCTGTTTCTCTCCGCCAATCTCGCCTGGACAGGCTATTTGCAGGAACGCGGCCTGATCGCGCCCAATGGCGTCATAGACCTGTTGGGTAATAGGTTGGTGTTATTGGCCAGGAATTCCGATACGGGAGGCGGTTTCAGTCTTGCCGAACTACCAAAAAAATTGGGCCGGGAACGCTTGGTCATGGGCGATCCCGCACATGTCCCAGCCGGTCGCTATGGCCGCCAGGCGCTTGGCAACCTAAATCTATGGGCCGATGTTAAGGACCGGGCGGTGTTCGGTGCATCGGTTCGGAACGCCCTGGCCTTGTTGGCGCGGGGACAAGGCCGCTATGCCATTGCCTATGGCACAGATGCCCGGGTCTATGACGATTTGCAGCAACGGGCGGTGTTTCCAGGCACCAGCCATGATCCTATTATTTACCCCCTGGCCATCATCCATGGGCAGGACAATGATACGGCGCGCAAGGTCTTTCGCTACCTGCAAAGCGAACAGGCTGGAAAAATCTTTCAACAATTTGGCTTTACCTATCCGCCCAGGCACCGCTAGGTACGGGGATATGTTAAGTCCCTTGGAAATAGAGGCTTTGGCCCTCTCCTTAAAAGTAGCCCTGTGGGCGGTTGCATGCAGCCTGCTGCCAGGTATTGCCATCGCCTGGCTTTTGGCGCGACGGGAATTTCCCGGCAAGGCACTGGTGGATGGCATTGTGCATCTGCCCCTGGTGCTGCCGCCCGTTGCCTTGGGCTATATGCTATTGGTACTGTTCGGGCGCAACGGTGCCATTGGTGCCTGGCTGTATGATTGGTTCGGGATCAATCTGGTATTTTCCTGGCGCGGTGCCGCATTGGCCGCCGCCGTGATGGCCTTTCCCCTTTTAGTCCGCGCGGTCCGCCTATCCATGGAAACCGTGGACCGACGGTTGGAGACAGCAGCCCAAACATTGGGTGCCAGGCCCGCCTGGGTCTTTCTGACCATCACGCTGCCGTTGACCACGCCGGGCATTCTGACCGGGGTGTTATTATCTTTTATCCGCTGCCTCGGCGAATTCGGCGCGACCATAACTTTTGCCGCTAATGTGCCCGGGGAAACCCGTACCCTGCCCCTCGCCCTTTACACTGCCCTGCAGGTTCCGGGCGGCGAGGCTGGTGCCACCCGCCTGGCAATAATTTCCGTGATCTTGGCGATCTTTGCCTTGATCGCCTCGCAATATCTAGCCAAGCAGTTGTCCCGACGGATTGGGCTTCATTGATGCTTAAGCTGGATATCACGGCCCAGGTTGGCGACTTCAACATCACGGCCGCGTTCGGTGCGGATGCGGGCATCACTGCTTTATTTGGTCCTTCCGGCGCGGGCAAGACATCCCTGGTCAACATGCTGGCAGGATTACAGCGCCCTAGCCAGGGCCGCATTGTGGTGCAGGACACTGTGTTGTTCGACAGCACTCTGGGCATCAACCTAGCACCGGAACAACGACGTCTGGGCTATGTCTTTCAGGAAAGCCGGCTGTTCCCTCATATGACCGTGGCCAACAATCTCTCCTATGGGGAGCGGCTGGTCCCGGGAGGTATCGACAGGGCCGACCGGGTCGACCGGGATGAGGTAGTGGATGTGTTGGCCCTGGCAGCCCTGTTGCAACGGCGGCCCAACACTCTGTCGGGCGGCGAACGCCAGCGCGTCGCCATTGGCCGGGCCCTGTTGGCGGCACCGAGATTGCTGTTGATGGATGAGCCCCTGGCCAATCTGGACGCCCCGCGCCGGGCCGAGATTTTGCCGTTCATTGAAAGGCTGCGACGGCAGTTTGATATTTCCATCGTATATGTTTCCCACAATATGGACGAAATCGTCCGCCTGGCAGATCAGTTGGTGGTCATGGCGGACGGTGCGGTCGTGGCCCAGGGCCCGGTCGATGAAATCACTGCCCGCCTGGACTTACGCGCCTTGACCGGGCGCTGGGACGCTGGCGCGGTCCTGTCCACGACCGTTGCCGAACAAGACGCGGCAGATGCCCTGACCAAGCTGTCTTTCGAAGGCGGCGATTTATGGCTGCCCCAGCTTGACCTGCCTATAGGTGCAACTTTACGAATTCGGGTTCGGGCCCGTGACGTTAGCCTGGCCCTAACGCCACCTGCACAAATCAGCGTTCTGAATGTCTTTCCCGGCATTGTGTTAGAGGTGGGGGAGGACGATGGCCCGCAAGTCGATGTGCTGGTCGATATCGGCAGCCACCTGTGGGCCCGCATTACCAAACGCTCGCAACGGGAACTGGACATTAAGCCAGGTACAAAGGTCCACGCTTTAATCAAAGCCATGGCGGTAGACCGCAATCACGTCAGTTAATCTTTGGCGGGGCTGGAAATATTCGGACGCTCCGCCACGCCATCGGGCACGGCCACGGTGCGGGCGGATTGATTGACGTAGATATAAGCCGGCACCGCACCGGCAATAAGGGCAATCACCAAAAGGCCCGGCCAATGGAAATCATTGATACTGGCGACGGCCCGACGCCGGAATGATTTTGTCATGACAACAGCCATGATCACAACCAGAGTAGATACCAGCCAAACCAGCAAAAACGAACTTGTTGGAGACAAATTATCTGTTCCCCGTCTATTTCACGACAGCACTTAAACCTTCAGCCCGGGTCCGGCCCGCGGCCATAAGGAAGGATAGATCACTGCCGCCCAAAACCATGCGTACACCCATGGAGATATATTTCTGCGCCAGATCATCATAGACCCCGCCCATGCCGGCCCATTTGCCGTTGTTGTGACAGGCAGCGATTGTGGTGTCATAGGCGGCAACCACATCGTCATGGCCATATTGGCCGGCAATACCCATTTCAGCGCACAAATCATTGGTGCCGATCAACAGCACATCCACGCCCTCAACAGCGGCGATCTCGTCCGCATTGACGATAGCTTCGGGACTTTCCAGCATCACCACGACCAACAGATTGTCGTTGATGACCCGGGCCGCCTCGGCCATGGGCAGGTTGTCGTATTCCAGAACCGCCATGCCGCCTGCCATGGAACGATGGCCCAAGGGCGGGTAAAGGCATTGGGCCACCACGCGGCGGGCTTCTTCCGCCGTATTCACATGCGGCACGACAATGCCCTGGGCACCCGCATCCAAGGGGCGGGAGGCATGGTGATGCAAGTGGGATGATGAACGCACGATGGGCGTACAGCCCGCATCCAGTCCGGCCAGGGTCATATCAGCCACGGTTTCGATAGATAGCGGGCTATGTTCCATATCGATGAACAGCCAGTCATAGCCGCAAACCTTGGCAACTTTGGCAATCTCCGTGCCACGGGCCAGACGCACACCCATGCCAAGGGAGAGTTCACCCGCTGCCAGTTTTTGTTTGGTTATATTTGGAACGACAGCCATAGACCCGCCTCCTACCTAGACTTTTTCCTGAAATCGTTCCCGGCAAACGCGGATAACTTCCGCACCGGGACGCTTCCACCAATTATGGGCGGAAAATATCTCAACTTCAATCAACCCGTTATAACCGGTGTTTTCCACCCAGCCGCTAATCTGCTGAATATCGATGACGCCATCGCCCATCATGCCTCGGTCCAACAACAAATCCGTAGTCGGTACCAACCAATCACAGACGTGATAGGCCACCACCCTGCTGCCAGCCCGGTCGATTTGCGCTTGCAAATCAGGATCCCACCACAGATGGTAGACATCAACGGCCACGCCAACGCCCGCTCCCAATTCGTCGCACAGGTCCAGGGCCTGGGACAAAGTGTTGATGGCACATCGATCGGCGGCATACATGGGGTGCAGGGGTTCAATGGCCAGGGGCACTTTGTTGGCGCGGGCATGGGGCAACATGGCCCCAATACCATCACGAATCATCTCCCTGGCAGCGGCCAGATCTTTCGATCCTTCCGGCAGGCCGCCTGCCACCAGAACCAGGCAATCGGCACCAAGGGCTGCTGCCTCGTCGATGGCGGCACGATTGTCATCCAGGCTGGTTTGCCTACCCGCAGCGTCGATAGCGGGGAATGATCCACCCCGGCAAAGGCCCGAAACCCGCAGGTTGCTGTCGCCCAGCATGCGAACAGCCTCGGGCAGACCACATTCCGCCAGTTTATCCCGCCAGATGGAAATCCCCGCCACATCCGCCTCGGAATAAGCCGTAATCGCCTGGGCCAGGCTGTATTGTTCCCGTGTCGTCGCTTGATTAATGGACAGACGCGCCAGATCAGCCATTCGCCATCTCACGCATCACGGAAAAGTCCGGCACCGCGCCATAGGCAAAGCCAACCGCATCGAGAGAGCCGATCGCGATCTGACCATCTGATATTTGCAGACGGGCAACACCGTCGGCTGAATGATACATATCCGGATGCGCCGAACAGAACGCCGCCTGCTCCGCTCCCGGCACGCCGTTCATACCATTGACATAATGGTGGCCGTTACGCTCCACATGCGTAATCCCCAACAGATTGACCAGAGCCAGATCCTGTTGCACGCCAAGGCCCGCCTGGGTGGTCAAATCCTCCCCCGTCATAAAATAACCCTCGCCCCAATGATTGCATCGGGCCGCATTCAGGATGGATTTATAAAGTCCCTTACAGGTCTTTGACGAGACCCCGCGATAGCCCAATTCCCGCCCTCTTGGGAAAGCGCCCAGGAAGCCATCGGATTCATCCAATATCACCGGCTTGCGCGCACTCAAGGCCGCAACGTCCACATCCAGCGCCACGGCGCGGGAGATCGGCTGTTCGATGAACAGGATCGAATTGTTAAAGCGGTTAAGCGCGGCATCACCTTCGATCCGGTCCAACAGTTCCATAACGCCTGCCACATCATTGTATTGTTCGTTGCCGTCCAACGAGATGACATATTCGTTCGGGCTATCATCCAGGACCGAGGCGATATCCTGCAACCGCTGGACGTCTTCTTCCAAATCGCCGCAGACTTTGATTTTGAAATAACGGTGGCCGTAGGTGGCAATGACCTCCTGCAAGGTCTCAGGCAGGCCATCGCCCACGGGTTCCGGGTTCTCACGGATCGGATCGACCATGCCGACTGTGTGCCGGGCATGGATATGCGTGCTGGGGCGTAACGCTGACAAAAACGGATTAATATCAAACTCTTCCCCGACGATGCCCGGCAGATTGGCCTGCACCGCCTTATAAAACGACACCCCCTGCAATCGGCAGAGTGCATCAAGTATGGCGCGGTCAAGAACGGCGGGACCGTAACACGCCACCAGGGAACCATCGCCACGCGCATCACATATGCGGACTTGTTCATCATAATTGCCGCGAAACAGCCCGAACGCCGTCGTGGGATCTGACCCTTTATACAGCGTGGCGGCGGTGGTGAGGGCATGGCGCAACTGATCGAAATTGTCTTCGTTCGACAGCTCTAAATTCTTATCGAACCACTTTGGTGCCAGCATCTCCGCCGAATGGCCCCAGCCTTCCCGCCCATCGGCCAGCCGGATACGGACCTTGGCGAAGACCTGGGGGCTTTCCCGCAACGTGACAACGCCAAAGCGGAATGGCATACGCAACGTCACATCGCGTTCATACAATTGCACATCGCAGACCGTTAGTTGGGTGGGCTCAGACAATTAAGGCCTCCTCAATACCGCGCAGGTACCCGATGGCACGGGCAGCACAGGCGGCACCGTCTGGGTGATAGTCGAATGGTTCCACGGCAATGGTGCCCGTGTATTCATGCCGTCGCAAGGCCGCGAAAAGAGGCGTTAGCTGTAATGCCCCCTGCCCCGGCCCCCGGCCATTACCGTCATTGACCTGAATATGGGCGATATGGCCACTGGGCAGCCATTGATCGATCAACCCACCCAGGCCGTCCTCTGCCAATTTATGGGTGGCACAGCAATCCAGCATGGTGCGCATGGCAGGGTTATCGATGGCATCGACCATGGCCGCCGCCTCCCCCACCCGATTGATGAAGTCGGCATCTGCCGGGGCCAATGGCTCTATACAATAGACGACACCAGCTGCCTGGGCATCCTCGGCAACGGCGGCGAAACAGTCCAAGGCCCGGGCCTTGGCGCCTTCTTCATCGCCCGGTGTTAATCCGCGCTGCACCGGCGAGCCATGGACCAGGGCCTTGCCCCCTAATTCAGCACAAAGGTCTATCAGACGTCGCATGACATCCACAGTCCGGGCCCTGAGCGCATTGTCGGGGTCGGTGATCGACAAACCTTCAGGCGCGACAAGCAACCAATGCAGCGAGGTAATCTCGATCCCGGCATCCCGTGCCGCCTTTCGCGTC